>Ga0208975_1000460_pt1 | contig 19825 bp, 14 predicted proteins | sample GreLakmeER78MSRF_FD_187700 | JGI IMG/M metagenome (GOLD analysis project Ga0208975, IMG submission 187700) | Freshwater lentic microbial communities from great Laurentian Lakes, MI, USA - Great Lakes metaG ER78MSRF (SPAdes) | ecosystem: Environmental > Aquatic > Freshwater > Lake | place: Great... | reverse complement strand
AAGAGATACATGATCAACCCATTTCTGATATTCAATCCAGAATAGAACCTTTAAGACAACAAATTATTAATCATAAATTATATGGTGTAATTAAAGATGTTAAAGATTTAAGAGTGTTTATGAAATATCATGTTTACGCTGTTTGGGATTTTATGTCTTTGTTAAAAACACTACAACAAAATTTAACCTGCACTACTGTGCCTTGGTTTCCTGTTGGAACCGCCGAAACTCGTTTTTTAATTAATGAAATTGTTGTTGGCGAAGAATCTGATGTTGATGCTCATGGTAATAGAAAAAGTCATTTTGAATTGTATCAAGAGGCTATGCAACAAAGTGGAGCCAACTTAAATCAAATTTCACTTTTTATCGAAACGCTTAAATCTACTCGAGATTTAAACCAAGCATTCTCAATGGCCAATGTTCCTGATGCTGCAAAACAATTCGTTGAATTTACTTTCAACATAATTAATTCAAACAAACCTCATTTACAATCTGCTATTTTTACATTTGGTCGCGAAGATTTAATACCAAGTATGTTTATGTCTATTATTAAAGACATTGATCAAAATTTCCCAAATTCAATTTCTATATTTAAATATTATTTAGAACGTCACATCGAAATTGATGGTGATCACCACAGCCATTTGGCTATTCAAATGACATCTAATTTATGTGGTACAAATGATACTTTTTGGAAAGAAGCCGAAGAAGCTACCATAAACTCTTTAAATATGCGCATTAAATTATGGGATGCAGTGTTCGACGAAATCACAAATAGTTAATACAGTTAAGTTTTAGTTTTGTCAGTTCTAATAATTGGTAGTAAATTTGTTGACTAATACATAATTATGTCAACTACATCCGATTTATCTCGTGGCGCTTTTTTTCGTCATGATAATCAATTACTAAAGGTTTTAGATTACGATCACATTACTCCTGGTAAAGGAAATGCAATTTATTCTGTTAAATGCAGAAACGTTGAAACTGGAAAACAAAGCGAAATACGTTTTCGCTCTGGAGAAAAAATAGATTTAATTCGAGTTGATGAGTTTGAAATGCAATATTTGTTTACCGAAGGCGATTTTTTAGTATGTATGAATCAAGAATCATATGAACAGGCTCATATTCCTAAATTATTGTTTGCTGATACCATAAAGTTTTTACAAGAAGGCATGATTTTAAAAATCCGTTTTGATGAAAATGAAAAGGCACTAAGCGGAGAATTACCCAAGTTTGTTGAGTTAACCGTAACTTATACCGAAGAAGGAAATAAAGGAAAATTATTAAAACCTGCTGAGTTAGAAGGTGGTATTGCTATTCAAGTGCCTCTATTCGTATCTATAGGTGATAAATTAAAAATAAATACCGAAACGAATGAGTATGTAGAAAGAGTTATGAAATAATAACTTAAATTTTTGCTAATCAATAATTAAACAATAGGTTTAAATAAAAAAATAGCTCTAAATTTTAGAGCTATTTTTATTAATTTTTTGCTAGTAAGAAAAATCCAAATTTGGATAAAAAATTTAATCAATGTAATTAAAGTTTCTCTGCCAATTTAATTGCTTCATATAAATTTATAATACCTCCATTTTTTCCGAGTTCTTCAAATTCTATTAATTCATCTTTTGTACCTGGCTTAATTACTTTTTTATTTTTATAATTTTTTAAACTACTTTCAATTAGTATCTTTTTTAATAGTTTTGGGCTTAAATTGGGGTAGTATGATTTTAAAACCGCTGCTACTCCTGCAGTAACTGGGGCCGCCATACTTGTTCCGCTTGCATCTTTATAACCATTTTTAGGTACCGTAGAGTATATTTCAACTCCTGGAGCAAAAACATCAACTGTATTTTTTCCATAATTAGAAAATGGCGCTACAATTTTTGTTTCTCCTTTCCAGCTTAATGCACCAATATCCATAAAGTTTTCAGCCTTGCTGTTATTCTCAAATTTTTTGCAAGGATAATGATTTACTATGTCAATGTCTGCATTATCGTTACCTGCTGCATGTATTAATAAAACACCTTTTTTCTCAGCATATTTTACAGCATCATCAACTACTTTTTTATCCCAACTAAATCTTTTTCCAAAACTCATATTTAAAATTTTAGCACCATTATCAACGGCATATCTAATTGCATTTGCAACATCTTTATCTCTCTCATCACCTGCTGGTACACATCTTACAGCCATAATTTTTACATCAGCAGCAATACCATCCATACCAATTCCGTTATTTCTTGAAGCAGCAATTATACCTGCCACATGAGTTCCATGAAAACTATCAGGCCCATTACAATCATTATTTCCGTAATAGCGCTCATTCGAATTAGAATAATCATCTCCCACAATTGATCTTGGATCAAATGCTTCATTTAAGCCACATTCTACATAAGATTTATATTGTTCAAATGCAGCTTTTAATCCACTAATTGTTTCTTCTAAATTACTACCTGATCTTTTTACCATAGATAATGCAACTGTTTTTATTGTTGAATCATTTTTATTTGCAGGATTAAACTTTTCTAGCTCAATTGATGTTATTTGAGACTTTCCTTGATCAGAATTAATTTTTTTTGTTAACATTTCGAAGCCTTCAATTAAAAATTTTAATTGATTATAGCCGCCTTCAAATTGAGATTTTGTTTTAGAATATTCTGCTTTAATTTCCTCATATAATTTTAGTTCAACTTTTTCTTCTTTATTTTTAAAGTCGATTTCAGTTTTACCTTCATATTTAGATTTTAACTTTCGAATTAATCGGGTCATTTCTAAATTATCGTCCGATACATTTTTACCATCCTTACCTCCAATAAAATTCCATCCATGAATATCATCTATATATCCATTTTTATCGTCATCAATTCCATTGTTAGCTATTTCTCCAGGATTGGTCCACATCACATTTTTTAAATCTTCATGCTCGAAATCTACCCCACTATCTAAAACCCCTACAATAATTGTTATTGGTTTTTTGTTTTTTAAAAGCTCTTGGTAAGCTCTGTTAGAGCCAACACCATTTATACTATCAACACCAGGATCTAAATTAATCCAATTGTCAGGTCTTTTATTTGTTTGAGAACAAAGCAATAAAGAGGAAAGTGTTAAGGCTGAAATAATGATTTTTTTCATAAATTATATTGTTTTTAAAAATGCAAATTAACTATTTAATTTTCAACTTTTTATCTATATTATTAAATAAATATTTTTTTATAAATTATTTTTAATATATTTGAATTTATTAAAAATTACTAAAAATTACTAAATATGAAAAAAATTACGTTAACATTATTATTATTGTCTGCTTTATTTGGCAAGATGATCAGTCAGCCAATTGTGTCCTGGAATGCTCCACCTAACGAGCAAGCTGGTTCTAATTTCGCATTAGCAAGTGGTGGAAATACTGCTGTTTATCATCGCGCTGCTTTCTTAATAAAAAATACCGAATTAGCTGGTTTAGCATTAACAAATAGTGTTATAACAAGTGTTGTATTTAATTATTTACAAGGTATTAATGCTGCCACTATTGGTCAATTTACCTTATACCTTCAAAATACACCTGATGCTACTTATAATAAAGGTACTAATTGGTCAACTATTATTACTGGTATGACTACAAACTATACAGGAAATTATAGTATACCTGTTTCAAATGGAACATCGGCTACTTCTTTATCATTATCAACAACTTTTGCATACACTGGTGGTGGTATTTACGTTGCTTGTAATTGGCAATGTCCTACTGCAAATGCTTCTCAATTAGCTGTTGTAGCTTGTAATTCTTCTGGTTTAGCTGGCGGTGCCGTTAGAGCTGAAGTTGGTGCTGCAGGTCCTGCGCCTGCTACTCTTTCTGTAAGTGCTTTTAGACCAAGTATTAATTTATTAGCTCAAAATACTGCAACTAATGAGCTATCTGTTTCTGAGGTTAAAGCTTTAGGAAAAAATTCTAAATTAGCTGGTTTTAGTGAAGTAATAACCGCTGTAGTAAAAAACTCAAGTATTGGTGCTCTTTCTAATATATCTGTAGGTTTAGGTATTACTGGAGCTAACACCTTTCTTAATTCACAAACTATTCCTTCAATTGCACCAGGAGCTTCTGTACTAGTTTCTTTTGCAGCGTTTACACCTACTAATAATGGCATTAATACTATTCAAGTTTCTACATTGCCTGATCAATTTCCTTCTAATAATTCTGCTGTTTGGTCTCAAAGTACTACTTGTAATAATGTACGCATTCCTTCTGCAAATTTAACTGCAAGTAATTTTACTAGTAATGCTAATGGAGCTGGTGCAAGTGCTTCTGGACTTATTTATGCATTTTCGTATACAACAGGTACTAGTACATCAAGTTTAGGAGGAGTGAATTGTGTTATTCCAGGCTTTTCTAATGCTGCTAATTTAGGCAAACAATTATATCCGGTTTTATGTGACGATATGGGAAACATTATTGCAACAGGAAGTACATTAACTATTGCGGCAAATAATATGGATGTTTGGAATCCTATGTTATTTCCAAGTAAACCAGCTTTAATGCCAAATACTGCTTATTTAGTTGGCCTTGGTATACCTGCTAATGCCTATTTTCCAATTGGTAATTCTCCTCAAAATGGTGTAATCGGTTTCTATCAAGTTCCAATTACTGGCGGTTCACCAACTGCAATTAATTACGGTAATTTAGCTATGGAGGCCTCTTTATTATTTTCTAGCACAACTATTAATGCTGCTGCAAATAAAACATTAGTTTGTAAAGGAAGCGCAATTACTTTATCAGCAACTGGTGGTGCTACTACATTTACTTGGAATAGTATTAGTTCGATCATCCCTTCAACAAATGGCATTGCAACTGTTACTCCTGCAATTACAGGTCTTTCTGGAGCGGTTAATTATACAGTTAATGGAACAGCAACTGGTGGATGTACAGCAAACAAAGCTGTAATAACAATTAGTGTTAGCTCTAGTTCTCCTCCATGTTCAGGAGGTGTTGGTTTAGTAGTTAATGGCGCAACAGTTTATGATGTTAAATTATCACCAAATCCTTCATTAAATGGTAAAACAACAATAAGTGGATTAGTAGGAGTTTCAACCATTACTGTATACAATATGCTTGGGCAAGTTGTTTATTCAAAACTAACAAATGATGAAGCCGTATTAGTTAATTTTGAAAACCAGCCTAGCGGAAATTATTTAATTAAAATTACTGGAGACAGTAACCAAACTAAAACTATCAAAATCGTTAATCAAAACTAAGTTTATTTTTCGATTATTTTTAAAAGCCTCTCCCAAAACGGAGAGGCTTTTTTTATTTAAAATAGGAATTATCAATTTATTTCTTTAAATTTAATATAAATTAAAACCTTAAACTTATGAAAAAACTACATTTACTTTTAGTGTTATGTTTATTTATTTCAATTTGTATTAATGCTCAAGAGAATACTCTCAAAATTAATACTGCTCAAGTAAATCCTGTTAGAAGCAGTGAATATTTGGGCATAACAAAAAATTTAAATAATAAAATAGCTACTGCATCAATTAATGACACCTTACATTATTTTTATAATAAACATTATTATAGAAATATTGCAAATGGAACGCCAACGAGTCCAAATACTCAGTTTTATACACTTTCTGCTCCTTATCCTGGGGCCTTATCAATTTCTCATTGCGGATCTATTTTTTTAAATTCAAGTAGCCTTACCGTAAATGGCTTAGAGGGAATTGTTTACAAAAACACAAGTGCACCCAGCCAAAATGTGCCAGTAAAATTATATTTATGCAATTTAAATGCATTAAACTTACCTATTTTTCCACCTCTGGATTCTATTACGACAAACGTTCCAAATACTCCAAATGGTGGAATTTGGGTAGGAGGTAATTTTACAACACCAATTGTAATGAATGGTAAATTTGCAGTGTTATTTAAAAATGCATCAACAAACCCATTAGATACTATTCGTTTGTTTATAAACAATGCATCTACTCCAACGTCTACTGTTCCTATAGCACAAAGGTATGGAGAAGGTTTGGGATTAATGAGAATAACTGGTAATTTTCAGATTACAACAAATACATTTGGTACAGGAACTGATTATGAATATATTGTGGCACCTAGAGTTTCTTTTGCATATACCTCAAGTGTAACCGTATTAACCCCATCTATTTGTATAAATTCAAATGGTAGTTTTAGCAACACAACAAGCAATGTTACTATCCCTATGAATATACTTGAAAACAGACAATTTAATTTTAATAAGTTTGCTAAAGTATGGGGCGCATTGAGTAATTCAATTTTACCCCAAACCCAACCAGATTCTATTTATAACTGGACATTTAGCGGTTCAAACACTGGCAGTTTAACTACTAAAAATGCAACGGCTTTTTTTAATATTCAAGGAATTCAACAAGCATCTCTAACTGTAAAATATAAAGTAAGTGCTAACGCTGGTTTTTATTTTTCAACTAACGATGTATCTTCAGCAAATATATTTGTAACAGCCACTTTATCACCATCGCTTACCATATCAGGTACAAATACTATTTGTGCAGGAGGAACAACTACTTTAACAGCATCAGGTAATCCTACATTTACTTGGACCATACCTAGCAGTAATTTACCCACCATAATTGTAAGTCCAACCGTAAATACTATTTATGCTGTTTCGGGTGTTAATGGAGCTTGTGTAGGAACCCAAACAATTTTAGTGTCTGTTTTTGGTATACCAATAGTCTCGGTGAGTGGTGCTTCAGCTGCTTGTGTGGGAAATACTATTACATTAACTGCTGCAGGTGCCAGTTCGTATTCATGGAGTACATCTGCTAATACAGCTTCAATAGCAATAACATCTAGTATTTCTGGTATTCAAAGTTTAACTGTGGTTGGTCAAAATGCTAATTGCCCTGGCTCTAGCTTTTATGTTCAAAATATTAATTTTAATTCTTTACCAAATGTTAGTTTAACTGTAACGAATGCAACAATGTGTACAAAAGCCACAAACGGCTCAACCGTTGCATTAATTGGCAATCCTCCTGGTGGTGTTTTTTCTGGTAATGTTACTTCGTTAGGAGTTTTTAACCCCTTAACAGTTGGGATTTTTACTGCAAATTATTCTTATACCAATTCCATAACAGGATGTTCAAAATTAGCAACTCAGCAGTTAGTGGTAACTAATTGTACTAATTTAAATAATCAAATACTTAATTCTAATTTGTTGATATATCCTATTCCTAGTATAGATGGAATGGTTTATCTTGAGAATTTAGATGGTAGAAATACCTTAGAAGTTTTTTCATTAATAGGCGATTTAGTTTATAAACAAATAACCAATTCACAAACAGAAACGCTTAATTTATTAAACTATCCTTCTGGATATTATTTTGTAAAAATAACAGATTCAAATGGAAAATCTAAAGCTATTAAAATCATTAAATAAAATTTAATAGTTAAAATCACTTAAATAAATCTCTCTTAAATTAATTTAAGAGAGATTTTTATTTTATAAAATTGTATTTTTGTCTATTGAAAACAAAATTTATATTATTTTTTTTATTTAGTATAATTATCTTTAATTCTTGTGATAATTATAATCGTTTACTTAAAAGTACCGATTATGAATTAAAGTATTCAAAAGCAAAGGAATATTATGGTAATAAAAATTACATTAAGGCTTCTCAGTTATACGAAGAATTGATACCCGTTTTTAAAGGCACAGATAAATCAGAAGATGTTTATTATTATTATACTAAGAGCGAGTTTAATGTTGGTGATTATATTTTGAGTCAATATCATTTTAAAAATTACACAAGGCTTTTTCCTGAAGGAAAATATGTTGAGGAATGTTATTTTTTGAATGCTTATTGTTATTTTTTGAATTCACCTAACTACAAATTAGATCAAACCTATACTAAAAACGCCATAAAAGAATTTCAATCCTTTATTGATTTTTATCCCGAAAGTATTCGAATTGATACTTGTAATGCTTTAATGGATAAATTAAGGGGTAAATTAGAACGAAAAGATTTTGAAATAATTAAACAATATTACAAGTTAAGTGATTGGAAAGCTTCAATTGTAGCAATTAAAAATTATATCAAAGAGTACCCTGCTTCAATTTATAGCGAAGAGTTATGTTTTTTACTTATCGATTCTTATTATTTATTAGCAATTAACAGTATTTATGAAAAAAAGAGCGAACGTTTAGACGAGTCTATCGAAAATTACATAAAATTTTTAGATTTATACCCCAAAAGTTCTTATCTTAGCCGCGCAGAAAACATTTATAATAATTGTAAACGTTTAAAACAAAATTTGAATTAATATGGATTTTAAGAAAACAAATGCTGAACCAAGCATCGTAACAAGAGATATTAGAAGATTTGATGGCCCAACAGGAAATCTTTATGAAGCCGTTTCTATTATGAGCAAACGCGCAAATCAAATTAGTTCTGAATTAAAAGAAGAGTTATCAGGGAAATTACAAGAGTTTAGCACCCATACAGATAATTTAGAGGAAGTTTTCGAAAATAGAGAACAAATAGAAGTGTCTAAACATTATGAAAAATTACCTAAACCAACACTTATTTCTATACAGGAGTTCTTAGATGATAAAGTTTATTATCGTAACCCTGTTAAAGAAATAAAATAAATAAAAAAAAATTCTATAAAAGGCAGTAAGCACCAGCTCTACTGCCTTTTTGTTTTTAAGGACTAATGCTTAAACAAAAAAAAATACTTTTAGGAATAACTGGTGGAATTGCAGCATATAAATGCGCACACCTTGTTAGGCTTTTTATTAAAGAAGGCGCAGAGGTAAAAGTTATTTTAACAAAAGCAGCCGCAGAATTTATTACAGCTCAAACTTTATCTGTGTTGAGTAAAAATGAAGTGTTAATTGATTTTTTTGATGCCGATTTTAATTGGAATAATCATGTGCATTTAGCAGAATGGGCTGATGTTTTTTTAATTGCACCTTTAACTGCAAATACTCTTGCAAAAATGGCAAATGGGCAATGCGATAATCTTTTATTAGCAACTTATTTTTCTTCTAAGACAAAGACTATCGTTGCGCCAGCTATGGATTTAGATATGTATAAACATGATACAGTCAAATCTAATTTGGATAAATTAAAGTTATATGGAAATTTAATTATTCCTGCTGAAACTGGTGATTTAGCTAGTGGTTTAAATGGAGAAGGAAGAATGGCAGAGCCGGAAACAATTATTTCATTTGTAGAAACATATTTTTTAAAATCATTGCCTTTATTCGGTAAAAAAGTATTGGTAAATGCCGGACCAACGTATGAAGCGATAGACCCAGTAAGATTTATAGGAAATAGAAGTAGTGGTAAAATGGGTGTGGCTATTGCTGAACAATTAGCTGCATATGGAGCACTGGTTACATTGGTTTTAGGTCCAAGTAACTTAATTATAAAAAACAAGTTGATACAAGTTATTTCTGTTGAATCGAGCGACGAAATGTACAAGGCAATGATTTCAAATTTTAAAAATAAGTATTTGGTTATATGTTCTGCAGCCGTTGCAGATTACAAACCAGTATTGGTACATAAACAAAAAATAAAAAAGAAAGAAAATCATTTTAAATTAGAATTAACTAAAACAAAAGATATTTTAATAGAACTTGGGAATTTAAAAACAAAACAATGTTTGGTTGGTTTCGCACTTGAATCTGAAAATTTAGTTAAACATGCAACACAAAAATTGATTGAAAAAAAACTTGATGTTATAATTGCTAACTCTGCAGTAGAGGAGGGGGGGGCTTTTGGATTAGATACTAATAAAATTATTATTATAAATAAACACAATAAGATTACTAAATTTGAGTTAAAGACAAAGAAAGAGGTTGCCCATGATGTTGTGAATTATTTGATTGATTTTTTAAAATAACGTGTATAGAAAAATTATTTATAGTTTATTTTTTTCAATTATTTTAATTAATTCCCGTGCCCAAGAATTAAATTGTCAGGTTATTATAAATACTTCTCAAATTCAGGGTTCTGCCAATAAACAAATATTTGATCAACTACAAAAATCTATTTTTGATTTTGTTAATAATAGAAAATGGTCAAACGATATTTTCGGCTCTCAAGAAAAAATTAATTGTACGTTTCAAATTATTATTAATAAATCATTAGGCTCGGATGAATATTCTGCCTCTATTCAAGTAGAAAGCGCTCGCCCCATATATAAAAGTGCTTATTCTTCAACTATTTTTAATTTTCAGGACGATGATTTTCAGTTTAAATTTCAACAGTTTTCTCAATTAGAGTTTAATGAAAATACTTTTCAGAATAATTTAACTTCTGTTTTAGCTTATTATGCTTATGTTGTATTGGCAAACGATTATGATTCATTCTCGCCTCTTGGAGGCACTCAATATTGGCAAAAGGCTCAACAAATTGTCAATAATGCCCAATCAGCCAACGAAAGTGGATGGGTAAGTTCTCAAAGTCAGCGTAATCGTTATTGGTTAGTTGAAAATACTTTACAACCAGTTTTTAAAGGTTTAAGAGATTGTATGTATGAATATAATAAAAATGGGCTCGACATTATGTTTGAAAAAACCGATGAAGGAAGGGCCGCAATTCTAAAATCACTAGATTTATTAATGCCAGTATATAAAAGTAGACCTGCTTCATTTAACATGCAACTTTTTTTTAATGCCAAGGCTGATGAATTAGTAAATATTTTTAAAGGTGCAAGCCCTGAAGAAAAAAATAAAATTATGGAGCTGTTATCTACTCTCGATCCCTCCAGAACTAATAAGTACAGCAAAATTCAAGGTATTTAGTTTTTAAAATATTTTAATTTTAGGTTATTTATACGTTTATTTCTTTATTAATTTGAATATCATGCGATTGAAGTGATTTTAGTTACATGTGCTTTAATTAAAATTGAATCAGATATTTTGATTTTACAGATAAATTGTTGATATTTGCAACCTTAATTTAAAAATAAAAAAAATGGCAGTAAAGATTAGACTACAAAGACATGGTAAAAAAGATTCAGCTTTTTATCATTTAGTAGTTGCGGATGGTCGTGCACCACGTGATGGAAAATTCATTGAAAAATTAGGTGTGTATAACCCTAATTCAAATCCGGCAACTATTGATATTAATTTCGATTCAACTTTGAATTGGTTAATGAAAGGCGCTCAACCTACCGACACATGTCGTGCAATATTATCCTACAAAGGAATAATGTTAAAAAAACACCTCATTGAAGGAGTTAAAAAAGGTGCTTTAACCGAAGTTCAAGCTGAACAAAAATTTAACAAGTGGTTAGATGAAAAAGCGAGTAAAATTACTGGCAAAAACGATCGCTTAATAAACGAATCATCAAAACAATCTAGCGATAGATTAAAAGCAGAAACGGCTTCTAAAGAGGCAAAAGCTGCAAAAGTAGCTGCTAAATTAGCTGTAGTAGTTGAAGCAAAGGCTCCGGAAGATGATAACGTTATAATAGATTCTCCTCCTTCTGAAGAAACAAATTCTTAATTATATTTTAAACCGCTTTATTTTAAAGCGGTTTTTTTTTAATTAATTCAGAAAAACACTAAACTTCAATTGTATTTAATACTTCAATAATAGTATTTAAGGCTTCAATTAATTCTGAATCAGTTATTATTAATGGTGGGGCAATTCTCATTGCGGTTGGGCAGAATAAAAACCAATCGCAAATAATTCCTTTTTCAATACAGGATTTAATTACCCTCATATTTAAGACCTCATTATAAAAATCTATAGCACCTAATGCACCGTGTATTCTAATTTCTTTTATTAGAGGATGCTTTAATTTTGTTGTGATAATATTTTCTATCTGTTTGGCTCTTGAGCATAAATTTTCAGAAATAATAATTTCTAAACAAGCATTTGCGGCGGCAACACATAAAGCGTTTCCTCCAAAAGTATTGATATGACCAAGTATTGGGTTTTTAGTCAAGTTACTCATTAAATCCGTTGAAGCTATAAAAGCACCAATTGGTAAACCTCCTCCCATCCCTTTTGATATTAGTAAAATATCGGGAATAACATCTAACTCTTCAAATACAAATAAATTACCTGTTCGGCCAAATCCAGTTTGAATTTCATCAAAAATTAAAATTGTACCATGATCATCACAAATTTTTCGTAGATTTTTAATATAATCACGATTTGCTTTTCTAACCCCAGCTTCTCCTTGAATTGGTTCAATTATTACTGCGGCTGTTTTTGAACTAATTAATTCTAGTGCTTTTAGGTTATTAAATTCTAGTATTCTAACGTCAGGTAATAATGGCCTAAAACTTGTTTTGAAATATTCATCACCCATTACACTTAAAGCGCCATGTGTGCTTCCATGATAGGCTTGTTTAAAACAAATGAGTTCGGTTTTGCCAGTTGATCGTTTCGCTAATTTTAAAGCCCCTTCAACAGCTTCGCTTCCACTAGTGGTATAATAAATAGAGTTTAATTTTTGTGGGAGTAAATCTGTTAATTTTTTTGCGTAATTAACTTGCGGACTTTGATTAAATTCTCCATAAACCATTAAATGCATAAACTTTTGTGATTGATGGTGAATTGCCTCTAAAACTTTTGGGTGACAATGACCAACATTACTAACCGAAATACCACTGATTAAATCTGTATATATTTTCCCATTTACATCAGTTAATTTAACACCTTTAGCAATAGCGATATTAAGATCTTCGCCAAGCATTGGTATTTCAGAAGTTTGGGCTACATGTCTTAAAAATAGTTCACGCTGATTCATGTTGTAATATTTATGTGATCTATAAATTAGGTCAAAAAATCAGAATTTATTTTATACCTTTTATTTTAGTTAGATAATTAAATGAAATTAATTAGAATTTTGTTGTATAACTTTTAGTCTAATTGAATCAACGCTTTGTCTGTTTCGCACTAAAATATTAATTTCATAACCATCAACAATTCTTTTATCATTTATTGGTGGAATTCGTCCAAAAATAAAATTTATATAACCGGAAACAGTTTCATACTGAGTATTTTCTGGTAAAGCAATGGGTAAAATATCGTTAACTTCTTTTATAGTGGCTTGAGCGTTCACAATAAATTCGTTATCGTTAATTTTTTCTACATTTGGTTTTTCTTCATCATGTTCGTCTTGAATTTCGCCTACTAATTCTTCAATAATATCTTCCATGGTAACTAAACCTGCGGTTGATCCAAATTCGTTGGTTACAATGGCCATTTGGTAATGATGCTTTTGAAAATCGCGCAACAATTCATTAATTTTCATACTCTCTGGTATAAAATGAACTGGCCTCATAATTTCTTTTAGGGTCCTAAATTTATTGTCTATAATCGCCTTTAAAAGGTCTTTACTATGAACAATACCAATAATGTTATCAATATCACCTAAATATATTGGTAGCCTAGAAAAACCTTCTTCAATTACTCTTTTTGTAACTTCATTTCTTCCTAATTCCACATCAATTGCAATTACTCTATTTTGTGGGACCATTACTTGTTTTACAATTCTATCATCAAAATCAAATACATTTTGAATTAATTCATTTTCGCTGGGTTTAATTGCACCACCTTCTTCACTTTCAGTTAATATTAATCTTAATTCTTCTTCCGAGTGAAAATATTCATCTCCTACAGCTTTAACTCCTATAACTCTTAATACAACATTAGAGGTTTTATTTAGAAACCAAATAAATGGCGAACAGATAAAATAAAATATTCGTAGTGGCCATGAAATTATTAAAGCAGTTTGCATACTATATTTTATACCAATCATTTTTGGTATTTGCTCACCCAAGGTGACATGAAAAAAAGTAAGAAATGTTAATGCGATTGGTAACGAAATACTATGTTTAGAAATTTCGCTAAGAGGATGTCCTATTTTCATAAAAAAAACTTCTAGCATCGAGGAAATTGTTTTTTCTCCAATTGCTCCAAGTGCAAGAGAAGCAAGTGTAATGCCTAATTGCGTAGCTGATAAATAGCTGTCTAATTTTTCTAAAAGTGATTTCGCTAATTTAGCCCTGCTGCTTCCTTTTTGAGCTTTTATGTCGAGTTGCGATGCTCTTACTTTTACAAGTGCAAATTCGGCAGCTACAAAAAAACCATTAATACAAATGAGTAATAATGTAAATAAAGTATTGATGATCATATGTAATTTAGTTCAATTTTTTTTGTTTATATTTTTAAATAAACTATAAATAATTTGTTTTTGTATAAACAGAATTTACTGTTTTTAAATTTCTTTATTACCTTCCCATAACTTATTTATATAATATGGTTTAGTATTTTTGTTAATGTCATCTTCTTCTCTAAAAAAGCTATATAAAGGAATTTTTAGCGTTTTTGAAATTAATTCTAAGCTTCTTAATTCAAGAGTTTTTTGTTCTAAAGCATTTGTGAGTTCTTCTTCACTCATGTCTAAATATTCTGCTAATTGAGTAAAGGTATAATTTTCTTTTTTTAAAATTTCTATCAATCGGACCTTAATCTCCATAAATGGTTAAGTAAAGATAAGATAATTTGATAAACAAAAAAAGCCGGTTTTATCCGGCTTTAAACTCATTCGTATAAATAAAATTATTTTTTGTCTTTGTTATTTTGAATTTTTTCTCTAATACGAGCAGCTTTACCGGTAAGTTCGCGAATATAAAATATTTTGGCGCGGCGCACTATTCCAATTTTATTTAATTCTATTTTATCAATGAAAGGAGAAGATAAAGGAAAAATACGTTCAACACCAACACCGTTACTTATTTTTCGAACAGTAAAAGAAGCTGTTGCTCTTTCGTTTTTTCGTTGAATTACAACACCCGAAAACTGCTGAATACGTTCTTTTTCGCCTTCTTTAATTTTGTATGATACAGTAATGGTATCTCCTGCTTTAAATTTTGGATGTTTTACGTCAGCGGTTAATTCTTTTTTAACGTAATCTAATAAATTGCTCATTTTTTTATGTTTTATTGTTTTAGGTTTCCAGCATGATTCTAATTATGAAATCAGCGGCTTTGAAACGGGATGTAAATATACATAAAATAAATTAAAATGCAAGAATTGAATTTGATTTTATATTTTTGCTTATTAATTTGTTTTAAAACAAGCATTAAATGCCCGGGTGTTGGAACTGGTAGACAAGCACGTTTGAGGGGCGTGTGCGCAAGCGTATGGGTTCAAGTCCCATTCCGGGTACGGGGCCGGTCTTTTTAGAGAAATCTTTAAAAGACCGGCTTTTTTTATTGTCTAAATCCCATGCTATTTCAGAGATGTAGCCAATTACTGAATTTAATTTGGAGTTCGATATTAGAAAATATTTTTAATCACTAACTCTTATTATGGCATACTAACTAAATTACAGTCATTTATACTCTGATGCCAATTAAACACACATCATCCACTTGTTCTAAATTGCCCTTCCAATTATCAAAGACATCATTTAGCTTTTGCTTTTGAATTTCCATTGGTTCATTTGCCATTTCCAACAACAAGTTTTGTATTTGTTTGTGCTTAAATTTCTTTCCGCTTTTACCACCAAACTGGTCAGGAAAACCATCGGTTAAGGTGTAAACTACATCGCCTTTTTGTAAATTTAATGTATGTAAAGTAAAAGGAATATGATCTCTATCGTGTTTACCAATTGGTAAGCGGTCGGCTTTTATTTCAATAAGTTCTTTTTTGTTTTCGACATCGCTCGAACTGACCTTGCGAATTACCCATATTGGATTGTTGGCGGACGCGCAATTCAAAATATTATTTTTAAAATCAAAGCTTAGTAAACTTCCATCCATACCATCTTTACCCCCTTCGGCACTTCCATCATTTTTTAAGTTTTCAATGATTAAATTTCGGGTTTCGTTTAAAATTAAATCCGGACTGTATATTCCTTTTGTAACTGCTTTATCTAAACAAGCAATATTTAATATACTCATAATAGCACCAGGAACCCCATGTCCAGTGCTATCGGCATTCACGAGTACAAAATTATTGTTACTTAATTTTGTAGCCCAATAAAAATCGCCACTTACCACATCTTTTGGTTTAAACAAAATAAAGTAATCGTTTAAGTTTTTATCTAACATTTTTTTGCTGGCTAATAATGCCCGCTGTATTCGCTCGGCATAATTTATGCTATCCGTAATTTCTTTATGTTTTTCTTCTATTAACTGTTTTTGTTCTATAACTTCAGCTGTTCTCTCCTCCACCTTTATTTCTAACTCCTTTTGCCTTGCCCTTAAAGCACGCTCTCGCCAGCGTATAATTACCAAAATTAATCCAGTAACCAAAACAACATAAGACAAATAGGCCCACCAAGAGCGGTACCAAGGTGGCAATACCCTAAAAGTATAGGTTATCGGTTCTGACCACACTCCATTAGAACCCTGTGCTTTGAGTTTAAAAACGTAAGTTCCTTCCTGAATATTACCAAAGTTTGCATTGCTCTTGTTGGTAATAGGGCTCCAGTCTTTGTCATATCCTTCCAGCATGTATTGGTATTTTACCAAAAAAGGTCTTTCTGTTTCTATTGCCGCGAAATCAAAGGCGATTTGGTTGTGCTCAAAAGGCAATACTAAATTTTCAGGTACCGGATAAAATTTGGCAATCCCATCGAATTGAATATTGCCAAAGCGTTTTAGAATAGAATCGTTTTCAACACTTGACAGTGCTTTACCGTATGCATAAAATTCCTGAAAAAGGGATATCGAACTGTCTTCACTGTTTTTTCTGATGCCTTTTGTTTGAATATTGTACCAGCAAATATTTTCATCCTTCACCTTTATGGATTGTATTACCAATGCCGGTGGCTCTGTATTCTTTTTCAATGCCGCATAATCAAATCGTACCAACCCTGTTTTATCGTTACCTGTTCCAGCCCAAACAATGCCTTTGCTATCTAATAGCATGCAATTTTGCCCTACATTTACATCCTTTACCGGATATCCGGTATTAGTATTGTATATCTCTATATCCGTTAATTTGGTGCCATCATTAGAAAGGTTAAAGAGCGTGATGCCTAAATTAGTACCCACCGCTATTTTGCCGTTTGGCATTTGAATGACATTGGTAACAAAATTATCGGGCAAGCCATCCGATATTTTAAAACTCTTAAAAATCGTTGAAGAAATATTATCTTTACCCTTGACTTTGTCAGTTTTTCCTTCTAAAGTTTCCCTTGAATCTTTGCTCAGTAAGCTTAACCCTTCCAAAGTGCCGAACCAAAGGTTTCCGGATTTATCCTCGGTGATGCTATAAACAGTATTATTTGCCAGACCCTGGGCCGTCGTAAAATTGGTAAAGGATTTGCCATCATATTTGCTTGCCCCACCTTCAGTACCGAACCAAAGGTTTCCTGATTTATCCTCGGTAATGCTCCTAACAGAACCAACGGCCAAACCCTGAGCTTTAGTAAAATTGGTAAAGGATTTCCCGCTGTATTTGCTTACCCCACCGCTTGTGCCGAACCAAAGGTTTCCGGATTTATCCTCGGTGATGCTCTTAACTCGATTATTTGCCAGACCCTGAGCCGTCGTATAATTGGTAAAGGATTTGCCATCATATTTGCTTGCCCCGCCGCCTACAGTGCCGAACCAAAGGTTTCCGGATTTATCCTCGGTGATGCTATTAACATTATTATTTGCCAGACCCTGAGCCTTGGTATAATTGGTAAAGGATTTGCCATCATATTTGTATACCCCGCCGATATCAGAGCCGCCGAACCAAAGGTTTCCGGATTTATCCTCGGTGATGCTCATAACATAATTTGCCAGACCCTGAGCCGTGGTAAAACTGTTAAAGGATTTGCCATCATATTTGGATACCCCGCCGCCTACTGTGCCGAACCATAGGTTTCCGGATTTATCCTCGGTGATGCTCCAAACAACATTATTTGCCAGACCTTGAGCCGTGGTATAATTGGTAAAGGATTTTCCGTCGTATTTGCTTGCCCCGCCGCCATCAGTGCCGAACCAAAGGTTTCCAGATTTATCCTCGGTGATGCTCCTAACTCGATTATCTGCCAGACCCTGAGCCGTGGTATAACTGGTAAAGAATTTCCCATCATATTTGCTTACCCCGCCGCCATAAGTGCCGAACCAAAGGCTTCCGGATTTATCCTCGGTGATGCTCCTCACACCATTATTTGCCAGACCCTGAGCCGTGGTATAATTGGTAAAGGATTTAACAAGTTTTCCATTTATTTTTTTAAGGTCTTGTTGTGTTCGTTGAGCGATTTTGTCTCCTCTTTCAATTGCCTCAACTCGGTTGCCATCATATTTGCTTACCCCGCCGCTAGTGCCGAACCAAAGGTTTCCGAATTTATCCTCGGTGATGCTATAAACAACATTATTTGCCAGACCTTGAGCCGTGGTAAAATTGGTAAAGGATTTTCCGTCGTATTTGCTTGCCCCGCCGCCATCAGTGCCGAACCAAAGGTTTCCGGATTTATCCTCGGTGATGCTATAAACCGTATTACTTGCCAGACCCTGAGCCTTGGTATAATTGGTAAAGGATTTACCATCATATTTGCTTACCCCGCCGCTAGTAACGAACCAAAGGCTTCCGGATTTATCCTCGGTGATGCTCCAAACAGTATTATTTGCCAGACCCTGAGCCGTCGTAAAATTGGTAAAGGATTTTCCGTTGTATTTGCTTACCCCACCGGACATGGAGCCGAACCAAAGGTTTCCGGATTTATCCATAAATGAGCACACAACAGCATCTAAGGCCAGGCCGTTATCAGTGGTGAAGTTAGTAAAATTAGATTTTCCTCCATTTCCCATCATAAAGGGCTTGCCTTTGGCGTCTAAAATAGGTTCGCCTTTTTCGTTTTGTAAAACAGGCAACATTTTAACTTCGCCCATGCCCGACTTAATCACTTTAGCCGCTGGCATTTGATCCAAATAAACGGTCTTGGGTTGAAGGCTATCAGGTAAGCTCGCAATCCTTATTACCTGCAATGAGACAAGGGAGTCTTGATTGCTAAGCTTTTGTTCGGCTTTGTCTTCATGCTTGGTATTACACGCATAAATAAAAAGTGGTAAAAACAGCAGGGCTAAATACTTGGTCATACGATTCGAATAAATAATTAATTAACTAGTGTTTAATTATTTTGCTTCTGTAAATTGGTTTATTATTTTTATTTATTTGAATGAAATAAATGCCGTTTTCAAAATTCCTTAAATCTATTAGATTTATGTTTTCTGCAATTTGATTAAGAATTACTTGGCCAAGAGAATTTAAAACACAAATAATACTTGATTGAAATTGTGTTATTTCTAAATTTAAAACACCGTTTGTTGGATTTGGGAAAAATTTAATTTCTGTTTCGGAAAATATATTATTTTGAATACTTGAACAATTAATTAAATATATTGCTACAGTATTTGAATTTGTACAACCAAAAGAGCTTTTTCCTGATACAGAATACACTGATGTAATTGATGGAGTTAAAATAACGCTAGATGAATTAACACCTGTGCTCCAGGTATAAGTATTTGCACCATTTACAGTAATAGATGCTGAAACGCCTGAACAAACAGAAAAATTTCCAATAAAATTTAAAATCGGTAATGGATTAACGGTTATTGTTACTATAGCATTAGTTAAAGAAATACAACCTAAGCTGCTAGTACCCGTAACAGAATATACACTTGTAACTGTTGGCGAAATAACATCAGAACCGGAAGAAAAAGTATAACTTAAAGCACCATTTGGACTAAGAGTATAACTTTGACCATTACAAATACTTCCATTATTTAATGTTATAATAGGAATAGGATTAACAATAACAGTTTGAAATACTTTTTTTGAGCACCCTGTTAATGTTGAT
>Ga0208975_1000459_pt1 | contig 20009 bp, 31 predicted proteins | sample GreLakmeER78MSRF_FD_187700 | JGI IMG/M metagenome (GOLD analysis project Ga0208975, IMG submission 187700) | Freshwater lentic microbial communities from great Laurentian Lakes, MI, USA - Great Lakes metaG ER78MSRF (SPAdes) | ecosystem: Environmental > Aquatic > Freshwater > Lake | place: Great... | reverse complement strand
TATGGCGATGACGCGGCCCTTCAGCTGGGCGTTCTCGATGATGTCGTCGATGTTCATTTGACGGAGTTGCGGACGGCTTGGATGAAGGCCTCAAGCTGAATGACTTTTCTGCCTTGGTCGTTAAGGTCTTTAAAGGTTTGACCATTTAAAAGGTATTGCTTGTTGATTAACAAATCAATGGCGGCAGTCTCGTATTTAATGTCGCCGAGGTAAGGCTTGGAGGCTTCGGGCTTAGACGCGGAGGCTTGATGCCCATCGTCGTCGAGGTCGACCGAGATACCGCAAGCCGTCTGGATGGACTGCCGGCGAATGTAGGTGACAGCCCCGCCAATCTGCTGAGCCGTTAAGCCGTCGGCCTTGACCATCAGGCGCCCAAAGGAGAAGGCGTGACCCGAAGTGTGCAGCAGGGAAGTCGAGACGCCGATTTTTCCTTCCTCGGTCTCAAGCGTTTGGATCAGCGCAAGGTTGTGAGCGGCGAGGACGGGCTTCACCGCGTCGAGCAGGGCGTCGAGCGAGACGTAGCGGGCCTTGAAGGCGGGGTTGATGCGGTTGGCACCGACGTTCTCCATCTTGGAGAGGGCGGCGATGACGTCCGCGTACGGATTGGATTGCTCCAGGGGTTGGGTTACTTTGCTCATGGCTTGGTTTGGTGTGGGTTGGTGTGTATGGATTAGGGGAAAGTAGTCATTTCGTCTACCGTCGACTGAGAGACGCAACGGAGGCGGCCTTCGTGGGACAGGAACCAGTAGCGGGTCGAGCCGGTAAGGGTGCGGGGCTTGAGTTTACGAGCTACGGTGCCGTCCTGTAATACTATGTAGGACGAGCCGGAGAGTTCGCGGTAGGAGGCGGGGGCCTTGGCTTCGGGGTTGTTCTTGGGTTGTTTCTTAAGCATGGGAAAGGGGGTCAGTTGATGGCACCGCGGCGAGCAGCGTCAAGGATGAGTAGGCTGTCTGCGTTGGCTAAGGTGACGGATTGCGTGGGCCACAGTTCGCAGGCCTTGGCCTTCAAGTGGTTTTTCCAGCCCTTGCCGTGGTCCTTCTTCTTGCCGAGGCCGTGGGCGGCTTGCCACGCTTGGGGCTTGATGCGTCGGAGCGTGTAGCCCATGGCGATAGAGGCGCCGTAGATGAGGCCGAAGTTCTGGGCGAGGCGGGCGATAGAGGACGCGGGGATGAGAGGGCCGTAGCCGGCGGTCGATGGTTCTTCCAAGTAGATCACTACGTCTTTAGCCAGGTCTTGTAAGGAGGCGATGAGCTGGGCGACCTCTACATCGCTTGCTGGCATCTTCTCGATTTGGATGTCGACGAAGTCTTGGGTCCAGACGATGGCTCCGCTTTGCCCGGGGTCTACGGCAACGATAAGTGGCTTGGTCATTTGGTTCTAGGGTCGCGCTCAAGTCGAGCCACGACGACCTTGGTGATGGTCGGGCAACGACGGAGGTCAAACCCTTTAGAAGCAAACCCTGCAAAGCCGAGCTGATGGGCGGCGTAGAGTTCGCCGATGGAGGGGGGGCGACCTAGCCGTGCCGTCAGCCGTTCCTCATTGAGGGTCAGCCAAGACGTGGCGTATTCACGGCTCACCCCTTCGTCCAAGGCCCACGAGTAGTACCCGTAGGTCGGGAGGCCGTGGCGGGCTCGCCAGCGGGTCGTATCGGCCCACGCAGCAGGGAAGAACTGACAGAGGCCACGCTCACCGAGTCGCCCGATGGCCTTGGGGTTGCCGGAGGACTCGACGGAGATGATGGCCTCGACCTGTCCAGGGGTAACGGCGTGGAGGGTGGAGGCCGCAAGGAGCAGGGCTAGGTTTCTCATCGTCCGTCAATGGTCGGGTGAACGGAGCCCGAGTCCTTCTCGCCGTTGCGATCAACGTACGTCCAAGTAAACAGGGCACGGCACCCGGTGGTGAGGTTGGCGTAGATAGAGACCGCCATGCAGTTGTGAGACTCGCGGAGGTTCTCTTCGGCAACGGCGGCGCACACTTGGATACGACCGAGGGCGTACTTCTCCGTCCAATCCCCTTGCAGGACGCGGTCCCGAGCGTAGGCGATTTGATAGGAGAGGCCGCGGATGACATGAGCCGGGGAGGCGAGCATATCGGGGGACATGGACAGAGGGTCGGGCATGGGTGTGATTAGTACTTGTTAATGATATCAACGAGGCTGGGGCCGTCGGCGAGGGCGAGGATGTAGGCGGTCAAGGCAAGACCGGCGAGGAGGGCGAGGAGGAGTTTCATGGGTTGGGTGGTTGGGGGTCATTACTTGGAGGCAATTTCGTTCAAGGCGTGAAGCAGAAAGCCGTCGCAATAGCAGCCGCCGTGAAAGTGTTTCCCAGTTGCCTGATAAATTAAAGTGGCGGCGATGCTCATCCACTCGGCTTTCCCTCCCTTGCGGCGCTTACAGGCGGCGTGGATTTCGATAAGGCGTTTGGCTAGGTCGGTGTTGGCTTGGGTGGTCATGTGTGTTGTGGGTACGCCATTGAGTTATGAGGTCTTTAGGTTTCCCGTCAACAGCAATCTAAACTATTTATAAAGACGCCATAGGTGACGCCTTAACCCCCTATCCCGCCCCTAAGACGCCACCCTTGACGGCCTACGGACTACCCCATTTGACCCCTCTGGCTTGCCCTAGGAGGCGTTTGCCCGTCGAAAGCGTAGAAAGACCGATACCCCCACCCCAAGGCACCCGACCGCTAAGGCCCACCCTAGGTCGCGACAGGCCCGAAGCCCCATCGTCGCCGAGGTCAGTTGGCGCTCAAGGTTCGCGTCGTCCGATTTCGTACCGGCGTCCGTGATCAGGAGGGCCATCGTCGACGACTCAGCAAATGAGCTGAGGATATGGTCCGTGATAATCGCCACGCTCACGGCCCCGACGCCCGTGCAGAGTAACAAAACCACCGTCGCCCACATCACGTTCGACTCACTTGCTCCGCTTGGTGGGTTTCTTTTTGCCATTGGGTTTCTTGCTTACCTTAGCGACCTCGGCGTCGCCCCGTGCTTTCAGATACTTGAGGACGTAGTCCATGACTTCGGGGGCAGCGTAGCCGGCGGCACCGATGACGCCCATGCGTAGACCAGGGGATGCGATGTGTTCTTGAATAGCGAACCCGACAAGGGCCGCGGTGATGGCGGCAGCGCATACGCGACGGATGACCCAGCCAGGAGTAACGGGTTCGGTGGACAGTAACAGGCGGGCCGTCATCGCAAGGCCTCCGAGGATGGACGCCACTAGGCCGTCTTTAATTAAGGACTGCGTGGAGTCGCCGTCGATAGGGGGAGGGGGGCTCATTTGCGGGCGACCAAAAGGATGAGGCAGATGTTGGCGACCGAGTAGCAGAGCCAGACGAGAGCCATCAAGTAGTTTCGGGTGCAGAGGTTAGCCACGCCGGCGAACAGGTAGGCCACGCCAGCGATGCCCGGTACGATAGTCGTGCAGAAGGTCTCGGCGGTCATTTGCTAATCCTCACGGGGGTCGAGTGTTTGCCCAACAGTACGCGGCGGTAGTTCTGCGACCACAGGGTTCGGCTCATCTCTTTGCCCAAGCGGTCTATCTCGGACTCGGCTAAGTGAGGCAGGGAGATATGAAGTTGCTCGTGGCAAAGAACCTCTAACTCACGACGAGGGGACAGGCGTGGGTCTATCTCGATGAGAGGGTGGGTCGGGTCCGTTGTCGCCATACCCCAGGCCTTCTCTTTGCCGAGAGGACGCCAGACGACTTTAGGCTGAGGGGCTTTGCGGCGGGTCATTGTGGTCGGCTTTAGTGTGCCCGCTGTAGATGTGCCAGCCCGTGAGGATGAGGCCGACAAGAAAGAGACCGCCCACGGAGGGGAGGAACCAAGGGGAGTCGAGAAGGTAAGGCACGGCGCCGATGCAAACGCCAGAGACGAGTAAGCCCGCCCCAATCATCACGCGACCAAAGGCGATGGCGAACCCACCGAGGACCATCATCCCAGCGGCGACCATCGCGTAGAGGTTTCGCTGACCCTCCTTCTTGGCCTCATCGACCTGTTTCTTTAACGTGTCGATTTGCTCGACCATTTTCGACATGACCTCGGCGTTCTGCTTTTGCTCGGCTTCGAGCTTGAGCCACATGGCGTTGATGTCGGCACGGGCGGCGGCGGCGTTAGCAACGTTGGCCTCGTAGGCCTTGGGGTCGGCTTTGGCGGCACGGGCCTGAGCGAAGGCTAGGTCGGCAGCGGAAGGGGGAGGAAGCCCGGCCTCGGCTACGGATAACTCCGAGCGGACTATGGCGGGTTGGTCGGCGTTGGCCTTGGCGACACTTACAGCGGCGGCGGTGCGGGACTCTAACTTGTCCTCCTTCTTGCCGACGACGTCGAGCGTGCCTTGAGCGGGCACGGGTTCGGGGACGGGCTCAGTCGTAGCACATCCAGCCAGGAGAAGGGAGATGACCAAAAGCAAACGCATAGTGGTCAGCCCGTTTACGTTACCGACCCTTGAGCGCGTCGAGGATGGACTTGCCCTTGTCCTCGGAGGCCTTGAGGGACGCGGCGTGTTTGCGGTAGATGAGCAGACCAGCGACGGCGCCGATCAGGAGCCCGGTGAGGAAGAGGATGAGGTAGGACATAGGTTAAGGGGTTACGGTTTCCTCGACGACGATGGACGGGCCAAGGTCAACGGGGGATTGTTTGGTCGGGAAGACGGCGACGCAATAGTCTTGGCATAGGGTAGACTCACTAGCGGTCTCCCAAGTCGTGGGGAAAATATCTTTCATAAGACTCGGCGGGTTGACGGAGATATCTAAGACCGCGTAACGCAGTCGCATTTTATAGGAGAATGGCATAGGTTTAGAGTCCGTAGTAGACGCGGGGCATTACCATACAGATGGTATTACTTGATGCCGTAGCCCCCGTAAGAATAGACGCCCCGATGTTTACGCGGTGGTTGTTATTCGAAACGCCAGTCGGTCCATCGGTAACTGTGATGGCTAGGCCGTTCTGGGCGTTCGAGTAGCAGAAGAGTTTAATGGTTCCAGCGCCGTCAGAGAAGAGCGACCAACTGTTGTTAGCGAAGTTGTTGTTAGTGATGGCCGTATTATAACTGACGTAGGAGGAAGCCTTCGCCGTCGTGCCGTCGTGATAGATGATGCGGATTTGAGCGGTGTTAGCGGCGGTCGTGTTGATGTGTACGCCCATGCCCTTATCCGCTAACGTGCCGACAAACGCCCCGCCAGAGTTGAGACCGATGGCACACCAGTAGTCGACGTTGATGGCCATACCGCCAGCCGCATCATTAAACGCCGAGAAGATTGCTAGCTTCTTAGACCAGTTGAGTCGGTACTTGGCGTTGACTGCGTTGCCGTAGAACTGCCCAACGTAGTTGGCGAAGGCCGTGTCGCGGTTCGTAAACATCGAGGCCCGTGAATTAGCAACCGCCCCCGAAGTGACTAGGTTGTACGAGTTACCCGCCGTAACGGCAGCCACCCCGCTGTTAGCCACGTTTGAAGTCCAGCAGACGGGGGGCATATCATACCAAGCGAAGTCGGGGATGTCGGAGACCAAGGCCAGCCACGCGGCGTTCTGACGGACGTAGGCTTTTGAGTCGGACGGGGCGTCATTGACAACTGCCAGCGTGCCGAGGCCAAGGTTTGTCCGAGAGGTAGAGGTGTCGGCTAGGCCAGACAGGTTGCCAGCCTTGGCGAGGTAGTCGGTCGCTGTAGCCGTTGCCATCGTGCCGAGTCCGCTAATGTCGGTGTTCGCCAACGTGATCGCCCCGGTGCGTCCAGCTACGGAGGTAACAGGCGCCGAGGTAAGGAAGCCCGAAGGGTTGCCAGAGAGCGGATAGTAAAGGCCGTTAGCCACCGTAGTCGTCGAGTAGGCCGAGAGGTCAACCGACAGGTCGCCAGAGGTGACGGACAACGGGGATGTGACGCTGGTGATGAAGTCAGGAGGGGTAGTAACCACTTCCCAAGCCGCGTCCTTTCGGGCGTACTGAGAGCCGTCAATCGGCGCCTCTGGAACACCCGCCACCGCCGCCGTTGTCTGCACGGTCGAGTCGGCGAAAGTGATGCCCGTGCCATACACCGTTAAACCACCAACGCCCGTTGCTAGATTGCCGAACTGTAAGGCGTTCCCGTTTAACTGTGTGAAGTTGTCCGAAGCGTCAAGCGAGCGGATAGTACTACCTACAACCGAGAAGGCCGAAGTGCCAGTTAGGTTCGCCTTGAGGTCGAGCGCCGCCTGTAGGTCGGTCTGCGAGGAAAGGGTGCCCGTGATGCCACCCCAAGCCACCGATGTCGCAGGGGTTACGCCGCCCACGTTAACGACCCAAGACGCATAGGTGCCAGAGCCCGTGTGGTTGTTGATGTCCACGGTTAGCACCCCCGTGCCAGAGTTATACGTCAGAACCTCCCCGTGCATATGGTTCGATGCGTCGTAGGAGATGGTGATGTTCTGGGTCGGCGTGTACGACAGGCCCGTGCCAATCGTAAAGGTCTTAGTCGTATTGCTAAGTGTGTTGCTCGTCGTCGAGGTCGTCAGATAGCGGTCGCCGGGAATGACAGTCGTCCAAGTTGTGTCGTAGGAGGCCCCGCTCGCCTTGGTTAGTAGCTGGCCCGTACTCCCGCCAACAGGTACGCCCGCACCCGTAGCTCCCGTAGCGCCAGTCGCACCCGTAGCCCCAGTCGTCCCCTGTATGCCTTGGATACCTTGGATACCTTGAATGCCCTGTGTCCCTTCGGGGATGCCAAAGTTAAAGACTGCCGCGGAGGATGTGCCCGCATTGGTGACGGTAGCCGAGGAGCCGGGGGACAGCGTTGTCGTCGTGCCGGCGGCAATCGTGGCGGCTGTGCCCGGTGCCCCGTTGGTGCCGTTGGTCCCGTTCGTTCCGTTTGTTCCAGCCGTCCCTTGAGGGATGCCGAAGTCGAAGACCGCCGCGAGGGCCGTGCCCGTGTCCGTCACCGTAGCCGGCGAACCAGGAGCAAGGGTGGTCGTCGTGCCCACCGTGATCGTCGGCGAAGGACCGGGCGTACCCAGTTCCATCGACAAGACAGCCGGAGCCGTTGCGAGGACAGAGACCGACAGCACCCCAGTCGTCTCAGCCACCGTTACCGAGAGCGTCCCTAAAACCTCGGAGGAGATGGTAATAGACATAGGTTAGGCGGTGACTTGGTCGATGATGTTAAGGCGCATGGTCTCCGAGTAGAAGACCGTCGAGCTGTAGGCAAAGCGAATATCCCAGCGAGCCCCGCCCAGAGTCCAAGCGTCGGTCGGGGAGTAGGCCGCCACAAAGGACAGGCCGTTACCCGCCATCGTGATCGTCAGGGGATAGGTCGCCCCAGAGTAGTCGATGACCGAGGAGGTGACGGTGGTCGTCAGCAGGTTAGCCGGACCGCCCGCTTGAGGGGTGTAGGTCACGGTCCCCGCGAAGGTCGTGCCGCGCTTAAATGTGACAGAGGTCGAGCAGGTCATGGTCTAACCTTGGAGGGGGGTCAAATTAGACTAGGATTTCAACCGTGCGGGACAGGCCACCGCTGTTAAAGTTCTTTGTGTAGCCCGTCCAAGGGTCGGACCAAGACTCGTTCTCAGCTGAGTTCTCGGGCCAGTCAATAGCCGGGGAGTCGTCGCCCGTCTCATAGTCCAGCTCGCCGAAGAAGTGGACGTTGTTGGGCATATACAGGGAGCCGATAAGATGCTGCGTGACTTTCCAGCCGTTAGCGTCCGTCCAGTTGATGGCGGCAATCTTGATGCGTTGGCAGTTATACCGCCGCACGACGCCGTTAATGGATTTGATTAAAGCCCCATAGACCACATCCCCAGGCACAGTAATTTCAACCGACTGCACCTCGCGGATAAGGTAATACTCTCGGAGGTCGCCGTGCTGGCCCGAACTATTCCAAGGGGTCGAGAAGTTCTCGGCGTCGGAACCGTCAGCCATGACCGCAAGGAAGGGCATAATGACCTGACCGATGTCGCCGATGTTATCGACGTTGCGGATAAGGTAAACTCCCCAAGCGTTGGAGCCGGTGGCAGGGTTTTCGCCTTCGGCAGGGACATACTTATCAATCTCAACGTTACCACCTTGGGAAAGGTAGACGCTATTTGCGTCCGTGCCTTCCGTCAGTTTGCCCGTAGGGTAGACAGCAAAGCCCTGCACGTCGTACTCGAGGGTTCGAGTCGTAGGCATTGAGGTCAGCTGTTGAGCGACGACGCGGCCCTTGGCGACCTGTACGTTATTGCCGCTCATCTCGACCTTGAACTGCTCGGGGCCGTAGGGCGTAACCTCTGGGAACAGGATTTCCAGCGACGCCCCGTCTTCCGAGTTAACGAAGTTGTAGCCCGTGCCCGGTTGGATTAATGCCATGTTAAGCGGTGAACTGTGGGTAGACAGCTCGAGGCCAGCCTTCCATATTAATGCGGATCTGGTAGGAGCATTTGTAGATATGCCCGTACTGCTCGAAGTTAACGCCAGACAAAAGAAGTTGAGCGCCGTTAGCGCCTTCCCAGTACTCCCCCATAAAGTTAGGCACTAGCAAAGGACCACCAGTCCATCCATTTTCAAGTGAACTGTGCCCGACGTTCTCGATAAACTTCTGAACAACCGCGTCGCTGCTTGTGTAGATGATGCCCGACAGACCAGTGGTCGCGGCAAGGTAGTTGGACTTTCCGTAGTAACCGCGGTAGATTGAGTTCGGGTCTTTGAAGCCCGTGAACTGATAGGTCGTTCCAACCTTCTTAAAGTGTGCGCCTTTCATCCCGACATATTCGCCAGTTACTAAGGTCGACGCTGGATAGACGGGAGCCGAGCCCGTGCCCGTGCCGTGTCCGGCAATCATAAAGTCCTCAGGGTCTAATCCATCTGGGACCGTTCCGTCAAAGAAGTTGGGGTGCGAGGTGATGCCTTCGGTCGCAAGGGACGCGGCCCCGCTAATGTTGGCGATCGTGTTGGTCGCTTCAGTCCATTGACCAGGGGACTCTGCTTCCCCGTCCGCTTCCGTGCAGATGCCGACATAGTCCACCTTGTATTCAATCCGACTGGTCGTCGTAAACTCGCGCTGGATTTTCCACGCTTTCATGAAGGAGAACTCTGGATGGTCCGAGCCCTTGAGGACAGGAATTCCAGCAAGGTCGCCCTGCCAGTTGACGGTCGAGGTCAGTAGGCCATAGCCGTCGTTTGTGACGTTGCAGTTTGTTTGCTGGACTGCGGTGGTGAGGGCGTTGCCCTTTTTGTTTACAGCCATAAGAGTTTATTGAGAGCCAGGGGTGCGGAGAGGGAACCTGTTGATTTGCATTTTGGTCGGGTCTTTGATGCCACCAGAATTAACCAACTGCCCGAGCTTTGAGTCAATGCTATCGAGTTTAGTATTGGCTTCCTCGGCGAGTGCAATCTGCGGGGAGTTGCCGACACCGATCACGCCCGAGCCCATCGAGGCCTCGCCAATCTTGGCCCCGACAGAAGTCAAAGCGGCGGTGTTAGGGATTGGCCCAGTGTCGGTTCCCTTTGCTTTACTATCAGCTACACCAGCAGAGGCGAGACCTTGAGCGCCGGCGATTAAGAAGTTACTGCCTGGGATTATACCAGTGAAAAACTCTCGAATTGCAGCACCCCCAGCACCCCGCCCAAAGATTGCCTGATAGGCAGATGTGGCGGCAATATACTGCAGGAGTTGCCCAAGTTTTCCGAGTTTGTCCATCATGTTGTCCAAGTCTTGGAGGGCTTGGTTGTCCATGATAGGTGTCTCGCCAAAAGTCTGGCGGAGTTTAAGCCGCGTCTGGTCGAGAAGGGGAAGGAGATCGGCTGAAACCTTGTCGCCAAAGATGGCGGTCAGGATGGTAAGCTTGTCGGCATCAGAGCCAGCCACCTCCATAGCCTTAGCAAGTTGCAGGAAGACATCCGTGGTCTTGATTGTTCCCTTACTAATTTGGTCGTTTGTAAAGCCAAGGGCTACAAGTTTCTGGGTCGCTGCAGCGTTGCCACTAGCGGCGTCCTTCATAAGGATACGCAACTCACGAGCAGCCTTAGAGACTGTCTGCATCGAAACCCCGGCTAGGTTTGCGGCGGAGGCTAGGCGCTGAAAGTCCTCTCCATCCATGCCAGACCTTCCGGCTTGGTCGGCGATGTCGGCATACTTTTTGACCGAGTTAACGACAAACTCAAAGCCTTGTTGAACTGCCATTAATCCCCTGTCTAGGAGGGCCATCGCCCCGAAGGCGGCTGTAAACTTTGAGGCTAGTCCGTTGGCAAAGTTGTTAGCGGCAGTCTTGGCGCGGTTCAATACAACGTCCGCGTTGCTTTTGGCTACTAGGTCTAGTTCAAGTTTACGGGCCATCGGAGGTTCTTACCCTTGCCGATTGGTCAAGGAGTTCCCTCTGGAGTTCCTCCTCTTCGGTGGTCAGCAGCTCGATACGCGAGCCACCTTCCGCAATACTGTTAAAGCCCGTGGACATCCAGACCGCTTGGGCCTCCGGCATCATCCACGCCCGCTCCTCGGTGAAGCCGTTTTTCATTAGGTTACTGACCACCTGTAAGACCCAAGGGACAGAGTTGACCGAGCCAGACTCGGCGCTCCGCTTCTCCCAGAACTTAGGCCACTGGGTGAGCAGGGTGAAGGTGACAAAGCGGTCCAGCTGGGCGTTGAGATAGCCCGGGCAGTGTTTCATCTTTAAGGCCTCCCACTGGTCTCGCCATGTGACGCGGTCGATGGGTTCCTCGGCGCACACCTTGACAGCCAGGAGTAGGTCCGCCGCAGTGATCTCTTTACCGCTTAGGACAAGCGGAGACTCAAGGGCGATAAGGTGCAGACGATGTTTAAGGCAGAACGGGTAAACGAAGCGTCCCAGGATAATGACCCGGGACGGCGACGTAAAGGCTAGGACGAAACGCTTGTCCAAGGTTTAAGCGTAGGAAGCGATAGACTCCCACTGCTTGGCCTTGATGCTAACTTTGACAAACTCCTTATTCCCGCCCTTCTCCTCAAGAGACTCAATCACGCCAACAAAAGTAGGGGTTGCGCCAGGAGCTAAATCGGTAGAAACAATAAAGGTAATGGAAGCGCCAAGCGTAGGCATATCAAGAGTCTTGACGATGCCGTCGACGGTCAGTTCGCGCATCTCGCCATCGTAGCGGGCCGTCACGGTCTTACCCGTTTCGTCCTGCACGGTATCATTCAGCTCGTAGTTCTTGGTCAGCGTGTAAGACTGGACAAAGAGGTTGGATACAGTTCCAGCCACGCCGTAGAGACAGGTGACGCCTTTTAGAGTTGCAGCCATAGTGAGTTCTTAACCTTGGGGGGTCGGTCAACCTTACGCGGGGAGGACGCAAAGCACCCCATAGGACAGGGTCGTATGCCAGATGCGGGACTCGTGGTCGTCAGCCTCGGCTTGGGGGGTGATGTCGTACAAAGCCGCATCGGCCTGAGAGGTAAAGACAGCACCAAGGTCGGTCACGCTGTCCATGTAGCCGGCGACCGCGGCACACCGGGCACGATGGGTCGTAAGGTTTGTATCGTCGGCGGAGGACATGACGTGGACTTCAACCTGGGCGAGGAAGTTGCCAAGGCCTTCAGGGAGGTCAGGGGGCGGGCTTGCGCTTGGGCAGTAGCAGATAATGCGGGGCAGGGACTGCACGTCGGCAGAGTCGCCCGTGCTGATCTGGATGCCCGCGAACTCGGCTTGAGCGGTGAGGTAGGTCGAGACGGCGGTCTCAACAATATGGCGGATGGATTTGGTGCCCATTGGGTTTATGGTTTGTTAAATAAATCGATTGGTTTCTTGAGCCGACGTTCCACTTCCTTCTCCAGTTTGTTGGCCCGCACGTTGATAACGTGGTTAAGGGTTTTAGCGGAGGTCGCCCTGCCGTCGTTGTCGCCCTGGTTGTTGCCGATGATTAGGGTGAAGTTACCCGTGGCCTGATTGCCGGCAAACCTTGAATAGCCATTGGCGCCCATATTGCGTGTAATCCATTTGGGCACCTTAGAGGTCGACGCGAACTGGACGCCTTCCGTCTTCTTAGGGGTTGGCAGGGACATAAGCGTATTAGCCCAGCCTCCCTTGAGAAAGCCGACGGCCTTCTTGCGCAGCTCGATGTAGGCTTTGAGTTTTGGCCCATCGACGAGGAACTTAATGCCGTTAAGGGCCGGGCCTTTGTTCTTGTGGATACGTCCGTTATAGCGGTCCTTGAATTGCTTGTGGATACCCGCAAGGTCGGTCGTTTCCTTGGGTGCTTCCTTGGCGGCGAAGCTAGAGCCGAAGCGGTTCTTAAATGCTTGGAAGTCCTTTTGAGGATTACCGCCTATAAGGATTTTCTGGAAGATACCGCGAGGGTCACGCCCTTCCTTTTGCCGATACCAGCCATTGGCTTTCTTAGTCATGCTTCCCTTGGCGATACCTTGCCAACGGAGGAACCCGCCTAGATCGCCCTTGCTCACGGCCTCGCCCATCTTCTGGAAGGCGGCACCAGGGTCGTCCTTTGGACGGAACAGGGTTTGAATGTCCACGTTTACGGCCTCGTCGCCCCAGCGTTTAGCGGTCCCAGTCAGGCCACCGCCCCCGCTCTTGGGCATTGGGGGACTGTAGCGCATGAACTCGTAGCAGCAGAAACCAGCCTCGCGAATGAAGCCGTCCCGCATAGAGATACCAGCCGCCAGTCGGAACTCGGTAAGGGCAAACTGAAAGCGGTCAAAGGAAGCCTTATTGACTACGACTTGGACCGTGGTCGCCACTTACTGGGTGTCCGTGTGGACCGTTAGGATGACCCAAGCCGAGCCGGGCTTATACAGGGATGCCACGATGCGTAGGCCTAGGTTCGCCGCTGTGACCTTTTTACCGATGGCGAGGGCGGAGATGGCTACCCCGCCAGACAAAGAGCCTGTAGAGCCACCCACGTCCCCGTCTGCGGTGGTCCACGCGGTGGAGGTAGCGACGACCTTAAGGTTAAAAGAGGTCTGGTTAACAAACCCGCCGGCATCGAGGGTCTGCTGGACGGCGGCGTCGGAGGCCATGACGCGGAAGACCTCGGCGGTGGCGCACGTCATGGGGATACCCCAGTCGTTTACAAACTCCTTAGCGTCGGTCAGTAGGGTCTCCGAGTAGTTCATGGTCTAACCTTGGCAGGGAGTAAAAACAAAAGACCCCCAAGCGGTTAGGCAAGGGGGTCTCGTTTAAGCGGCTAGGCCGCAACGCTTACGCCGTCAGAAGACGACGGAGGGAGGTAGCACGACCGACAGCGCAACCGAACAGTAAGGTTGCAGTGATGTTGTAGTAACCCGACTGCTCTTGCAAAATCATGACCTGAACCGAGAGACCAGTGGCAGGGTCGGTGGCCTGACCAACATCAGCGCCAGGGATTTCGTTGAAGGGCAGTGCAGTGGCGCAAGCAATTGCGTCAACACCACAGGCAAAACCTGCCAAATTCTCCGAGTTGGCAGAAAGGTTGCTGAACTGGTAGACCTGAGCGCCGGCAATCGTACCGAGGGAACCAGTCGAGATGACGTTGGCACCGAGCTGGAAGGCAGCGATGATGGAGGCATCCGAACGGAGGTCGGAGATATAGGTGTTGTTCAGGACGACAGCGCGCTTGTCTGGGGCCTTAGCGTCGTCGAGGGTCTTCTGAGCGGCAACCACTTCAGCGTAGGACAGAGCAACGCCGGTGACGGTGTTCGAGCTGTAGTTAGCGGCGGTGATGAGGCTGTTGATTTCCGTCATGACTTTCTGGGAGAGAGCGATAGCGGCGGTCTCAGCGAAGTTGGTGGCGAAGAAGCCAACGCCGTACTGACGAATGTCGAGAGGCGAGAAGCGGCTGGAAACTTTGAAATGTTTCAAAACTACGCTGGAAGACGTGATTGTTGCGTCGTTTTGTTCGAGGTATCCGGAGGCACCAAATTCCGTTGCGGTGGAGGTACCGATCAGTGGAACTTGGATAGTCGCTCCGCCATTCTGGATGGACGAGGTGAAGACGGTGGAGAAACCCGAGAGCATCGGGAGACGGTTAGCAAGTGCCTTGATGACACCGACGGAAAGTACGGCAGGCGCCGCAGCTAGGGAGTTGGCCATTTTATTATATTATTTGGGTGAGATAGGGTGAGAGAAAAATTAGACCTTGATGCCCGCGTAAATCGCTTGAGCGTTCTTCGCGAAGAAGTCGGCTTTGGCGACTGGGTCAGTCAGGGAGTTAAAAGTAGCGAGGGCGTCCACCTTGGCGGCGACGTTGTCGGAGCCGGGGATGATGGCGGTCGGTTCGACGCCTACGGAGGCGGCAATCTTGGCGGCTTCCTTGGAGGCCGTGACCTTGGTGGCTTCGAGTTCCGCGATCTTGGCGGCGAAGGCGTCGCGTTCAGCGGTAGCCTTTTCGAGGGAGACACCGAGAGCAGAGAGGGAGGCTTCCTTGGTGACGAGGTCGGCCTTGATGGCGGTGAGTTCGTCGACGGCGCCTACGGTCAATTTCTCAACGGTGGCACGGAGGTCGTCACGCTCGGCGGTTAAAGCCTGGGCGAGAAGGTCGGCGGTCGAGAGTTTGTCTTCGATGGTCATCTTAATCTTGGAGAGTCGGTCAACTACCAAGACCTTGCTCGACATATCCTCGTCTTCAAGGTCTTCGCTTTCAGCGTTCAAGTCGGCAGGGTCGGCGACTTCTACGCCCAGGGCGGCGACGGCTTCACGGTTGGCAGGGTCGTTGTCAATAAAGACGTCTGGGTCCATGCCTTCCTCGAGGAAGTTCTTCACTTCGTTGGCCTTAAACTCGGGGGCAGGAGCGTTGCCGCCATTCATTACAAGACGGATATAGTCCAGCCCCGTGGCCTTGAGGTCTTCAATCGTGCTGTCCCGCTCGGACTCGGCACGGGCGGTGAGGATGACCACCGGGTAGCCCTCGGCCTTGATGTAGTCGATGACGCGTTGGACAGGTTGAGCGCCGTCGAGGATGGTGCCGTCGATGTCGGTGATGATAATTTCGGGCATAAGATTACTTCTTCTTGGCAGGGACTGCAGGGGCAGGGGCGATGCTGTTCTCGGCCCACATCTCAACGGCTTCGTTAAAGGAGTCAGCGAGACCCGTCACGAGGTTACGCTGGGCGGCTTGCTTGCCCGAGAAGACTTGGCCTTCCATGTCCTCGGCTTTGACGAGTTTGCGGGTTTTGAGGACCGCGGCTTTAAAGTCGCCGTGGATTTCGTCGACGCCTTCTTGGAGGTGGGTCTGTTGGTCTTGGGTCACTTCGGCACCGGGTACGCCGATGGCCTTGTGCTGGCCCGCCTTGATGACGATCATCTTGATGCCTTCGGCCTTGGCGGCTTCCGAGTAGTCGGCAACGACCATATAGACACCGATGGAGCCGACGGTGCTTGACGGGCTGACGACTAGTTTATCTGAAGCGGCTGCAATCCAGTATGCGGCTGAGGCGACTTCGGTGTTCGAGTATGCCATCGTCGGCTTGGCGATATTGCGGACCTTGTTGGCGAGTTCCTCAACGCCCGTGACGGTACCGCCAGGGGAGTTAACTTGAAAGGCGATGCGGGTCACTTGCGGGTTCATCGCATAGTCGTCGATGGTGTCAGCGATGTCGGCAACGTCCACCGCCCCCGTCATCTTCTCAAATGGGGTAAGGCCCGGGCCACCAATCACACCGGCAATCGGGATGACGCCCGTGCCGTCCTCGGCGATGTAGGCCTTGGGGACTTCCCCAAAGAGCTGGGCCAGCATATCCGTAAAGCCGAACTTTTCCGCAAGGACGCGGTGATCGTTAGCCTTGGCAGGGTCGATGAGCAAAGCCTCGCGGCCCGATAAACCGTTAAGAAGAAAACGTGGCATAGAATTAGGAAGAGGTCTCGGTCTCAGCGTCGGGCTGAGGGGTAGATGAGGTTTGTTCAACCGTGCCGGGTGCCGTGTTGATGAGCAGATTAGACAGGGTCTCGAAGGGGACGCCGTAGGTCTTAGAGAGGTCGAGCAGATAGCGGACGTTCTGGGCCTTGATTTCAGCCTCCTCCTCGAAGTTCATGCCGCGCTGATTGTAGACTTCGGAGAAGGATAGAAGCCCGATGCGGAGGTCTTCGCGGTCGTTAGCAGAGTCGCGGCCTCCGTCGACCGTCACGCTCTTAGGAGTCGTCCAGGAGACTTCGGTCCAAGACGGGTCGTCAGGGAGTTCACCGTTGGCGATGGCCTGTCCGATGACATAGCCCCAAGACGGGTGACAGAGGGTCGTGATGATGACGTTCTGATACTTGCCGAAGACTCGGCCCGCCTTTGCGGTTACGAGACGAACGGAAGCCCCGCCAATCTTGGAAGGGTCGGAGACAAACTCGTAAGGCAGGACGCGGACGATGTCGCGCTCAAGTGCTGCAAGGAAGCCGATGGCTTGAGAGCCGCGATTTGAAGCAAGCAACTGGAGGTCTTCACCGGGCTCAAGGGCAAGGATTTTACCTCCCATTGACGAATACTGCTGGCCCTGCGAGAGAGGGGTAGACTGACCGAGTTCCGCACCCATGTCGGTCGGCATAAAACCACCTGTTTTCTTGAGCACCCTTGTCACGTCACCATGATCCTTATGAGCGAGGACTTCGAGCGTCCTCACGTCCATACTATCCTGCACTAGGTCCACCGCACTCTGAAGGATGCCGACTCCACGGGCACCGCTGGCCCACTCCTGGTCGACGACGTGCATCACGGCGTTAGAGATAACGTAACGAGCCGAGCCGTCGGAGCGGTAGATAGAGAAGCCAGCCAGTTCACCGTAGGGTCCGAACTGAACGCCGTCGTGCATACCGGGCGGGCATACGTCAGGGGATAAAGGGTCGCCGACGCGGTGGGACTCCATGATCTGCAACTTAGGCACGTCGAAACCGTTGCGGGTCTTAACTGCAAAAGAGTCGCCGTCACGGAGCATCCCGCGGAGGAGGATGTTCTGGACTTGGTTAAACGAGAAGCGGTTTGTGATGTCGCACTTCTTAGCCCACTCGGAGAAGTAGTCGTTATAGGCCTCACGGGCCTCGGGCGTCGATGCGTGGGACTGGTGCTTGATGCCGTCGCCCACCGTGTAGAGGGTGAGGTCGTTTAAGATTTGATTGAACAGGCCAGAGTTACGTTCAGCCCAGCGACACTTGCGTACCATCGACAGGCGGTCAAACGGGGACAGGTCGCGGCGTAGGTCACGCGGCTGGGCGCCGTACTGCCCGAGACGAAGGCGAGTCAGCCCCGTGCTTTGCCAGCCACCAGCGGACGCTTCGGGCTTGGGGGTTCCCTTGCGGGCCTTGATGGGTAGACGCTTTTTGACTGCCATAAATTAGTTACGGATTGGGTTGTTCCAATTCGTCCGACCAACCGTCATGCGGACCGAGCCCGGGTATTGCTGAGGGTCGAGGATGCCTAGCGCGTACTGAGCCTCGGCAAGCATCTCCTTCGGCTGCATGGCCCAAGACTTGCCGGCGCTCGAACCGCTGTCCGAGTAGCTCGTAAGGACAAGGCCTTGCGTAATAGCCTCAACGGCTTTGGTACGGATGGCTAAGAGTTCGCACTCCGTGAGCCCGATAAAAATGCCAGAGGAAGCCATCTTAACCTTGGGGCGTGGGTAAAAGGGGGCGAGCCGAGGGCCAACGATCCGAGCGTCCAAGCCATTGCACGCCCCCACAAACCCCCGACTCGCTTGCTTCAAAGATGAGAGGTTGGGGCATAGGGTCAAGCAATAGGTGCTTCGGCTTCCGTGGTCGTAGCCTCCCGACCGACGACTCCCCAGCGGACCGCGGCGAGCATGGCAAGGATTTCGCAGTCGAGGGCGTGGTTGTCCTTAACGCCTTGGGGTAAAATCCACATGGGCTTGCCCGTGCGCTTGTCCTTCACGCGGACCTCGGAGTTCAGCTGAGAGGCGTAGGCCTCAACGGCGTCACGGGGGTAGGTGTGTAACTTGCGGACGCGGAGGCCGTGAAGTAAATCCTTAGCCGCCATCGCCGAGAAGACCACGAGTGAGACGCGGGTAGGTTGCCCTGGTACGATGATGGCTTGCGGGTCCGAGTAGAAGCGGCGCGTCGTCTGTCCGTTTGACGAGGTCACGGCAAAGTCCTCCGAGCCCGAGCCCTTGGTCGCCTTCCAACCTCGCCGGCAACACTCGGCGTAGACCACTTGCGTGTTATCCCCAGAGTCCACCATGACGAGGGCCTTGTGTACCCCCATTTTGCGGGCTAGGTCGTCTAGGCCTGACCACGTTTCAATTTTCTCGAAGGCCATCAGACGGCTCTGCCCGCTACGACTCCAACGGCGCACGACCGCCCAGAAGTGTCCACGCTGTACGTCGATGCCCAAAGTCCGCAACGGGATAGAACCCTCGGGGGCGTTCTCGCGGGTGGCGACTTGAGCCTTGGGCGTTATGACCGCTTCCTCTGCCCAGTCGTCGGCAAGGGCGTAGTCTGACGCGTTAACGGGTGTAGTCATTGAGCCCCCGTCCTCGGCCCACGGGAGAGCCAAACGCTTTTGCTTAAACTGGCGACGCAAATCCTCTAGGCCGTACTGGTCTGACGAGTCCTTGGCCCGTAGCATGAGGACGCCGAGCTCGCCCCAGGACATTGTTGCTAGGCTATTCCAGTGAAGGCCGATGTGGCCCTTGTTGGAGGACATGGCGGTCGGGACGAACATCCCGCCAGCGTTGGCCTGTAGTCTGGTGGCGTTAGTGTCGGGCAGTCGCGTACTGCACCCGGAACACTCGTAGGTCGTGCCGTCGTTAACCTTGGCTAAATCCCACGTCCCGCTTTCCTTGGCCTCAAGTGGAAAACGAACCTGCTCCCATACCCACGGCTGAAGATGACCGCACGATGGGCACTTCATATTCCAATCCCGCTGATCGGTAGACTCGTGCAGCTGATGGAACTCCTGTCCCGCCGTTCCGCCCTGCGACATAAAGATACGTTTGCCCATCCAGCCAAAGGCCGTGACGCGCGCGCTCAGTTCGGCAAGGTGCCCGGGCGGTGACATCCAACACTCGTCTGCAATCGTGAAGCGTAGAGACAGGCGCTGAAGGTTGGACTCGTTCCAGATGCCGCGGCAGTAGACCGTCATGCGGTCGAAGTCGGCAGTCGTCGAGCGGTCTAGGTCGGCGTCAGATAGCCGAGCTTTAACGGGCGGGCAGTTATTCCAAAGGGGGCGGAGGTAACGGATAGCAAAGTCCTTGGCCTCGTTGTCGTTTGCTTGCAGGACCATCGTCGGCCCTGGAGCGTTTGCCACGATGTGACAAGTGAACAGCCGAGCAAAGAGAGACTTGCCCGATTGGATGCTGGCAAGGACGGTGAGGAGTTTAGTCTCGGGGTCCGCGGCGATGCGTAAGGCCTCGGCAATCCACGGCGTGCGCTCAGAGCGGAACGGCCCGGGCATCGGCGAGTCAGGGATGGCGTGGACGTTTTCCTCAAGCCAGTCGACGATGTCCCCAGAGTCAGAAGGGCGGAGGACGTTACGGCCTACAGCCAGGAGGTCATCCTTCGTCATTCGCGGAGAGGTCGGCTTTCGTTTTGCGGACCCAAGCCTCGATAGCCTTGACGGCCTTGGCAGGGTTCTCGGGGTTGCAAGCTTCGGCGACATCGAGCGCTAACTTGTCCAAGCGGTTCACGACTTCGCCGGTCATCTGACGCATGGCTTCGGTCGCTTCCTTCGAGCTGATGTATTCCTTCGCCAGAATGAGGCGGCGTTCCTGCTCCTCTTCGAGGGCGACCAAAGTTTTCAGAGATTGATTATAGGCGGTCTGGTACTTGCCTTGGTTTGGATCGCCTTGCTCCATCGCGGCAAGCCAGACGCCACGGGCTCGACCGACCAGTGTGCGGTGTTCCGAGATGGTGTCGGTGAGCGTACCGTCGTCGAGTTGTGCCGGCGCCGCCTTTGGTGCTGGGCGGGTTCGACCGTCTTCCTGCGCTTGACGCCATGCGACCGCCGCGTCGACCGAGTTAACGGGCATTCCTTTTTTAACCAGGACCGAGACGCGTTGTCTCGTTAGTCCAAGGGCGTCGGCGATGTCGGTTTGGCTAGGCATAAGGGCGGTTTGATAAACGGGCTAAACAGGCCTTATTTCCTCGTGTTTTTCTTCCGCAGGTGTTCCGCCA
>Ga0208975_1000458_pt1 | contig 20023 bp, 22 predicted proteins | sample GreLakmeER78MSRF_FD_187700 | JGI IMG/M metagenome (GOLD analysis project Ga0208975, IMG submission 187700) | Freshwater lentic microbial communities from great Laurentian Lakes, MI, USA - Great Lakes metaG ER78MSRF (SPAdes) | ecosystem: Environmental > Aquatic > Freshwater > Lake | place: Great... | reverse complement strand
TTTCTTAACGATGATACCATCTTCTTCACTCATAGATTTGAAAATTTTCAAGATTTGTTCGTCTGAAGCGTTTGTTAAATCCATAACATCTTCGTCTTCCATATCAGACATTCCCATGTCATCCATGTCAGACATTCCCATGTCATCCATTCCGATTTCTTCATCCTCGTCGTTATCAACTTCGTCGTCCATGTCAACCATGTCCAACTCAGTATCCATTTCAATCTCATCTTCAGTTTCTTGTTCTGAAAGAGATTCTTTTACTAACTGACTGATTTCTTCCTTCATAGTAGAAGCAAGTATTCCTTTTGCGTTTTCGGCAATTACTTCTTCAACATTTCTCATTTGAATCAAAGCCTCTTCAACTAAATTTTTAGTTTCTTGCATTATTTTTTCTTAATAAATATTGCACTAAACAAAAAAATCCACTTTTGAGACCTTCATTAAGAAAAAATCTCAAAAATGGATAAAAAAAAAGTGGTCAATTTGACCACTTTAATATTATTCGATTACTTCATCAATTTTACTCTCACCAACCGAAACGATTCTCCAATCGTGTTGAAATCCTTGGTACTTCTCAGTAACCTTGGCTTCTACGTCGGTTACGGAATAACCTCTAACCAATTTCTCTTCTCGAATTTTTTTTAATCTACCTGAATTTTCGTCGGGTAACTCGTAAACAATTTTTGCCACAAAGAATTTCTCATCCATAATTTAAAGTTTTTTTATCTACCCAAAAAATCGGATAATTTTTTCATTAAGTCAACTGATTTTTCCATTCCGTTGTCTTTAATGTGTTGTTTTTTTTCCTCATCCAAGTTTTCTTCGTAATTAACCCTATCCTCGGGGTTGTTGAAGAGGTATGCACCAGGTGTTGACGGTGACGATACTAAATCAAAACAGATAAGTTCAAAATCATCTTGTACTTCATTTTGTTCCCCAACTTTCTTTATTGAACCAACTCCACGAGAAGATACACCCATAGTAACACCTTGTCTCATTAAGTTAGCTGCAATGTCACCTTTAGTAGAAACAATACCTTTTTCGTGAAATCCTGGTGAAGTCAACAATTTTAATTTACCCATTAGAACATTACCATCCCACCAAATATCGGTAATTAGATGTGAAACTCTATCTAAGTCAATAAGAGATGACTCAGGGTGATTTAATTCAGAAGTTGATAAACCTTTTTTAATTGCGGTCTTGTATTTTTCAGATTCTCTCTTTAAAATCTTTTCAGGATATATTCTACCGTTTCTATTAGGTACACCGTACTTCTGTAATACAGCATAAAACTCAAAAGGATTCCTATAGTCTAATTCTTTTTGTTCACGAAGAATGTCAACATTTTTTGGGTCTGATGGTGATACCCATCCTGCATCCATTTCAACTAAAATACCCCTACCCGTTTCACTGGCGTTTAATATTCTATAATCTTTCATCTTATCTTTTAAATGATAAATACTAAGTTATAGGAATGTTTTCTCCGATATAGGGTTTTTGGATGATGAAAATAAAAATTTAGTATTTCGTATGATACAATTTTTATAGATTTCTTTGATAATTTTTTTGACAGAATCTTTAACTATTGTTGATTTAAAATCTAATTCATTTTTGGTGAACAAGTTTATTTCAAGATTCATAAAACTTTTTTTACCTACCTGAATCCCACTAGTTCTCAAATCTAAATCAACGATAAAATTTTCATGGAATAGTTCTCCATTTAAACTTTCATAAACAGAATGTTTAATATCTCTACTGAGATTCCCAACAATTCTTACCCAATTTTCATATTCATCTTTAGGTAATACCCACGTTTGAAGGTTTATGTACAATGACTTTAAATTCTTAGAATCAACAGTACCATAAGATGTCTTCAAAGATTCATATTGATTGATTTTAATTGTTTTACCTTTTTTCATTAAGTTAAATTTCTAACTTTTATTGTCTTTTTAAAAATTATAACTGAATTTTATCAAATTACCAAATATTTCTTGTATATGTTAATAGTTGTTGTAAAAGGTAACATTGAGAAGTCTCTTAAAGAACTTAAGGGAAAGGTAATCAAAACCAAGCAAACAAAAAAACTCCTTGAACTTAAGGAGTTTGATAAAAAATCAGTAACTAAGAGAAAGAAGAAATTGTTAGCCCAATACAAACAAAAGATTAGGATTCAAGAACAATAGATTCACCAAGTTGTTTTAATCTTACATAATTGAGTTGGTCAAATTTTTCAGACTGAATTTTTTCAATCGTCTCTTTAATAGTTTTTACAACATCACTTTCAGATTCATTGTCTTTTAAAGACGATAATTTTTGAATTGTATTTTCTTTTAACGTTTCAAACTCTATTTCTAAATCTTCTTGGTTACCGGCGAAAACGTGAAAAACATTCTTTTTGGTTGTTTCATCCAAAGTATCCAAATACCTTTGAATTGTTTGATTAGCAATAGTTACCATAGATTTTAATGGAATTTGTGTAACATTCTCATTAATTTTAGGTTTTGACATTAACACACCTAAAACATTTTTCTTAGATTGAACCCTTTCTTGAATGTTAATTGAATCAAGATACACCAAGATATCTAAATCTTTGTATATGTTTTCAACATTACCACCATTTTTTGGTAATTTCACATTTTCTAATATCTGTCTAATCAGTGAGATACCTTCTTCCAAATATTCTTTAGCATCTTCACTACTAAGATTTTTGGGTTTAGACAAGTCGTCATACAACGAATATAACCTCGAGTAAGATTTGTTTTCTAAAATATTATGTTTAAATTCTTTAAGAGTTTTCTTAAAGTTGGCTGGATTACTGTAAGATTCCAGTAGGTTTTTTTCGATAATTGATTTAATTTCTCCGAATGTCATGTTTGTAGGGGTTATTTGGATTCATAAATAAATATTACGAACCAAGTAACTTATCCAATTCCTCAGCAATTTTTCCTAAGTTTTGTTGACCAATACTTAAATCAAGAAATTTTGAACCATGAATATCATTTTCTAAGAGAATATTTAAGTCTTTTACATTGGTAGATTCAGGTGTTACCGCAGCTTCTTCACCAGGTGGAGTTTCTGGTGTTTCAGGTGCTCCTCCTCCTCCGAACTCAGCATCAAATCCACCACCTAATCCACCGGGTAAATCTGTTGCTGCTGGTTCACTAACCTCACCTGGAGGTGCTGCCGGAGCTCCCGCACCGTCTTTAGTACCATATAACTTATCCAATGTATCAAAGATACCTGTCTTAACAATAACTGTAGGAGTATTTTTAAGTTCCTCACCAATGGCTCTTTCCATTCTTTGTTGTAGTAAGTCAGTTCTAATTTCATCATCAGACCAACCAAAAATGTGCTTTTTAGCCCATGTTGAAGATGCTGGTTGAATACCGTTTCCTGGGTCTGTAACAACATCTTTATACAACAACATTTTTTCCTTCCACAAATCAACTTTTAACAAATCAGCTTGTGTTGAAGGGTTTGTTAAACCTAAAGTAAAGTTTGAAACTTCTTCTTCAAATCCCAATAAGAAAAGGTGAATAATAGCAATTTTATTCATCTCTTGCAACATTGATTTTTGAATCCTGTTGATAGTTCTAGCAAAACGAATATCCTGTAGTGCTAATGATTTTCCATCACCAACAGTTTCTTCAAATCCCAAGAATGTTTTTGGAATACGAAGTGCTGTTACAAGTTTTTTCTGAATATATTCAATATCGGCAATTTCAGAAAGGTTTGTAGCACCTGGCAAAGTTTCAATCGGAGAAGGTTGTGCCGGGTCTCTTACAGGGATAAAATAATCTTGGTCAACCGCCATTTGGTTGAATCTCATATCAACATTACCTGTCTTTGAATCTACAATTTGTTCTCTTTTGAATTTGTTGGCAACTCTTTGTACGTATGCTTCAATATCATCATCTTCCATGTTACCAACATACACTTTGAAAATTCTTCTTTCAGGCGCTCTTGATGTTCTGTAAATTAACATCGCATCTTCTGATAACAAAAGTTGTTTCCAAGTACGTCTTGATTTTTCCAACATGGATGTACCATAAGGAAGTTTTCTATCATCCCCCAATAATCTGAAATGACCTACTTCCCATGGTTGAAAATCTATATTTCTTGATTTCCAAGTAAATTTAAGACCTTTACTATTGTCAGGTGTTTTTATGTTAGAGGTACCCATCCTTTCTGACATACCCAACTCATATCTTTCGATTTCAATGTTTGGAAGTTGGATACTACCAATAACCCCTTTTTCAGGGTCAAGTCTGAGATAAATAAAGTTGTCACCATACTTACATGTGTTTCTTGTCCACATGGGTAAGTTAGTGTTGATATCTAAAGAATTATTAAATAAATCGGCTAATACGGATTTTATTCTTTTAGATTCTGAATAAATTTGTAGAATAAAACCATCTTCGTTTGGTGTTGTAGATTCTTCGGCGTAAATGTCCAATGCCGCGGCAATTTCAGGAGTATATTCCATTGACTCATAGTCATAGTAACTCGCCAATCTATTTGGTTCATAATAAATTGCCTGATTATAAAGATTACTTTCAACTTTAGCAAATTGATTTGACAAATAAAACGATTGTCTTGCTTGAAGTTTTTCTTTTTCGTATTCTGCTTTATCAGTTGTACGAAGTAATTCTTTTCTATCAAACTTATAAGTCGGAAAATCTTGATTCAATAAAGCGTCTGGACCAAGAGCTCTTGATAGTCTTTGCCAAACTGTAAATTTTTGTTCTGAACTCATTTTCTATAATTTAATTCAAATAGGTCTTTTATAAATACTACCTTGGATTAAATAACCAACGATACTTCTCATAATCATCCCTTGTAGGATTATGTTGTTGATTACGGTTCATACCTGCTTGTGAAAATTGTGGTATCTGTGGATTAAAGTATTGTGATTGGTCTTTGCTTTCACTAACTACTGTTGACCAAGAATCCAACATGGCTTTTGTTTGACTAACCACTTTAACCAAAGATGGGAATGCTATTTCCGCAACATACAATGCCATGGCAATTGACATAATACAATCATCGTGATGTCCTTTTTGGTGGTCAGGTCTACCATTTATGTAGACAAATGTACCCATTTCACCCAATAATCTTGAAGACCTTACTTTAAATTCATGTCTAACAGCTTCTTCAAATGATGCAATAATTTGAACTCTTTTATTGTTAAAATTAATTCCAGGTATTTTTTCGGTTGCCTTTGGGTTCCATTTCCATTTATTTGACATATCAACTCCATCAATATAGAAATTTTTATATCCAAGTTCTTGAAGTCTTCTTGCCGTTGCAACACCCATACCACCTGTCAAGTCAGTCACACACAGTGCTGAGTACATGTTTCCCCACTTGTAAGCGATTTCCGCTAACGTATCGGGTGGAATTTTACCTACAAACTCTAAAACTTGCTCACGGGTGTCAAAATCAATAATTTCAATACAAGAAAAATCCTCAGAATCTCCCCTTGAAACGTCAACACCCATAACGTATTTGTGTCCATTTTCAGGCTCTTTCCAAATCCAAAGTTGATTACCCATTAACTTGGCGTTTGGTTCTTTTATATCATTTTTTTGTATTCTCTGAGTTATATTTGAATCAAATACGTTATCACCTGAACCAAGAAAATTACATTCTAATTCCTGAGAAACTTTTCTTTTATCATATTTCAGTTTTTTAACCATACTTTCAAACCAAGATGAACATGGTTTATAACCTTGTTCCATATAGTTAAAAATTTCATCATAATCTCTGTCATAAGGATTATCTAAAGGTAGTTGAATTACAATATCTGTGGAATATTCTTCCTTATTTAACAAATAATGAATAATATCCTCACATTTAACCAAATATAAGTCTTTAGTATAACGAGGGTCACGAAACCAAAACATTGGCGTGATTTTAAAATCATTCATACCCCTTTGAGCTTGGTCGTAAATTTCGTAGTAAATACGGTCGTATCCGTTAGGTGTGGAAATAACCACAACCTTACCACCTGTAGATAGAGACGCCATACAAGCCGACCAAAAATCACCGTCAGCTTCAATAAACGCCGCCTCGTCAAATATTAAAACCGTGGGGGTGTAACCACGCAAAGCATCTTTTGATGTTGCAACCGCTTTAACTTCACAACCATTATTTAATTTATAATGTTTGGCGGCATTTTTTTCAGGTGAAAACCCAATACCAACCCAACTAGGCCATTGCTCAACGAAAGCTCTAATTTTATTTGCAAATTCAACAGAAGTTTCTAATTTGTTTGCAATAATTAGAATTTTTTCAGGTTTTTCTTTTCTAGCAAATGAAACTTTCTTACTAGCCCAAGCAGCGGTAACAGTAGATACACCTGCCTGACGATACTTTAGTGCAATATTTTCGTTGTAATTTTCATAGTCTTCAACCAAGGTAACTTGGTCTTTAAATAATTCCAACGGGACATACCTTGAAACGGTATTGTCATAGGTTTGTAGGTATGTTTTAAGAGCATAAGGAGTGCTCTTCATGCACTTCTTATACTCAATTAAAACTTGTTCTTTTGTGTAATTCATTAATCAGGACGGCCAATACCTAATCCTGTCAAGAAATCAAGACCATCTTCCTCATCTGAATCTTCCTCAGATTCATAGTCTTCGTACGTTTCTTTATTCTTCTTAGCAACTTGTAAAACACGTCTGAAAGCATCTGTTGCTTTTGACTGTTTAGAAGTATCCTCAGAAATAGCATCTCCAATAATCTTGATGAATTCTTCGGCAGGAAGTTTATAGAGTTCCATTTGAAACCAATTGATAAGACCTCTGTTTTCATCTTCAAAAACTTCGTCAGGAAGTGCAAATCTAATTTTTTCAACAATTTGCGGACCAATTCTCAAAGTCCATGCTTCCATTGGTAATGTATCAACTTCTTGTTGAACTCTTTGTCTTACATCGGCATCTTCAGGAAATCCATATCTCCCTTTAGCTTCTTCAAGACCTTTAATAACCTCGTGGCATAAAATTGGGAAAATCAAACCCCAAGCATTGATTGTTGTATCTGAAGCACCGTCACCATCACCGTCACCATCATCATCACTTGATGATTCAAGTTTAACAGCTCCACCAATACCTTGACCTGACTCACTCATCATCTCAATCATTTCTTCCATAGTAAAATACATGAAATCGTTGATTGTCATAATACCCAAATATGCTGGATATAGACGAGGGTCAATATCATTTAATCTTGAACGAACTTCAGGTTTTTGGAAAACATAGTGCCCTTTTTTTGCTGTACCTTGAATAATTGCGTTGATAAGATTTCTCTTATGTTTTTCCATTTCAACATCCATTTCAGGTTCAACTGTGGCTGTAACTTCACCTGGTTTACCCATTTTAAACTCGGGTGATTCAAATGGTCCTAAATTTGCATTAATCTCAAACCAATCGTCAGGCATTTGAATTTCGTCCAAAGAAGCGTCAATTGCAAGTTGCTCTAATTCTTCTTTATGACTTCTTTCAATATTCATGATTGTTTGAATATTTTGCATTTGTTGCATATAAATCATCATCCCAACTTGTTGAGATGTAATTGGTCTGCCTGTAACATCACGTAACTTATCGGCAACCTGTTTGAAACGATTGGTCATTAGACGTTGAACGTCTTTTTCACCCTTTCTAAATGCAGGGTTGGCTGCAAATGGAGACTCAGGACTAGAAATTTTTCTTTCTAATGAAGGGTCCATTCTTTCGGGAGTATCCCCGTAATCAATCTGTTCTTTAATCTTTTTTGCCATCGTTAAGTATGTCTTGAATTGCTTTTAAAATTTCCGCCTTAGCAACCTCAAGCTTATCTTTTTTAGCCTTTGGTGCAGGATTTTCGTTTGGATTTGGATTTTTACCGGGGTGAGCTGGCCTTGTTCTTGGACCTGGTTTCACCGTAGGTTTTACTTTTGGTGGTGCTGTGGTTGGGCTTTGTTCGGCAATCATACCCATTAAATCAAATTTAGTCATTCTTGGTCTTATTGTTTTCTCAACCAAAGATACGATTTCTTCTTCAATAAAAAAAGTCATTGGTGATTTTCCTTCATCCATGTTCTTTTTTACTGATTTAACACATCTTTCAAATTTAGCATTTCTGTCAGAACCTAATTGTGAATGACAGATAGCATACGGATTATTATCACTTTTTTTAATTTCGTTAAATTCACCGGTACCGTCATCATAATTACCAAATCCATCATCAGATGAAGGACCTACTTGATGAGGGTCTTGAGTTCTCTCACCTTTTTCAAAATCCATAGGGTCTTCTTCATCTTCCTTCATTTCTTTTTCATAAACTTCAAATGGTTTTCTTTCACTTTTAAGTTTATCAATAGTTTGAGTATCATCTTTAGAAACCATAGTAGTTTCTGAGAGCCCCATTTTGGTTATCAATAAATTAATTTGACTCTCAGTCAAATTGGAAATGAGTTTTTTTGATAATCCCTTATCAAGTAATTTAACGACATTAGATTTCATAAACGGTGTTTTTTTCAAATTCGAGAATTAAATCTCGTTCATAAAGTTTATTTTTCACACTTTCTTCAGATTCACCAAACCTAAATACCAATCTACCTTTATTGTATCCGTTATCATCCAACTCCCAACCTAACGCTATTACTCCGTCCATGGCATCGGACATTCCAAAATAGTCTGATTTTTGGATTAATTCAAATTCAATTTCAGTTTTTCGTAAAACACCAACTTTTGTTATGTGTTTTAAATCTGGTGGTGAAGGGTATCCGTTAGAGGGCATACTATCCCAAGAGGGACCCCATATATCATCTAAATCTTGTGAAAAAATGAATTCATATAAGTTATCTCCTTTGTAGTCCGGACCAAGTCCATTTACATAGATTAGATAACTCATAAAATAATTCCTTCGGGAGATACTTTAATCTGTTTATTCTTAGATTCAAATACTAAATTATTTTTATTGGTTCTACCAACAAAAACATATTCAGTGTTTTCTTCAAGGAATTTTTTACCCGCTAATTCTTGTTCCAAAGATGTTGATAATCTACTAACTTTTTCAGACATCATTTTAGATTTAGTACCTTTTTCTTTTTGTCTTTCTTCTAAGATAATGTTGTCAATTTTCTTTTCGTTTTCAGTAATTTCAAAATACTTACTCAATACTTTATCAACTTTACTCTCTTTGAAAATTGCATCAAATATAGGACCAGCATTTTCCATAGGTTCTGAAGGAACTTCAACATCTGCCTCCATATCTACGTCCATACTCATGTCCATATCAGGTTCCATACTCATATCTTCATCACCCATTTCTGACTCAGCATCAACATCTTCAAATTTAGTCATAACATCTTCCATATCTTCAGGAGATAGTTTTGATAAATCTAATGAAGATAGAACCATGTTAATAACATATTTAATATCTTCAGAAGTCATACCCTCTTGAGAATCAAGGGTTCTGATTTTTTGAGTTAATTTACCTGTTAATTTTTGAATTACTTTGAAGTTAACTTTTTCTTCAACAGTATCCACATCTGAAGGCATCAATTCTGTAGTGTCTGACATTTCAGTATCTGACATTTCCATGTCATCTACAGGAGCGTCTGCCATTGGTAATTCAGGTTCAGGTAACATAGGTGGTTCTACAGGTGCCGCAGGTGCCGCCATTTCAGGTGCTGCAGGCATTTCAGGTTTTGGTGTTTTTAAAACAAACTTTTTTTGTTCACCATAAAGAGAAACTTCTTCAGCAACATCATGTAGTGAATTTACTTCTTTAATTAGAAGATTTAATCTCTTCAACGCTTGTCCGTATGAAGAATAATATCTTCTATTTCTCATTGGCTCGATATAATCAACGCCAGATTCATTAATAGCCTTTTTAATGATGTAACCACTTTTTTCTTTTACGATGTGGTAGGTTGCGCCATCAATTAAATTGATTGAGTAGTCGGATGTATTTTCTGAAATAGTTGAAGTCATACCGTAATTCGCAATCTCCATAATTCTTTGGAGTTTGTCGTTTCCTTCTAATTTTTCACTTCCGATAGGTTTTAGTTTTGCCATGGTTTTTTATTTATATTTTTTGTTTTTAATTGTTAAGTCCGTCACTACCAATTTTAATTGCACTTAAGTCAACTATACTACCAGCTCTACTACCTGGTTGTGGGTTCCATGCGACAGGGTGAGGTACAGGACCAAATAATCCCTCATTATAGGTTCCTCCACTGAAACTACCTATTTGACCTGGTCCGTATTCATACTGAACATCAACGTCCAAAGTTCCAAAAATTGTTGGAGTTGGAGTAATTGATGTGGTAATAGAAGGTGTAACCGTTTTAGTTGGTGTTACAGTTGGTGTTTTAGTTACCGTAGCTGTTGGTGTGGGTGTTTTAGTTGCAGATACACTAATTGATGGTGTAACTGTTGGCGTTACCGTTGAAGTCTGTGTTGGAGTCTGTGTAGGTGTTTTAGTCGGTGTTACCGTTGAAGTAATAGAAGGTGTAGGTGTTTTAGTCGGTGTTACCGTTGGAGTCTGTGTTGGGGTCTGTGTAGATGTTTTAGTTGGTGTTACACTTGGAGTTACGGTTGGCGTTGGTGTTTTAGTTGGTGTTGGAGTTCTTGTTGCACCTGTATCACAAATTAAACATGAAGTCCAAGGACCGTTAACCACAGAAGCGTATTGTGCCAATGGGTCGATATATCCAGCACTCATTGTGTAACAATCAATGTTTCCTGAAATATCAAGTTTGGATACTTGACCTAAAATGATTTGGTCTGAATCATAACTCTTAACTAAGAATACTCCAGCTCCATTACAAGCCGTCGCCAAATAATATTGGATAGGTAATGGTGAATTTGTTGGAGATACAGTAATAGTTGGCGTTACTGATGGAGATACAGTAATACTTGGTGTTACTGTTGGTGTAGGTGTTTTAGTTGCAGATACACTAATTGATGGTGTAACTGTTGGCGTTGCCGTCTTAGTTGGTGTTACTGTTGGTGTCTTAGTTTGGGTTGGGGTCACAGTTTTAGTTACGGTTGGTGTAACAGTTTTTGTTGGAGTTATAGTTGGAGTAGGAGTTGGTGTTGGTGTTTTAGTTGATGTTGGTGTTGGAGTGGCATTATTGTTACAAGTAGAACAGTTAATCCAAGGACCTGTTACAATTGTTGCTACCTGTGATAATGGATTTGGTGATATTGGTGTTACAGTATAACATGAAACACTTCCTCCGAAATTTAATTTATAAATTGAACCGTCGGATAACACGGAAGTCGTCGTTACATCAAAGTAATCACCTGAATTACAATCCACAACAATATAATAAAATGCAGCCATCAAAGTTTTTTACAATAAATATACTCTAAGAACCAATTATTTCTGTAAATATAGTTCCAATAGTATTATTCAATCTTTCTTGTTTCAACTGAAAGCTCTTTGTCAGTCTGTTTTACAATCGTATTGTATAACTTTTCAATGAGTTTTGACCTCCTCAAATATTTGAATACAAGATTTTCGTAAGAGTATTCACCTTCTTTTTCTAATCCGGATTTTCTATAATCCTTTAATTTTTCTTTCAGGGAATCAATCTGTTTTTCAGAAGATTTTATACCATCATTTTTAATATTCTTAATTAAATTCTCAATTTTTTCTTTCCAAGAATTAATTTTAGTTTTAAAAATTTCCTTATCTATTTGTGATTTTTCTTTGGATGGTGCGGTAATCCATTTATCATTTTTTACCGAATAAACACCCGTTGAAAAATGAGATTCATCAGAATCTTGGGCATACAACTCAACCTCATACCCAAATATTTTAATATCGTGATTTTGATTGAATAGTTGTTTTTTTAAACTGAATAATTCTTTGTATAATTCTGACTGTTTTCCAAACTGTTTAAAATCAATTACAAGGTGTAAATCAAAGTCAGAATAATTTGACCAGTTATAATTTGCCAAAGAACCTGTTAAAATAATATCTTCAACTTTTAAATCATCCGATAAATTTTCCGAAAACTTGTCAGCAATTTTTAACAACGCGTTTTTTACCTTAGGATTCATTTTTGATTCCTTAGGTTCTTCAGGTTTTGTCCAAACTTTAGGATTTAATTTGTCCTGTTGATTAAAACTAGCAAGAATGTTGTTAATTTGGTCCATCCTCAATAAATACGCTCTTAACCGAGTTTAGCGTATTTGAATTTTTTTGAAATCTCTGCAGTAAAGAACTTACCTTGTGATTCCGCCAATCTAAATTTTGTGTATACGTTATGTGGTACGCCATTATAGATATACCTTACACCATTTTTGAATTCAACAATCATTTCTTTAGACTCAGTATCGTATTCTGACTTGGTTATGTTTGCAGATTCAATTTCATTTAGAATCTTAGTTCCTTTAATTTCTTCTTTTTTAATTGCCATTGTTAAGAGGGATTATACTATCAATTTTATTCAATACTTGTCTCACATAAAATAGTATCATTTTTTCATCCAAATTAAATAATTCTGACAATTCTTCTTTCAATAGATTTAAATAATAATCAAATGCACTTTTATTTAATCCTAAAATAGGTGTTATGTTAGTAATCCTTTGAGCGCTCTCTTCAGTATGTCCCAATTTTTTTAATTCAAACCTGATGTTTCTGTATGCATTCATAACATCTTCCATATTTTTGGAATTGGCCAAATAATTTGAAATAACCCTCTCATCCATGTTTATAAATATAAAACCCCCAACTTAGTTGAGGGTTCTATTTTTATTTATTTAGTTTGTTAATTTGGTCTCGTATTTCTATTGCCGATTCAAAATCTTGTTTTTCAATAGACTCCTTCATCTTAGCTTGGAGTTCTTCTACTTTACCTTTGTTTTGTTCAATCATTTTGATTCGGTCACGAATCTCAACTGCTTTTTCAAACTCTTGTTGTTCTACAGCATATTCCAATTCACGTTTGAGTTCGTTAAGGTTGTAGTTATTCCCACCAACTGGTTTATGGGATGCACCTCCACCAAATCCGCTTCTATAATAAACGGTTGATTTAAATGTTCCATCGGGGCTTGAAACTGTTTTCTTTACCCATTCTCCGTTTTCGTCAATACCTGAGTTAACTTGGTTACGGATGTCACCACCGAATAATTGGTTAAGCATCTCGCTTAGGTCGTCCCAATTATCAAATCCTCCAAAAAAATTTTTCTTCATCATTTTTTTCTATAAATATAATAGTTTATCTTTGTGGGACAATAGTCAATGTATGTGCCAATCCACCAAAACTGACAAAATGACAGGTAAAAAAAATAATACTGACAATTTGTCAATATCTTTGGATTTGTATGTTATTTGACATTACCTTTGTAAAAAAGTAAAACTATGAACGATACTATGGATGATGATGACAAAGTGGTAAACCGAAAGAAAGGTTCAGATTCAGGAACTCCTGTTTTGGATAATTTCTCCCGTGACCTTAACAAATTTGCACAACAAGGTAAACTTGACCCTGTAATTGGTCGTGAGAAAGAAATTCTACGAATTGCACAAGTGTTATCACGTAGAAAGAAAAACAACCCAATTATATTGGGGGAACCTGGATGTGGTAAAACGGCAATTGTTGAGGGTCTTGCAATGAAGATTGTTAACGGTGATTGCCCAAGGAACCTTTTGGATAAACGAATTGTCACGTTGGATTTGACGGCTGTGGTTGCGGGTACCAAATACCGTGGTCAGTTTGAAGAACGTTTGAAGGTTATCTTGGAGGAACTCTCTGCAAACCCAAACATTATCATCTTCATTGATGAGATTCACACTTTGATTGGGTCAGGAAATTCTTCAGGTTCACTTGATGGTTCAAACATTTTCAAACCGGCTCTTGCTCGTGGTGAAATTCAATGTATTGGAGCAACCACCTTGGATGAATACCGAAAGAGTTTTGAGAAAGACGGAGCTCTTGAACGTAGATTCCAAAAAGTTATGGTTGACCCATCAACTGTGTCAGAGACCATTCAAATCCTCACCAACATAAAGGATAAGTATGAAGCCTACCATAAGGTTTCTTACTCACCTGAAGTGATTGAGCTTTGTGTTAAACTCGCTGACCGTTACATTACCGACCGTGAGTTTCCCGATAAGGCGTTTGATATCTTGGACGAAGTAGGTGCTCGCTCCCAAACCGAACAAAAAGTCCCCGAAGAGATTGAAGAACTTAAACGCAAAGCATCTGACATCAAACTACAGAAAATGGACGTTGTGAAACGTCAGAACTACGAACAAGCAGCAGAACTACGAGACAAAGAACGAAAGATTCTTGTTAAGTTGGACACTGAGAAAAAAAGGTTTGAAGAAGAGTCAGCTCTCAATCGCGTACCCATTACCGAAGAACAGGTTTATGATGTTGTTTCCACGATGACAAAAATCCCTGTGAGCAAGATGACCATCGATGATACCAATGCACTTATTAGTATGGATGGAACTCTTAAATCCAAAGTAATTGGTCAGGATGATGCGGTTGAAAAGATTGTTAAGTCAATCCGTCGTAATCGTATCGGAATCAAAGACCCAAATCGTCCCATCGGTTCGTTTATCTTTTTAGGTTCCACAGGTGTTGGTAAAACACACTTGGCCAAACAAATCGCAAAAGAGATGTTTGGTTCAGAAGATGCCCTTATCCGTGTGGATATGAGCGAATACCAAGAGAAACATACCGTATCTCGTTTGGTTGGAGCACCTCCAGGATATGTGGGTTATGAAGAAGGTGGTCAGTTGACTGAACAAGTCAAAAACAAACCTTACTCAGTAATCCTTTTTGATGAGGTTGAAAAAGCTCACAAAGACATCTTCTCAATTCTTCTTCAAATCCTTGATGATGGTCACGCAACCGATTCTCTCGGTCGTAAAATTAACTTCAAGAACACCTTGATTATTATGACTACCAACTTGGGAGCGAGGAAACTATCGGACTTCGGAACTGGTATTGGATTCTCTTCAAACAAGTACTCTAATGAAGAAGCAAAACGTCAAATCCTGATGAAGGAATTGAAAAACTTCTTCTCTCCTGAATTCCTAAACCGTATTGATGATACCATCGTATTCTCAACCCTTAGTAAAGAAAACATTGACAAGATTGTTGAATTGGAGTTGAAAAAATTGGTGAACCGTTTGAATGAACTCAAATACACCTTCACCTACGACCAAACCTTGGTGGATTATATCTCCAAGATTGGATACGATGAAATCTACGGGGCTCGTCCTCTAAAACGAGCAATCCAAGACAAGATTGAGGATTACATCTCTGAACTTGTTCTAACCAACAAGATTAAAGAAGGTAAGAAATACAAACTTGTAGTGGATAATGAAGAGGTAAAACTCGGTAAGTAAAAAAAGGGGGACGAAATGTCCCCCTTTTTGTATTTATAAGTAATGAAAAAAATCATTCGTTCAATTTTGAAAGAATACACCCTTAGATTAACCGAATCTATTGTGGGTGATAGAATTGTTTGTGATGATTGTGGATGGGCTTGGAAAATAGAAGAAGGTGGTGATGACCTTTACATGTGTCATCAGTGTGGTCACGACAACACACCACAAAATATAAATGAATCTAAAAAGTCACCGTATTTCAGATATTGGGACAAATATGGTCCTAAAATAGATGATGATTTTTTATGGTCGTTTGGTATTGAGGCCGGAGAATCCCTTGTGGAGGTATATCGGGAGCTTGTAAAATACTACGGTAGTTTTCTTAATTACAAAAAGTCTATTGACGAATATATCAAAGATAAAGTTTTTGAAGTTGAACCAGGTGATAGATACGGTGGATACGATTTCAAATACAAATTAAAATTAGTAGGCGAGGATTATTTACCAAACTCAAATTATGATAGTGTAGATAATAATTGGACACCTTTTACACCTGAGTACACAGAAATTCAAATATTACCTGGTGGTACCGTAGATTTAATAAATTATGGTGGTGAGATGGATTTAGAAGAGGCAGTAAATGACCAAGAATTTGGTTGGGAAATTAAACACGAAATTAATGATGTTGTTAATGAACAACAAAGTAAAGAAGGTATTTTCTCTAAATTCGGAGTGTATCCCTTTGACAAAAGAATCAAATTTATTTAACCCCACATAACATTTTTGTAGTTGGGTTTTTTACGTTTCATGTAATGGAGATTATTACCCAAACGTTCCACCATTTGTTTTCCCATTTCAATTCCGGTAAACACATCCTCAAGAACCACATACTCATTTGGTGAGTGGTAGTTGTAGTATCCGATGGAAAAGTTGATACACATAAAATCAAACTTTTGTCTCAGAGCCCATACGTCAGTGTAGGGGTGAACCATATACTCCTGACGGTTGTTTGTTGACTCGGTCAGGATACTATCACACACCGAGAAAAATTCAGAATCCCTTTCAAACAATTCCTGTCCAAAACAAAACTGTGTTACCATCCAATTCTCAGGGGCATCAAACTCAATCACGTAACCCACGTTTGAGAAGAACTTCTCATCAGCTTTCAAGGAACCGTGACAACCTGTTTCCTCCGCTACAAAAAACGCGGCTTTAATGTCATTGGTTTCTTGTAACATCTTCATACAAGCAAACACACCACACTTATCATCACCACCAATACCGGTTGGTTGTCCATGGTCGTTATATGCTTTGAATGAAAGTTTTTCCTCGTTTTGAGAATTCAGGAGTTGTTCTTCAACAACATTGATGGAATCCAAGTTATGAACCGTATCGGTATGTGAAACCACACAAGGGAAGTATTCAACGTTTTCACTGGTTTGTTTTGTCGCATACACATTCATCATCTCATCAACATAGTGAGGAATGTTATTCTCCTGTAACCAGTTACAGATATATTCAACCATCATACCTTCTTTGAAGGTTTTGGTTGGTACGGATAATACTTCTTTAAGGAGTTGTTTGTCTTGTGGGTTTATCATAATACAGTTTGTTTCCACAAAGATAGTTAAAATATACTACAACTCAAAAATATTTTTTTGGGTTATAGAGAAAATCTCTAAAATCATCAATATCAATATTCATATTTTTGACAAAAAAATTCGGATTAGAAACTTTTGTACGAACAACATCATTATTTGAATCAAAACCCTTAATTATAACCGTAATATTGTCCCCAAGGTCTCGTCTTGCAACCGAATTAATCTCAAAATTAAATTCATTCATGATTTTCATGAACTTTTCATACGAATCTTTTTTCTCATCAAATTTTTCAATCATTTTTTCCAAATATTTAACTGAGGTTCTATCCATCTGTTCTCTATCAAAATATTCAGGGTTATCAAATTCATATCTTGATTCATCCCAACCAGAAAAGTTGGAATCAATTAAAATTTCCGAAATAATTTTCTCTATGGAATCTTTAGCTCCCAACGAATAGATGCTTTCCATTCTCATTAAAGAATACAAAGTGGATGCTTTGAGTGATACAGTTTCATTATCCCAACTAACATTAATCCCATAAGAGTCAAATGCTTTTTCTGTATGTTGTTGAATAGCATCTTTAGTTGCATATTTAACTTCCTCATTTCTAAGCCTAATATATTCGTCTAAAATTTCATCAACATCTTCCCTGAAATAGTTAAATATGACATCATTTATTTCTGACCAATCCTTATCTTTGGCACCTGAAAAATTAAAATCGGGTTTTAGTCTTTTGATAAGTTCAAAATACTTTTCCTTTGCATTGTCTTTGAACATGTAATTACTAAGCCACCCGCCATCTAACCAGTTATCTTTGGCGACTTCATATTCCTCAAGGTCATAATCGTTGTCAGAATAAACGGCCCTAATAACCCAAGGGTCACCTTCATCCAAAGCCTCAGATTCAACCAAACTGTCAAAATCAATGTCAAAATAAATTATAGAATCTCCAATAGGGTATTTTCTATAAATTGTACTGATATCAGAATGCCTTGATACCAAATCATCATCAGTTATGGTATCGGTTAAAAACCTTCTTAAATCCTTAATAAAAAATTTTCTATCGTTTGTTAAACCATCAACAAAATGTCTGATATCATAGTTAAAAATGTTGTTAACGGACAACGAATCCCTATCATCAAAGAAAATAAAAGCATAATCGTGAATCCCAAAAGATGCAAAACCAATATCAGAGACGGCAGTGTCGTCTCTTAATTTTACATTCTTTAACATGAAAAATCCATTACCCGACAAAGACTTCTTTACAAAGTCAGTATCCTCACCACCCTTACATAAGGTCGGATAGTCCTCACAAACACTACTCATATTAAGATATTCAATAACATCACCCGCACCAGTAGAGAGAATCTTCCTTATCTTCTTTGCCATATAATTATAAATACTTATCTTTGTAGAAGATATTCCTTACGGGGTTACCGATTAGACGGGTAAGGTGTAGATACGGAGGTCTTTTGACCTTCTCTTTAAAATCGGTTTTTTTTAATGTGGGGACAATTGTCCCCACTTTTGTATTTATAAAGTATGAAACTCATAGAGTCGGTTAAAGAGTTAGTATTAGAATACGTTCCCGTTAGTGCAATTCCAATTGAGGTTAATGAAGATTTAGGAATTGTACTAATGACATGGTACGTAACTCAACACGCTTTGGGTAGAACCACCGCCAGTAGAAATCTTGAAGTACTTGAAATGGATGAAATAGAATCTATGTGTAAAAGGGCATCGAATCCACTCATATACATCCTCACAGACAAAAACAATCCATATAGACCTCATCCGGGTTTTAGATTTCAAGTAAGAGAACAATCAAATTTGTTTGCTACCTTGGGTTGTGTGATAAATGACTATGAACACCTTAAAAAAATAGATATTGTCATCACAACAACCCTAAAAACAGGAAATTCATTGAAATATCACAAATTTGATAACGACGATAGAAAACAACTTGTTATTGATTTGTAATTATAGTATCTTTGTAGAACAAATCACGGGTGGCTCCCTTAATAGTTAAGGCTGACCTTAAGCATCTGACGTTATGTCTATACAGGGGGCGAAAGTGATTTTAATGTTCTTTGAAAATATGGGGGTGCCTTGGTATCGATTGGCAGAATTAGTCATCGGGGGCATGCAGTGAGACGTTCTCTATCACTATAATCCATGGGGATAATTTTTAAGTGGCAACACTTTTGCAAAACTTCAGGCTGTAGGTCTTCTTACAACTGAAGAAGTTACTGTAGCCTAAGCTATAGTGACAATTGGGTCGATGGACATATAACCTAGAAACAGAAGTCTTTAAGGTGTGGTTTCTACCAAAAAAGAAATGGAGGTACCGTTTGGTGTTCTACCGATTTAAGTGAACACTCCACAGTTGTTGGTAACGATGGAAAAATTGGAACCAAATATTTCGGAGGGTTAAACAAACCCTGACCTAAGCATGTAGTCCCTTATGGGTAGACTGAGCAAGACAGGGGTTCGACTCCCCTCACCTCCACCAACAAAAACCCATCAAAAATTTTGGTGGGTTTTTTTATTACCCCCCTTGTCTAAATGACACTTTATGTTATATTTATTTTAATCTTAAAAACATAATATTTAAAAAAAAACCATGAAAAACGTAATTTTCGCAATCTTCGCAGTAGCCATGTTGGCATCTTGCTCACAATCAACTGAAACTACACCAACTGACACAACAGTTAGTGACACCTGTTGTACAGTTGTTGAGGGAAAAGACACAACATTCTCTTCTGAGGAACTTAAGGACACTTTGAAGTAATCAATCTTAGAAATTGTTATTAAAAGGGTTCCTTGTGAACCCTTTTTTTATTATATTAGTCATATGGGAAATCATTGTAACATTTGTAGTTTTAATTGTTGGGGTCGTAAAGGATATGATGCCAGTTGTTGTACTTTAGAAGATAGGAATTGGATTATTGGTCCTCACACAGACACCGAAGCATTCTTGGGTAGACTATCAGAAAGAATTGGACGTAAAGTTGAGTTCCAAGAAGTGTTTTACGATTATGAGGAAGGTCACAAAAAGTTTCCAAACAAA
>Ga0208975_1000457_pt1 | contig 20074 bp, 58 predicted proteins | sample GreLakmeER78MSRF_FD_187700 | JGI IMG/M metagenome (GOLD analysis project Ga0208975, IMG submission 187700) | Freshwater lentic microbial communities from great Laurentian Lakes, MI, USA - Great Lakes metaG ER78MSRF (SPAdes) | ecosystem: Environmental > Aquatic > Freshwater > Lake | place: Great... | reverse complement strand
AATACAACTAAGGTTCTATAAAAAAATAGAAACTACTATACATTCTATTTTTTATGCTCTAATTCATTATAATAATCAAATACTTGGTTTTGCCCGCAAATACTACGGATCGGGCCGCAATATTAAGACTGTAATTTTAGATTCAGATTTTAATATTACTACAGAAAATAAAGACTTACTAAAAGGTGAAGATCCTAGATGTTTTATTCATAATAATGAATTATATGTTGTAGATAATTATTGTGACGACATACATTTAATTAATTATGAAACTAAAAAACGTTTTAAAATTCCACTAAGCGGGAAAAACTTTTCTTTTATTAGTCATAATAATCAACTATATATTATTCATACTATGAGGCCATTTGTGCTTTATAGTTTTGATATAGTTTCTAAAAAACTCACCAAAATACCAACAAACTCACCATATCAAGAAAATAAACAGTATAGAGGAGGAACTCCGGGGTATACTAAAGATAATAAAACCTATTATGGATTTGGACATAGAACTCATAATACTAGACAAGGTTTGGTTCATGATATTTATTATTGGGAAGTAGATTTTAGGGGCGAATATCCAAGTATATATATAAGAAATATAGTCAAACCAAAATCGGCCAAACAGATTACTGATCCTACTAGTATTATAGAAATTAACAATATAGAATATTTGGTTACAGCAGAAAGTATTCATTCTTGGGATAGAGATCAAGATTATATAACCAATGTTTATGAAATACATTATATACCAGAACATATACTACCTTCACCATTATCATTCATAGAATTTATAATTAATAGTTATAAGTCATTATATCATAGGATTTGGAATATGACAGATACCCTAATAAGTATACTATATGTTATCATAGGAATGATCTCTATTGAGTTGATAGTATTGCTAATAAATAAGTTTATACCCATTAAATAGTTGGAATCAAAATATGGATTTAGTTTTTAATTTTTCTATTATAATTATAGTTAGTATAGTTTTAGCCATAGTAACATTCATATCCCTTATAGGAACTGTTGATCCAGCCGGTCCAAGCACACGGGATAAAAACGGATATAAAAAATGATACCTTTATTTTTTCAAAATACAGTAGTAAGCAGACCACTACTACCAACATATATACATGACGATCTATCCCGACTAATAATTAGTATTTTAGGAATAATAGTAGTATGCTATATTTTTAGTAGGGTGGTGGACTATTATAATGCTTAATAATGATCCCCTAATTTTATATGGCCCACATATAATTCTTTCCTGCACCATAATTCATTGGGCATTAGTTAACTATTTACAAGATTATCTTTATGAGGACGATAATTATGACCAAAATCAAAATTAATGAATTTCACGTTCCTTTTATCAAAGAACTGGTATTTGTGGGCCTAATTACTATAGTTTCTATGATTTCTATACGATTTTTTATAGAAAAACATAAATTTACCCCCCAAGAAACATCCTCATATACATCTGATACATCACATAGTCTGGTAAAGTAAGGGGTTTTTAAGCTTAAATTCAACTAAGATTACTTAAAATCGCCATATTTTAACTTATTGTAATTGCCGGTGGTGAAAATCGTCTAAAATATTAGTTTAAGGGGGAAAAATCGGCCTTCCCACAATCATATCTACCCTTTGGCTTATTAGTTACTATTGACTTTACTATGGTTGTATGGTATAGTAGTAGAAAGTGTTATTTTTAGGCTGAAAAATGAATATTTTGTATGTATAAAACCATTCAATTAACTGACCAAGAACTAGAGCTTTTACACAAGGTTTTAGGATGGTATTTAACAGAAAAAAGATTAAAAAATGACCCAAAATACAATTCTGGTTCTTTGATAATAACCCAAACAAATGGATCATTAACCCATAATGATACAAATCAGATAATATTCTGTGGGAAATGAACCATAAATCAAACTCAAATCAAAAATAAATAGAATCCACTGAGTTATGGTGGTCCAATAGTAAGAATGTCTTGTTCTTTGTATCTCAAATGCTATAATAACTCTATGGGGAAAACCGGCCAATGTGTTATTGGAATAGTCTTATTAATTATTGTTTCTTTTTAGTTCTAATAAGGAGTTGATATGGTAACGTCTGATAATTTTGGTAATCAGGTTTTTGATTTTGTTTATAAGCAATATGGTAAACAAATGGTTGAAAATATAAAATTAGACCGTAATAAAAACACAGTTAATAAATTAATAGAGTCTTCATCTAGAAAAAATGATACAATAGAACACACTGGGAACAAGATTATAGCTATGTTAAGGCTAAATCCATGAGAAATAAAAAAGCACAAATGCTTGCACATGAATTTTATTTACAAGTATATTCTTATATTGAAATGGAATATAAGCCCAAGTATACTAAGCTTCTAACAGATTCAGATATATCAGAAAAATTAGTAGATTTAATAACTAATTATTTTCGGGCAAATAATACTGTCCCGTTTACTGCTGGGCAAATTGTTGATCTGTTACAAAGCAAATATGGTAAAAAATAAACAATATGTCTATTATAAGAGTAATTAAGCCTTTAAAATTTAACTCCGTACTTATACAGACACAATCTAGGGAAACTTTGTGTAAAATCTTTATAAGATTTCAAGAACATTATGAAGGTCTAAAATTTAGGGGGAAAATCTTTACATTAGGACAACTTAGACATTGGTACAGTGTAAAATATGGGGCAAACACATATTATAGAGATTGGTCTGGTTTTAATTTCCCAAGCTATGTACTGAATCCATTTAAAAATGGCCTATTTGATCCATTAACAGAGGAAGAAGTGGCATTATTGGAGCTGTTTAGGTACAGGGACGATAATTTCTATATAATAGGAGCAAATAATGATAATGTTACAAAACATGAATTAACACATGCTTTATACTGGTATAATACTAAATATAAACAAGACGTAGATAGTTTATGTAAAAAATATAGTGTACAACTTAGTAAAATTAGTAGATATCTTCTTAACAGAGGTTATCATAAAGATGTAATAAATGATGAATTACAAGCTTATATTACAGATAATGGTGATGAATTCATATCTACCAATTTATCAATAGATATTGTAAATAAATTCAAAAGAATTCAAAGGAAATACTGGTATGTTACTAAAACAAGCCGAAAAATTGACAAATAATAGTACTGTATACGATATTCTGCATAGAGAGTATACGATTATAGGTTATAAGTGTTTTTTTGATGACGGCAAATTGAGTGAAGTTAATTTTCGTCTACAAAATCATAATATATCAACTATAGATGTTAGTCATAAGTATTTATATACTGATTTAAATGATTTATCTGATGCTGAACTTGAATTCTATAGATTTATTAAAAATCATAAGTTATCTCTACCAATAGAAATTATGCCACATGATCAATTAAATTCAATATTAGATTGTTTTTTATATGGCTTTAATAAAGGATACGAAATAGGTCACAGAAAGTTATAATTTATATGGATAATGATAATTTTAAGAAACAATCAATCACTATTACTGTTGGAAGTATTTTAGCATCCTGTCTACATGGTATTATAGGATATATAGCCGTTTATTTTTTTCAACCATTATGGGATAAGCTGGTTTCTTACTGGAATAAAAAATGAAAAATAATCTTTTTATTGACAGAGAGTGGGAAACTAAATGTATAGATAGAATATGTAAAGAAATTCGTAATAATAGTCTTATTAACTTAGCTAGTAAAACAGCAGTATTACAATTAAGTTATGAATATTCTGGACTTATGGCTCAATTAATGGCCCATAAACTATCTGATAAGGATGAGCCTCTAGATATAGAGCCGGTAAATATTCCATACAAAGATGAGTTCGAGGCTTTTATTCATCCAAATCAATTAGATCTATACTACTCATTAATTGTTGTAGATAGTGGATGTCTTAGTGGAAATAATTTTAGAAAAATAGAGGAAAAGCTTTTAGATTATGGTTTTCCAAGATCACAATTATATTTTACATGCGTAGCCTGTGATCTTAATAGTATTTTTCGTCCAGATTTTTGTCCAATATATTTTAATGGAGATGAACAGATGGTTCATTTCTGGTGGGAAACAAAAACAGATAAATTCAGGAGAGAACAATGAGTTCAGTGAAATTGGTAAGTGTTACTCCAGATGCAGAAAAATTGATGGCTTATTGTGCTAGGGTTTCAAATCCTAGTAATCAAGACAGTGATAACTATGCTAAACTATTGAAATATTGTATAGATCATCAGCACTGGTCTATATTTGAAATGGCTAGTATGAGTCTTGAGATAAATACAACCAGAGGTATAGCTGCACAAATTTTACGTCATAGGTCTTTCAATTTTCAAGAGTTTTCACAAAGATATGCGGATACCACATTGTTATCAGAAGAAATTCCAGTATTTGAATTACGTCGCCAAGATACTAAGAATAGACAAAATAGTATAGATGATATAACCGACGAAACAAGAGTTAAATGGAATACTAAAATCCGTGAACATTTTGCTAAAAGCAAGGCTCTTTATGATGGTATGATAGCTGATGGAATAGCCAAAGAATGTGCTAGATTTATATTGCCATTAGCCACTCCAACAAAACTTTATATGAATGGCACAATCAGATCGTGGATACATTATATTAATCTAAGGTCTGCTCATGGAACTCAAAAAGAACATATGATTATTGCTAATGAAGCTAAAGAAATTTTTAAAACTCAATTTCCCATTATATCGGAGGCTTTGTCATGGTAGAGAAAGAGTTCACTGTAACTGGACAACTTAAAGAAACTTCTGGAGAAGATAAACAGATACTAATTTTACATCATTCTTTTTTTGCTTCGTCCAAAGAACAGGCTATTAAAAATTTTCATGATTATTTTGAGCCAAAACTAAAAGTTGTCAAGATTTTTTCTGTAGTAGACGATAAAGGAATTTTAGTATAATGGATACCAAATTAGACTTTACTCTAAAAGTAGTAAAAGAATTACTACATCACAAGTTTTCCGTTAAGCTATTAAATGTGGACAACATTGATGGTTATGGAGGATGGTTTGGCACTGATGAGGGTGAGGAAGAATTTGTAGTTGCCATGAAACATCATATGGGTTTTGAGATATTTATTCATGAATACTGTCATTTCTTACAGTGGAAATATGATCGTAAATTATGGGATAAGAGTACCTTAACTTATGATATCCTATTTAATTGGGTGGAAGATAAAAGTTTGGACATTACTGATGAAGCTTTAAACACTAGCCTTCATGATATATTGGAGATCGAGCATGATTGTGAAAAAAGAGTTCTAAAATTAGTAGCAAATAATCCTATAGAAAATTTTGATACTGACAAATATATCCGGGCAGTTAATGCTTATTTGTGGAGTTATCATTTAAATAGAGAACTAAGAAAAAGACCAAAAAATCCAATATATTCTCCAAGAGTCCTAGAAAATATGCCAAATATCTTTCATAAAGATTTAAATTATTACTTAGATAAGAATAATCTAACACAATCTATGAAACAAACACTGTTGGCTGAATACTAAAAATGCTCAAGTTGGTATTGACAAACTGACGATAAAGGATATAATCCGTTCACAGGAGCATTTTATGAATAGGTTCGGTCTTTGCTGTATTTCTCTTAAACTCAAAGAGCAGGGTTTTGGTCATCAAACCATGACTTTCAAAAGATTTAATTCTTTGCCTAGAGAAGAAGCATTGGAAATTCTTGGATCAAGAATTCAAAATAATCTAATGGTTACAGATAAAACCATACAGTTTTGTGCGGAAAATAATTATGTTTATCGTGTTAGTAGTGATATTTTCCCTTTAATTACTTATGACGCAGCAAATGTTAATCTAGAAGATTTACCTAACTACGACTCTATTCAAGATGAGTTTGATAATATTGCACAGAGTATTTCCTCTACTAATGTTCGTGTTTCTGCTCATCCTAGTGAATTTAACAGTTTGTCAAGCCTCAACGGAAAAGTTGTTGAGAAAACAATCACAGAACTCAACTTCTACAGCAGTTTCTTTGACAGAATTGGACTTCCGGCTGATACTAGATCACCTATGAATCTTCATGTACATAACAATAATGGTACAAGAGAAGAAATTTCTCATAGATTTTATGCAAACTTTAAAAAACTAGATGAAAATTGTCAAGCTAGACTAACCATTGAAAATGACGATAAACTAAACTGCTGGAGTGTTAAAGAATTAGTGGATATTTTTCATCCAATAACTCGTATTCCAATCTGTTTTGATTACTTGCATCATAAGTGTCATCCTAATAATCTCACAGAACGTGAAGCGATTAATATGTGTTATGATACTTGGCAAACCAGATGCCTATTTCATTATAGTGAAAGTAGGGTAGGTAATAATCCTCGCGCTCATGCTGACTATCCTCAAAATACTTTTGATAATTATGGTTTAGAATTTGATGTGGACATGGAATTAAAAGCTAAGGATTTAGCAATTGCAGAATATAATGAACTTTTAACCTCACTTTCTTAATAAGGATATAATTATGCCCCAAGTTGGAACGATTGTTATTAGCGACAGTGTAAATACCCAAGCTATGATTAACTTGATCAAAACAGACCCTAAGCTTACTATAGGTAAGGAGCAGGTTACAGAAAATGGTATTAGATACGTCCCAATAGAAAAGAATTAATATGAGTGGATGGCTTATTATTTTTACTGGTTTCGTATATGCTTATGTGGCAGTAGAACAAGGGTACAGAGGCAATATTGGTATGTTAATAGCATACTCTGGATATGCTTTTGCTAATATAGGACTATATTTACTAGCATCGAAATAATTTATGAAAGAACCTAAAAAAATAAAATTAACAGATTCGCCAATATGCAAAAGTGTGAACTTAATTCCACTACCATCAGTGGATTCTATATATCCAGAAACAATGAGCGACGATGTTAATACTTTGCAGGAAATTAATAAGATAATTTCTAATAAAGATAGTAATCAAAACAATTCTATAAACAATTAAAATAGCAAGGATGCTATAATGAAATATGGTAACTGTTTGACTGGAGCTATTATGCTCTTATGGACACAAAAAGACCATAAACCAAGGCTAATATTAAGAACAAGACCGGGAACTATGGTTCCTCATTTTATGGTTAAAACAAACTCCGAAATTCACCATTACAAGGTGCATAAGGAAATTCTTCCTTGGCCTTTATGTTATTTCTTTTTTGAGGGAAGATTCCAAACTGTTCCAGACGCTATTGACGAATCCTTTTAGTGTGATATACTAGAGTCTCACTAACAGAGAAGTTTATGAAGATAATTCAAAAAACTATTAAGAAAGCATACGATAATTGGCAACCTTGTAGGGAAATTAGAACGTATCATTATGCTGCTGCGTTTGATGGTAATAAAATGATAGCATTTGCACAAAATAATCCTATCAAAATGAGCAGAAAGGCTCATCGTATTGGTCAAAAATTTAACATTCCAACTTATATAGAATATTCATATCCACATGCTGAATCTCATCTTATATCTAAATTACTTGATCGCTATAATTCCATTGATCCTAATTGGAGTATATGCGTCTTGCGAATTAATAGAAAAGGATTGATATTGGGAAGTAAGCCTTGTAATAATTGTCAAAAAATATTAAATGCTCTTGATCTTTACAATATTAGTTATAGTGATGATAATGGTAATTTCGTTTGTCCTACCAAAACTATCAAAGTTGACGCATTGACAATGCCGATGATGATGGTATAATCCGTAAACGGAGGCTACCTATGAATTGTATTTATTGCAAAAATTGCGTTGGTGTTGACCGTTACGAATTTCTTGTAGAAACTGGTCGTAAAGTTATTTGCAAAGAATGTAGCGTTGAGGATCGTGCTGTGGGGTACATGGACTTCAATCACAAAACAGCACCACAACTTGTTATGGTTCCTAGTAACGCTAAAGAAACTATTCGTATTTTAGATAGAGCAAATAGGAGAAGCAGATGAACAAAATGACTTGGCTTGATCTTTATACTTTTCTGAATGAAAAAGCTAATAGCGTTAAATCTATTGGTACTTTTGACTGGAATCGTCCCGTTTTGGTACATGATGCTGATACTGGTGATGAATTTATGTGCGATACATATTATGTGACAGATAATCGTGGAGATGATAGGCTTGTGCTTATTACTAATATTGAAAAGATTTTTGAGGAGAACTCTTAATGGAATTAGAGATTGAAAGCTTGCTTTTTAAACAGGTAACGAAGCCCAAGCATTATTTGATGACTAAAATTAATAAGCTATGGGATAATAGATTTAGACTTAATATTTATATTCAAATAGAAGAAGACAGTCTAATTAAAAAGCGTATTGATAGTAGTTATTTTTGTCATTATGATACTGGTAAGCTAACTCTTATAAAAGAAAAAATTATGAAGTAAGCCTAATAGGATACAAACAGGGCTACATTGAAAAAAATCAGAAACCGTCTAAAGAAATCCTCTTGACAACGCCGATAACTCTGTTATACTTAGAGCATATCACTAACTCATAGGAGAACTAAAATGGGACTTGGTAAAGGTAAAAAGGCTTGTCCAGACTGCGGAACCACAACTGGCCCAAGAGCATATTGTTGCAAAAAGTGCAATCATATTTTTATATTTAAGCCCAAGAGCAAAGAGGCTAAGAATACTAAGATCATTCAAAAGGTTGATTGGAAAACTCTAGTCAAGGGAGAGAGAATAAAGGTTGCTGGTGGACCGTATTATGTATCCAAGGGCGAATTTATTCCTATGGGATATAGGGGGCGTTTTGTTGTTGAGAGCGTAGACGATAAAGGTATTCGTGCCTATGGCCTTGACAAGTCCAGCGGCTTCTGCCACATTTATATGGGAAGGGATTTTCAAAATCCAGAAACAGGAGTTTGGAAAACAAAGCACAAACTGATGAAACTTAAACCTAAAACGGAGACTGTCTAATGAGTCTTGAAGGAGGTTTTACTAAAACCCAAAAAGACCAATTAAATAATCTGTTGGATCATAGGGATTCTATAGTTAATAACTTATATCATATAGAAAGAATACTCAAAGTATATTTTCCAGAAGAGTTTGAATTAGCGTATCAACATTGGATTCCGCAAATTATTACTGCTCTTTATGAAGATGGTCGTTGGTTGCCTAGAGGAGATCAAACTATGCAAAAAACTTTGAATAGATTATTGGATAAAAGTAGTCAAAAAATAGGCCAAACAGTTCAAAAATTTATCTAATTGGGGTATATTAATATGAGTGAGATTTATTCAATTAGTGATTTGGATATGTATGCAAAAAGCATGAGAAAAAATGCTGCTTTGTCTTTTACAGAGTTGTATACTGAAAACTTGGATGATTTTATTAGCATAAATCAAATGGTTGGCTTAATTAAAACCAACTGTGTTGGTGAAGATGAGGATGGTAATCTATTGATTGATGAAGATAGCTATAATAAAACTTTTGATGAAGTTAGAGTATGGCTTTATAATGTTGGTCTGGCAAAACTTGCTGCTGTTGGTAGAGTAGAATGTGCTTGGGATGATGAACTCAACGAAATGATTTTCTGGATACCTTCTAGTGAACTAACATTAAAGACTCAAGATGATGAACCAAAACGAAAAACTTCTAAAAGAAATAACAAGCCTAAAAGCTAGGCTAGATGAATTAAAAGAATATTTTTATTCTGATAATTGTATTAAATGTAGAAACGTAGAATCGGAAATACAAGGATGTCTCAAACAACTTGCAGATTTGACCAACCTTTTAATAGATCAGTAGGTTGTATACTAGACAATAGGGAATGGAGTCTTCAACTATCTTTCAATAAAAGATGCTGTTATCTTTCTGGAAAAAATTTATGGTTTAAATTAGCTTATCGTGGAAGAAAAAAAATTTGGAGTATTATAGATAATGGGCGACAAATGAATGATGATATCTGGTTATCAGATATAGAATATCATAATATGATTAGAAAAGGAAATATAAATGTGTAATAGGCCAATATGGAAACTAAGTTTTTTTGTTTTGTTCTTTGGTGCATTATTCTTATCTCTTGGTTATAATTTGCATTTAATTAATTATATTAGTAAACTAGAAAATTCATTACAAAATAATCACTGGATTACTGATCAAGAATATAGTGAAATTAAAAAAGAGCTTTTGAGACTTGAAAAGGTTAAATACGAATAAATATATGGGGGCGTAACGGTATCGACTGGATAGGGAAGATTATATTAGCAAGTAGTAGTTGATCTGGTGGCTACTTTAAAACCAGATTAAACGCTTAACTGGCGTAAATCAGTTAGCCCTTGCTGCTTAATTAAATAACAGCAACAATCTTAGGAAGCGATAAAGGTAGCGTCCAAAAGATTGTCGTAAAATCCTTTGGCTCCTGTTAGTGGTGACGGTTAACAGGCTAAGATGTGTCACTAGGATTGATGAATGTTTTTTATTCTTTAGTCATATCCAAAATTTTATGAATAAAATAAACTTGTAGAAGATGTAATTAGAATTATCACAGGACGGGGATTCGACTTCCCCCGCCTCCATTCAATATTGACAGCCACCATGCGTTGTGATATACTACTGCTACTGGCAAGAGTAATATTCATAGGTGTGCGAAGGTGAAAAATGTATAAAAATGTTTTGTTTACCGATAAAGAAATTGCTATTCTCAAGAGTGTTATTAATCAAACTTTGCATGAAAAATTGAGCGTTGACCGTAATAACTTGACCATTATTTTGAATCGTTTACGAGAAATCAAGCCTACTCATACTTATAATCAAAGTATAGATTAAAACAAATGAATACTAAATCAAACAAGAACTATAAATCTAATATCAAAAAGGGTCATCAATCCAATAATCAATACCAAATTGATCATGATCTATTTTTAATCATAGATAAAACCTCTCTAAAGAATGGGGAGATGTTTAGGGTGGACTTTTGGGATAATGGTGATATTCTTAATGATTATATATTAGATATGAATAGGGAAACTCTAAAGGGAATGGCCGATTTTATTTATAAATCTATTGGAGAAAATAATGACCAAGTTTGAACTTTCATGGAAAAGCGAAAAGTATCAAAATAACTCAATCGTCAAAGAGAAGATTGATGCTTTGTGTTTTGAAGATGTTGCAGATGAGTGGTTTAAGCGATTGGCCGATATTGGTCTATCTGAAAACGATTGTTGGTGGAAAATTATCTCAGTTGTTACAAACCATGTATGTGTTGAGATGAATCCCGGTATGAAATGTATTGTTCGTGGGTGGTAATCAAATAAGAGATGAACAATGAACATTAATCTTGATAAGCATGAAATTGGCCTAATTCTTGACTCTCTGGAAAGTTACCAACTTGATATTGAGCATGGTAATGATAATGGCTATGAGTATGTTTGGACTGAAGTTGAAGTGGAGATTTTGGCTAAATATTTGAATGGTATTCTGGAGGAAAATAAATGAAATATGTTTATATATTACTATTAATGTCTGTTCCTTTGGATAGCTATATCAATAATAACAAACCTTGTGGTCAACAGTATGCTTTAGAACAAAATACTCCATTATGGTTTTATATTCCAGATCAGTTATGCTGGACTAGGGGTGAGACTATTTATTTGTGGGGATATTATCCGATGATATGTAGCGATTATGGTTTAGTAGATTTTAACGATGTTATATGGGAGACTAGATATGAATAAAGGGTTTGGCCGATTTTATTTATAAAACTCTTGAAGAAGAAAAGAAATGAGTAACTATATACCTAAACAGAATATTTTTGATGGTGAATATTTTGATCTTGCCATAGAGCGTGATCGTTTTGGTGGATATTCTGATAACTTAACCAGTTATGAGTATGGTATGGTCTTTAGAACAAACAAGAAGCATAATGTAATCAATCCACCAACCACAAAAGAAGAATTACTAGCATTGGCGGATTTTATATATGATACTGTTGGAGAATAAATAATGAGTAACGAACTTAAAGAGACTATACAAACTTTTTTGACCGTTTATGAACAGGCTAATGAAATGCCTATTCTTAGGCCAATGAGTCATAATCAACGTAGTTATCTTTTGAGTATTGTTGTTGATATTTTAACAATCTTGGAGAAAAATAATGACTAATATTGCTACAAATACAACTGTTGAATTCGCTTTTATTCTGGATGATTATACTTGGCATACAGAATTTATTGATATTCCAGAAGAAATTTGTACTGGTGGAACTCCAAGCGAAAACGAAAATGGTGCTATTGATTGGGTGTGGAATAATGTAAAACTTAGTGATAAAGTTATTATGATTAATGTTTATAGTTGGGGCGAATAATGATAACTATTCCATTATGGGAGTATTATCTACTTTATTTTATTGCATTTATGCAGTGTTTACATTTTATAGATAGGATATTTGGAAAATAAATAATGACCACAGGCACAGTCTTTAATGCTAATCAGTTCAGGTTCTTTATTAATAAGAATGATGATTATCAAAAGAGTTTTACAGGAAAACCATACAACATTGTTTTGGCTCCAACAAGGGGCTATGTTTATCCTAATGCTAATGAGTTTGAACTAAAGGCGTTGGCCGATTTTATTTATGAGACTATTGGGGAAAAATAATGATTGATCAAATTACAAAAAATTATATTATTACTATTGAGATAAGAGCTAATACTCAGTCTGATATAGATACTATTTGGATGAATATTGAAAATAGTCTTAATGAAGATCGTGCCACTTATGTGGTTAAAATAACTGATCGCAAAGAAATTTAGACTATAGGAGAAAAATAATGACCGAAAACCCACTTCAATTAGCAACAAAAGCTTGGATAGAAGCTGTGCAAAAATATTATGAGCGTGAAAAAGATCGTAATGAACTAACTCAAATATTTATGAGGGGTTATTTTGCCGGGTGGAGCGAAAGACAAGTGGCAGAATTGGCCGATGAATTAGATAATAACGAAAAACAATATCCATTATGGGAGAATACCTAATGAGTATCTCTATTCTTTATAAGAATGGCGAATATCGCTGGGAGTTATATGATGGGCCAGACGGTATAGATCATTTTACTGGCATAGCCATTAATCTTGGTGATGCTTTTGAGCAAATTCTTATCTCTCAACTCAAAAATAGGATGAATTACTAATGGGTAAAAGCACGACAGAGAGTGTGGCGTCGTATATCTATGAACCAAATGTAGATTATGGCATTTATACTGTTTTTGCTTGTTATGATAGTATGGAAGATTACGATAATCGTAAAGTAAGTTTTTACGATGTCTATGACAATAGTGGATTGTGTATAAATGAGGGCGAACCATTTTATGAGTTTCCTTCATGGCAAGATATTTATGAGTATTACTATCTTCCTACAGTAAGAGAGGCTAGTAAGGATCATGTTAGAGATTTGAAGTATGTTTAAAAAATTTGATAGTAAAGCAGATTATAAGAAATATCACGCAAGAGTATTAAAGTATATCTGTTCAGAGTATAAAGATTTTCACTTTAACAGAATGAGGAATGGATCATTACTAATTCAGTTGGACCCCCTTCATAAACACGAATTTCATTTGTTAATTGGGGTAATGGCTGATCCAAAAAATAGCATTAGTAATATTGCTGGCATAGTGGTTAATCATATGTTTGAGTCTTTATATGGTCAATTCAAATTTAAAGAAACAAATAAATGAAGATTAGCATCTATCGTTATGATAACAGATATTGTTATAATATTTTTTATGGAGAAGATTTGAGATTGCAAGAGGGCTATGGATATAGTTTGTGGGATGTTTTAGTACAAATCAATATTTTTAAACAAATAGTTTTGGAGAATAAATAATGACCGTTCAAGAACTTCGTAATAAAGGTTTTAAGGTAAAGGTTCTTCATAATCGACTTTATATGGGCAGATTTAAGTGGCAAACTGCTAATCCTTCAGTTATTATTGGCTCCTATCCACTTGAGCCAGATACTAAGGGTGGATCAACTCATATCATTATTGATAGTCCTAATGGATTTCATTTTGAGGGAGTTGCTCTTTGTAGCAGAAATGATAATTATGATAAGAAGTTGGGAGTAAGAATTGCTCTTGGAAGATCTGGCGTTGTTGTATAACTAACAGAATCAAAAATTTGGAGAATCTTTAATGAGTATTGTGATGAAAGACTTTTATAAGGCTGATGTTACCCGATTTGATATTGAAATGCTGTCGGAAAATATGGTCAAGTTTGATGTTAGTAATGTTATTAGTTGGGAATATCTAGCTGTTAGAATGACCAAGGATGAGTTAAGGGGATTGGGGAACTTTATTAAAAGCTTTCTAGGAGAAAATAACTAATGGTTGATAGAGATTATTATATGCAAACAGTTAATCCTGCTCATTATGATATTGATAAGGATATTAGTGTGGAAATGGTAACGAATGGAAATTCTTGTTATGTTTCGATTTATAATGATCGAAATGATAAGAGTGTTGCCTTTCAAGTGACTAAAGATAAGTTAAAGGGTTTAGCCGATTTTCTTAATAAAAATTTGGAGAATAACTAGTGGCTGGTCTTGTATTGTTTGCTATTCTTGGTTATATGGCTAGTATTCGTATTTATGATTGGTGGAATGGATATGGGGAGTTGTTTTAATGGAAAATAAAAATTTATCAAACAAGAGTACATTTAGAGCAGACTCTTTTAATCTTCATCTATTTCATAAAGGCATGATGTTTACTGATAATTATGGCTTAATGTTAGGCTGTACTAAAAATTATGCCCATCCACCAATTAGTAGGGAAGAATTAAAAGGTCTGGCCGATTTTATATATAAGTATTTGGAGCATAATCAATGAATAATCAAGATTTTAGTTCATCTCGTTCATGGAGATGGCCCCCACTATATATTCCAAACGAACTAGAAGAAGATATGCTTTTGTCTGGAGAATCTACAATAAAACAAAAAACTTGGATAGAACTATTGGGGCTTCCTCAGTTTAATGAAGAAATAGACGGTAACGATATTGTTAGGGAAGTTGATCTTCATAAATTTAGGATAATTTATTCTTGTGATACTCATCAACAGGCTAAAGATGTTTATAATGCTTGGATACAAGAATATGAAACTATTGGGGAAAAGAAATGAATATTGAGAATTATATTCACTACTAAATTAGTGTATTTTAGAGTATCAAGGGGTTAAATTACTCTAAAGTATTGAGAAAATGACCAAAAATTCAAAATTGCTGGATGCAATAATAATAAGCGATACTCATTTAGGAAGTAGTGTTTGTGAGAGCAAACAATTATATGCTTTTTTAGGATTAGTTTATACTAAAACAAATAAATTGATTATTAATGGGGATTTTTTTGATAACTTAGATTTTCGTAGAATAAAGAAAAATCATTGGAAAATATTGTCTTTATTACGACGAATGAGTAAATATGTAGAAATAGTCTGGATAAGAGGGAACCATGATGGAGATGCTGAAAACATATCTCATCTAATAGGATTAGATTTTAAGAATGAGTATATCTTTTCTAGTGGAGATAAAAACTTCTTGTGCTTGCATGGAGATCAATTTGACGATTTTATATATAAATATCCTAATACTACAAGAGTAGCAGATTTTATTTATAGAACAATTCAGAGACTTGATAAAAGATTTTTGCCCAAATTTATTAAACATCGCTCAAAGACTTATTTAAGATGTAATGAGAATATGATGGAAAAATCCAGAAACTATTCAATAGGTAAACAAATTCATTGTGTTTGTTTGGGTCATACTCATTATCCTTTACTAGATAAAAACCATTCTGTATGGTATGCTAATAGTGGATGTTGGACAGAAAAAACCTGCACTTATTTAGGGATAAAAGATGGTATAATAACTTTAGAAAAGTTTGTATAGTTATTATCACATAATTAGAGTTTAGATATAATATTACTAAAGATGAATGAAAGAATATAATTAATGATAGAAGATATATTAAAAAAACAAAATATAGATATTGATGATTCAAATATATTACTGATGTTTTCTGGTGGATTAGATTCTACTGGGGCTTTATGGCAATTATTGCAGAACAAAGAGAACAAAATACATCTACATCATTTATATCTTCTGAATAAAGAACAAAGAGCAGAAGCGGAGCAGCGGTCTGTTAGAAATATTCTTTCGTATGTATCTCAATCATACAAGGTTAAATATAGTCAAAGTTATCATGAATATCCTTTTTATTCGTATTTAACAGAAACGGCGGATGCTATAGTTATTAATCAAAATTTTATGTTTGATAGTGATATATACAATTTTATTGCGGCTTCTATTTGTAAGTGTTTACCTAATATTAAAAAAATTGCTGTAGGTCGTACAAAATCTGATATGGGTGCAGATATAGAAGAAAGAGCTATTAGGGGAACACAAATATTGAAACTATTTGTTCCAAATGTTGAAAAAGTATATCCTGTTGAACATTTAACAAAAGCAGAGATATATAATACTATTCCTACAGAACTAAGAAACATGACTTGGAGTTGTAGGACTCCTATTATTAGTGATAAGGATATATTTAAAGAATGTGGAAAATGTAAAACTTGTATAGAACTCAATAAGATCAAAAATTAAAAACATGGAATATAGTAATATTTTTAGGCACAGAGGACAGTCTTATGATTTGGCAATGAGTCTGTATCCTAATGCTAGGGATCAAGAATTTTATCAACTTTTTTCTAGATGTCCTATAAAAAATAATGAAATAATATTAGACATACCATCTCTAGGAGGATATTTAAAAAAATATTGTCCAGAAGATAGTACAGTATTGTCATTAGACTTTTCTGAATCTATTAATAATATATCAGTAGTTTCTCCATATGAAAAGTGGGATATTCCTAATGTTGATAGAATTGTATGCTTGGCTTCTATACATCATATAGAAAAATTAGATCTTTTTTTAGAGAATATTTCATTACATATGAAAGATAAAGGTCTTATTCATTTGGCAGATGTTTCGTTAAATAGTAATATTTCTTTATTTTTAGATAATTTTATTGGTCAATATACGTCAACGGGCGAACATAAAGGATTATACCATAACTGGTGCGATGTACGATTCCCCAAAGGTTTATCTGTATTAAATATTGCTGACATAAAATGTCCTTGGGTTTTTAGTTCAAAAAACGATATGATTAATTATTGTAGATTATTATTTGATTTAAGAAATATTTCTGACAATCAAATACTTGATGGTTTAGAAAAATATATAGGATATGAACAGAATAAAGATAATATCTCTTTAAAATGGCATTTAACATATATAGATATTGGATTATGAGAAACTCAACAATTTTTAAGATGGTTGTTGACACTACCAAGAACGGTATGGTATAATACTTTTTGTGAGAAAAATTTTACCAACCTTTAAGGAGTTTGTTATGACGCCATTTAAGATTAGTATTCTTGTTGCTGCTTTTCTAAGTTTCTCTTTAAGTACAGGATTATGGTTTAGTGGAGTTGAAAACGCAAAAGACTGCGGGTTGTTCGTAGGATTATGGGTTCCTAGTTTCTTATCTCTTGGAAATCTGTTGCTAAAAAACAGCAAAGGAGATTAATATGGAAATCTATATTTTTGGTGCTGGCGTAATTATGATGTTGATTGTTGCTTCTGGTTTGGCTCTCAGTATGCTATTTATGGGAGATCTAAATCCAGACTCTAGAAATAATCAAAAAGTAAATTATACTTTATCAGAATTGAAAAACAATGATACTCTAAAGAAATTGATTAAAGAAGTAAAAGAGCATAGAGTTAAGGTTGACGAGCAGTAAAATATGGAGATAAAGAATAATTTTTAAAGTGTGATCTTGACAAAAGCCGATAAGTACGATATGCTTGTACTACAAGGAGAACACTTATGAAACTTGAAAAGTATACTAATCTTGTTGCCGACTATATTAGTGATGAGTATGATGGATTTAGTAAAGATGGTTTGATGACAGATGATGAAAAGTACGCTATTAAAAATATGCTACAAGCCCATTATGAATCTAAAGATAGTGTAAATAATGCGGCTAATTATATTATGAACTATATTAAACTGAACCGTCTGTGGATGAAAGAAAACTGTGAATAGTTTGAGTGGTTTAAATGTTCAAGCCCCGTGGAGTATTCTTTTAATTAATGGCTTGAAAACCGTTGAAACGAGAACGTACCAGCTTCCTGACAAGTATAATGGGGAGCCTTTGGCACTCATAGAAACTCCCGGCAAGAAAGGGAAGTTTAAAAGTCGCATTATTGGAATTATTACTTTTAGTCATTCTTTCACTTATCCCAACAAACAATCATGGATTGATGATTATCAAAGACACAAAGTAGAAGAAGATGATAAAGACTATGGATGGAATGACAATAAACTTAAATATGGGTGGGTAGTATCAGACGTTATTAAGTTCGATAATCCGGTTGATCCGCCGACTAAAAAAGGAATAGTTTTTACTAACAATTGTTTAACACAGGAGACTAAATGATGAAGAAGTTGATCTTGGTTTTTATTCTGGCTCTGTCTGGAGTTGCGAGTCATAAATTTTATGCTGCTGATATTGTTAGTATTAATGATGCCGACATTGAAAAAATCTTAAAGGCTAAGGATATTGTTAGGGCTATGGTGAATTATCCAGACACTCTATTTTTTCATGATTTTCATACTCTAGTTAAAGGAAATACTGTCACCCTAAAGTTCTCTTGTAAGAACGCTTTCGGGGTTTCAGAAACACATACTCTAGATATTACTGTTAACTAAAGACTATAATTATCATGACTAAAACTATGGATCAGTTAGTCTATTCTTGGAAAAATTTTGATCATGATATTTTATACTTGGGAAGACAACTATATGCTAGTGATTGGATTCCAGACTATATCGTAGGTGTCAAAAGGGGCGGTTTAATCCCAGCTATCAAGTTGAGTCATCTTTTAAATAAGCCTCTCATAATGATGAGTTGCCAGCTAAGAGATAGTGATGATACTGAGGTTAGACTATATGAAGTAGAGGAATTACCAAAGGATAAAAGGGTTTTAGTTGTAGACGATATTTGTGATAGTGGACAAACATTTCAAAAAATAGCACAAAAACTAAAAGATAGTGGTTTTAGTCAAATTAAATCTTGTTCATTATTTTATAATGTATCTCAAGATTTCGCTATTGACTATAAAGCAAGATCTATAAATAGACTAACTAATAATCAGTGGATAAGTTTTCCATGGGAAAAAGACAATTAACTATGAATAAAGCAACCTTAGACTTAACCAATGATTCGCTAGACATATTACACAATTCGCTATTATCCTATCGTCCATATTTACTAAGATTTAATAATTTTAATAATGAACAATATGAACTTAGGCTAGATAAAGAACAACTTAATGATCTATATAATTTTTTAGGAGATTATATAAAAAATTTATAATCCTGTTCTTGTTCACCGTGCTAACTGGACTAAGGGTATTCATATTAAGATAAAACTCCTAGATATTGTTAAACAAAAAATTTACAAATGAATACAGGAATTGTACTAGCAGCAGGAAACAGTAGCAGGTTTGGCGGTAAAATATCTAAAATTTTATATAAAATAAATAGTCAACCTCTTATAAAATGCTCAACCGATCTACTATCAAAATATTTAGATAAAATTATTGTAGTAGTGAATAGTAAAGATTATACTAAAGTTAAAAAAATACTTAGTAAAAAAACTATTCTAGTCGTTAATGATATTGATAATAGATTAGATTCTATAAAGGCTGGGCTTGATGCTTTAAAAAACACAGATACCATATCAAATCTTTTAATACATGACGCGGCAAGGCCGTACATTACTCCAGAAATGATTAAAACTTTGCTGGAGAATACTCAAAAATATCAATTTACTCAATACTACTTGAAAATAGTAGATGGTCTGGTTATAAAAACTACAACAGGATATGATGTTGTAGATAGAGATATATATTTACAATTATGTACTCCACAAATAATAG
>Ga0208975_1000455_pt1 | contig 20105 bp, 38 predicted proteins | sample GreLakmeER78MSRF_FD_187700 | JGI IMG/M metagenome (GOLD analysis project Ga0208975, IMG submission 187700) | Freshwater lentic microbial communities from great Laurentian Lakes, MI, USA - Great Lakes metaG ER78MSRF (SPAdes) | ecosystem: Environmental > Aquatic > Freshwater > Lake | place: Great... | reverse complement strand
ATCTGGTTCTGATGGTCTATACCATGCAGTGTGCTCATTTAAGAAATTCCTATATTCATTTAACATCCTCCAAGATCCTTTCTCAGAAATGTAGTCTTTAAGACTAGCTCCTATTTTATTTACAGAACCTTCTTCAAACCAATAAGCATTTATTAGTTTACCCATATGAAAATAGGAACTAGCTATCTGACGTTTTTTTAATATAGGACAATGTTTATAATTAAGTTCTGCCTTCCATTCATATAATGCCATATGATATTGAGCATCCCTCACTTTAGCAAAGTCAAATCTTTTTTCTTCCTTATCATAAATAGGAAGAAAATTCAACCACATATAATAATCTCTAGTGAGATACCATGTTTTACCTTTATTCTTAAAGATTACACCATTCTTACATTTGTTTTTTTGGTCATCCCAATACAATACATAATCCTTTGACCTAAAAGGTACATTAGTATAATATCCTTGTTTTTGAAATTTTCTAGCTTCACTATTAAATTCAAAACTCATTTCATCAAACCCATATCCTTTATCAGGACCTGCATCAATAAAAATAGAATTTACAAATTCTTTATATTCATCTCTTGTATTAAAAACTGTGGTTGTCCAAGTGTTGTTTTCAAATGTAGGGATTTGAATATAATAATTATTTTCTATTTTATGTTGTTGCATGTTTTGATTTTATGTATCTAAGGAGTTTGTCCATACTGGGAGCTGAGTAAATGTTGGATCCTCCCACTCCGTTAAGATATTTGACATAGTTGTCTCTATGAAATCCACTCCATACTCTAGTGTAAGGGTTGAAGTGAAACATCCAGTGTTGTAAATATTCATCTTTTACTACCATATTATTGCAATGTCTCTTTCAGAAATCATCATTTTTGTTGACAAATCATCTAATTCAATTAAATCTGCTGATTGTAAAGAATAAGAAGGTACATATACACTATCTCCTACACTAACAGAAGTTACTTCTGAGCCAATAGCATACACTTCTAAATGTGTCCATTTTTTCATCATTTCTCTTTCCAATGCATCTTCCATTTCAGGAGAGATTACAATTGTTGATTCTGGTTTTACTGGTTTTGTAATCAAAACTCTTGTTCCAATTAATTTTTTCATGTTTGTTTTTGTTTTTAATTTATTTATTATTGATCATAAGCCATATTCTGACCCCCTCTAACTGTTGATAATTGTTCTTCTTGTAAATCTTTTAATACACCTTTAAATGATTGTCTTACAGATTCAAAGTTTTTGGCTGCATTTATTAGTGCTGTAATATTACCATCCCTTCCATCTGTAATTGCAGTGTTCTCCATATACTTTGCAAGTTTGTCTAACATTCCTTTAATACCCATATAAGCTCTCACTGTAGGAGTGTCATATAAAGATTTAGTTACATCTAATGCATTTTGTATAAGCTCATCATCTGAATCAAATTCACCTCCAACCTCTCTTCTAATTAGTTCTTCTTTGTCATTTTCTGGAACATCAAAAAAAGGATTAAATTCTGGATTGGGACATGATAGGTAAAATAGATAGGCATATATATTTAAATATTCATCAGGATAGGCATCCATTATTTTCTTATAACATAACATTGTATAACAATGCTCTGTGGGAATTATCTCCCCATTTAGTACATCAAAAAGCCTTATCATAATCTTAATATTTTATTTTCATCTTTACTCAATTCAAAATCATAGAATCTACCTACATCACTATCTCTTGATACAAAGTATACAATGTCTCTTGGATTAATGAGTATACCAGTGATAATTCCCATATCTTGTTCTTTATCAGTGATTACATATACATGATCACCTATATCAAATTTATTATTTATTGTCATATTTTTAAAAATTGAGAAGCTTGTTGTTCATCATCTATCAAATCTATTACATAATGTCCATTTGTAATTCCTGTAGGAGTGAATTTCATTTGGGTTACATGTAAATCATCTACACCATCTGTAACAAAAGTGTTAAGATATTTTTCTTTCATATCTTTTAAAGACATTCCAGGATGGTCTTGTTCAATAGTCCATTGATAATCATTTTTAATGATTGTTTTTACATTTATTTTGTTCATCTTTTAAATATTTAATAAGTGTTACTACTTCATCTTTTAAATAAGGTACAGTGTATTGTACAACTTCTTTTACAATAGGATTACCATCATTGTCTATTGCTGTCACTGGATTACCATACTTATCCTCACCAGATTTTTCAAATATAACATGCTGAAGTGTTAATGTCCCAGGTTTATATAATGGGTTGTGCTTAATAATAATATACATATAAACACTCAATTGTAGTGCATAATGATTGAAATTACAATCATCTAAATGTTGAAGTGGGGCTGCCATTTTCTGACTAACACCATCCCATGATGTAAAAGATTCTAATTTTATTTCTTTATTAGTTTTATAATCTATAATATTAACCTTCTTATTAACCACTTCTACATAATCAGATTGACCACATAATTGAGCAGATTTTAAATAAACCATGTGTTCAGGATAAATACCTTCTACTAACTTTTGATCTGGTGCTGTTTTAGTACCATCTAAATCTACATTAGGAATATATATAGAAACATCCACTCCTTCTCTTCTTATTGAATTCAATCCACAAATATCAGACTCTCTTTGGTTGTGATACCATGTTCCTAAATCTGTAGCTCTTTTAGATTCATTTTTCCAAATATTCTTTATCTCTTCAACATCCATTCCATACCATTTGGACTTTTTGGACTTTGTTACTTTTGCTGCAATTTTATCTGCATCAAATGGAGCTTTAAATTTAGAAATAAAACTTGTTACTGATGTCCATTCTATAGCTTCTTCTTCATCTATAGAAGTGTATTTATGAAACTCTGGTTTAAATTGTAATGCCATAATTATAATTGTTTATTTAATATATCTTCTTCTTTTTCTGTTAAAATAGCTTTCCATTTAGGAATAGGAAGAGGACATCCTGAACTTAATGCTCTTATTTTTAATGACAAACTACATCCACAACCACCTGTTAATTTATTACAGCAGGGGCTGGTTCCTATCACTAGGCAACCAGCATCTCCCGTAGTATAATTATCACAAGATTTACAAATGTTTAATCTACCATGTGCAATAACTTCAATATGATCTTTCTTAAAAATGTTATTTTTTATTCCTTCTAAAATCTGTTTTCTGTTTTGAAATATTTGATTTAACATTTGATATTAATTTTTTGTGTGATTTAATAAAATCTTTTCTTTGTTCTTCACCTAATCTTTTTTCTTCCATCTCATCTATAAGAATTAACTTACTTTCTAAACTTAAACGTAATGCATCTCCTCTAATTCCTGGCTTTAATCCATTCATAATTCTGTGGATGTTTTCTTTCTGCTTTTCAATAAGCCAATGCTTTACAACAAAATCCCCTAAATTACTTACATGCACTTTAGGAAATGCTAATGTAGACAAAGCAGTTCTAACATCTTTCCAATAAACAGCAATTATTTCTGTCACCACTTCCACTGGAAGATTGTTCTTAAGTGCGGTGGATACAATAAGATCTTTAGACTTAATTGGTCTCAATACATAATAGATTATAATTCAATAATATATTACCCTCTTTAATAAGTCCAATATCAGGATTAATAACAAGCTTCTTCTTACCCTTCCCACTCTTAACCAAAATACCTTTCTTCTCCATTTTGTTTAATGAATTTCTAACACTCTGTGGAGTTTTAAATATCTTCATATCACAAACCTTAATACATATAGTGTTTAATTCATCTAAATCATCAGACATTGCTAACAATATAATACAATCAAGATCTGCATTAGAAAGAGATAGCTTATTAAAAAAACAATATGTAGTGAGCTGGAACTTAATAATATCCCATTTATCAACCTTAGTCTTTTTTACAACTTGATTTACCTCTGCCATATTATTATTTTTTTAATCCTCTTGTAGGCTGTAATGGAGCAGAATTTGTGTTGGATTCTGGTGTAAACTCAATTTCCTCTTCTTCTGTATGAGGAGGAATACCAACAACATCCCCCACTTTAAATCCTTGCTCAACTAACTCAGGATTAGCAGATATATCTTCTTCTGTAAGAGTGTGTTGCTTTAATGTAGGAGAATCCTGTGGAGAAGATATCTGTGCTATTGTATACATAGCCTTCATATACTCTGATCTACTAACAGCAATCTTTGTATCAACCTCCTGTAATTCTAATTGAACTTTCTTAAATGCTATTTGATCTAGCATCCATTCCATTACCTTTTCTTTACTAGGAGCTTCTTGTGCTGCTTCCATTGTTTCTGTTGTTTGTTTGTTTGATTTCATTCTATTAATTATTTAGAATACAAATATATCTAGAAAGTTTAAACTTTCCAAATTTATTTTTAAAATACATTAATATATTTTTTAACATAAACAAACACTGCCTTCACATTCAGGACAGCATATAGAAGATAATATTGGTTCCATAATATAATATACAATATTTTATAATGTGTTCAATGGTATTATATAAAAAATTTTTTTAATTAAAAATTTAATCTGTAATTGAGTGTGTGATGGGTATTTCATCAAAGAACCCCTACTCTGATTTGGTGGGAGTGATGCCCCACCAAGTTTGAAATCAATTAATTTGTCACCATTAAATTTAAATATATGTTTGAAGAAAATGAAGAATTGCCTGCTCAAAAGGCTGAAATCAAAACTATTGGAGAAGAGGTTAAAACAAGAATTACCCAAAAAGGAGAAAAACAATATGTAATTTGTACTGTTACATTCTTAGAGGGTAATATGGAGGGTAAGAAATTTTTTGCACAAAGAACTTTAGGAGAAAATAAAAATCCTATTGAAATTGGACAAGAGGTTTATTGTTATCCAAGAGTTGTTGAAACAGACGGTAAGAGAACCGTATTTTTTGAAATATCCACTTCAACGGTTGACAGCGTTGATGATATTTTGAAAGCATTGGGTGTTGCATAATACACCAAAACACACACGGTAGTAATACTGTGTGTGTTTTTTTTATTTGTTTACAGTTTACTCTATTCTCATCTCAGTACATATAGTTGATTCTATCATACTCAGTTGATTTAGTTCTTTATATTATAATATATATTTAGTTGTAATAGATGTTACCGTCCAGACCATAAATGGAACAACGGATAACTTAATAGTTTGTACAAACTGTCTATTATAACTAAATTATATATTGTTTCACGTGGAACATATTGTAATTAGTTGTGGTAACACCAATACAGATATACAAATAAAAGATAGTGATAGGCTTTTATTCATTGTAGCAGGTATATCAGGTTTCAACTTATTTATATAAGAAGAAAAGTTATTACAACTAATTATATTATTGTTTCACGTGGAACATTTGTTGTTTTTTTTTCATAACTCATTGATTATCAGTGGGATGTGTGTATGTTTGTATGTGGCAAACAACACACTCTCTCTTTCTTAATGTTATTAAATAGCTTACATTCACAAAAAATTTTGCGGATGATATGGCTATAAGTCTTTTATGTTCCTTACATAGACTATAAACAATGTAAAATACAAGGAGTGCATGGTAGCTCAAACTCAAAAACTTATTACAATGAAAAATTACACTGAATTAAAAGAATTATGTATAGTAGATGAAGATTTAATGCGTTGTTTAAAAAAACATTTAACTCTAATAAAGGTTGTAAATGAAAATTATGACCATATACAAGATTTAGAAGTTCTCATTAAATTAATGAAAAATGGTGCAACATCATATGAAAAAGAATATTATCCTTTACGTAATGAAATAGTATTATTTTGTGCTATTATAGCAGAGAATACAAGAGCTAATCATTATAGAAAAGATGATAAATTTGATGATGTTTATACTATTATTAATGATTTAAAATAACAACTTTGAGTCTAGGGGAGATTACATCAAACCTAGACTTATTTTTTTCACAATTTAAAAACAAAAAACAATGAAAAGCTTTAAAATTGAATGGGATTTACTAAATGGTGAATTTCCTACAAAAATAGGAGAATCTTGTGATTTATCTGTTTCTATTCATAAATTATCTCTATTTAAAGAGGAAATAGAATTAACCTCTAAACTTGATGAGGAGATTACACCTGATATTATATTCAAATTAGGATATACAATTTGTCTTCTTAAGAAATTGAATATATCTTAGCTTTATATATGTCTCTTTGTTCTCTCTCTCTATAAGGACATTATTGTATCCACCACTTTTTTCTTTGCATTAACTTTATTGTTAATAGTTGTAATATAATACTTTGGACCTGAGATTAGCTATCTCTATAAGGATTCTTTAAAGTACTAACTGATAGTTTCACCTATTGGGTATTACAACTAAATGCAAAGCAGTATTGTTACCTTTTCTTTAACCAGGTGACTATCCAGTAAGCTGCTGGCGTTTGGTAGAGTTTCAGATAACTATCACAAAAAATTGAGCAAGACTTGACTACAATGATAACAACCCATAAGAGGGTCAATATGTAGTATAATGCACTGAAACCCATTAATTAATCTGAAGGTTGCAATGCTTAATTTTTTATTCCATCAGCAAGACTGTTAGCTTTAATGCTAAATGGGAACGAAAACAGGCTCCACTATGAGCTAAAAAGTGTATGATGTAAAGACTGATACTCTTTATATTGAAACAAACTAACGTAGAAGACTGAATTGTTGATTTATAACCAACAATTGAATGAACGAAATTAGAACATTAGTAATACTGTTATTCTTAACAGCCTGAGATTTATATTCTTTCAAAACTGGTAAAGAGATATTTGAAAGAGTATATAAGCTGTATTTTGGCATCAACCAAACAATGCAGGTTCTAAGGGTGTGTAGGTTAAACACATCCATTTTTTTTATTTAATAACAATTTAAAAATTATAATTTATGACTATTGACAACACAAATTTCAACAGCAATTATCAATATGGTTTGTATTATAATAAACCAGCTTATAAAGATTATTATTATAAGATAATTTATGTCTTTAAAGACATATCAGCTAAACGTATTAACACAAGAAATAATTTCAATTCAGAATCTAAATGGTATAAGATAGTGTTTGTAACGAACAAACAACTTCTATCTATGGATTATTTGGATGAAATTAAGGATTGTGTCTTTGATGGTAAACTTGGGACAAGGTATAAAACTAGAGGTTCATCTGGTTCATATCATTGGTGTTTACGTCAAGGAGGAGAAATACCTGTAGCTAGAAAGTAACTTAATAAGGTGCTATAAAGTGTCATACTAACCTGAACATAGAAATATGTCATATTTAGTGGATGGACAGCCTTATTTTTTTTAAATCCACCACTTTTTTATTCTCTTTGCACATTCTCCCGTGGATAATTACTTCTTATGACCTCTGTTGCTACACGTTAAGATGTAAGATGTAAAACCACCTGATTAAAAGGTAAAACACCTGTATAGATACCTTCGCAAAGGTAAGTATGAAAAATGCTATACATTTAATCAGCTCCCAAGGGTGAGCAGTTGTAATAACTAATGATATTGTAATAGGGTCTCAACAATACTGTTGCAACAGGTTGAGTAGGAATGCACAATTCCCTAAATATCAAGACAGCTATGTTTGTCATTAGTATTAGTTGTTACAATTGAGTGCAGAGGGATTTCCATAGCATAAGTGGAGATGAAACAATGCAGGATAGCTACTTATTAGCTACATATAGGTTGGAAGACCTTGAACTAAAAAAACTTAACTCTTTCCAAGATGTTGAGGACACCAGTTTCTTTGATTATGTTCAACTGTATAGTTGATGTAATAATTACGGCTCTTTTATTTTAAGATATTTAGATGTTCGGAGTAAAAAAAGTAATCAAAGTTTTAGGTGTCTTTTTTTTCCCAAAAAATATGTATGGATAACTACAAAATCCGTAAACCAGCAACATAAGTGGAGTAAAATATTATAACTGTTTATTGTACTTTTAGTGCAAAGCCGTGGTTATAAGCTGTTTCATACATATTTTTATTTACAAAATCCAACCTGTTAATTTGAACCTAATAAAACCCTCTTATATAATACAAGAGTGTGTAAAATTGAAGTGTATAGGGTAATGCAGTAAAGCTTCTAATAGGGTAATAATAATTAACTGGTCAATGTTGGCAAATCACTACTAACTTGGGTGATTACTTTTCAAGATTTGGTTTTATAATAAATTTTTAGGTGTAAAAAACAGGTGAATCATTCTACCTATATTAAAGTGAATGAACAATAGAAAGCAACTGGCAAGTTGTAATAATGTGCAAAACAAAATGATAGTACAAAATCCTAATGGCAATTCTTATCTATTTATAGATAATCGAATATTTGTTTCAGCCTATAATGAAACAACAAATTCAGTAATAACTGTTGAATTAGATTTGTCTTTACCATTAAATGATTGGGAAAAAGAACAAATATCTAAACAACCTAATCACGAATGCATTAATGTGATTAATGGTTGTTATTCTGGAGAAACTGTTCCTTTTGGTGAAATATATTGTTCAAGTTGTAATCATCATTATGAAATGATGGATTTACAATTCGAATCTGAATTAAACTCTTTAGAAAACAAAATGAGATATTTTCACATTTACCATTCTATTGGTAAGGATAGATTCCAAGAAATAGAAGATCAATATAGAGAATATGTAGGCTTTGTTGAAGCTAATTCTCTTGAAAAAGCATTTGAATATGCTCAAAATGATCACGTTGATTGGGCAATGAATGAAGTGAGAAGTACTTCTGTTGGAGATGTAATAGAATCAGATGAAGGATTCTATATGGTTTGTGGTATGGGTTTTAGATTGCTTGATGTTATGAGCAAGAATGAATCTGATCTTAACACTTTAGAATCTGCTACATATGAAGGATAATCAACCTGTATACTGGAAACAAAAAGATGGTAAATTGGTGTCTGTAGATGATATGGACACCAACCATCTTAAAAATGCTTTTAAATGTTTAATTAAGCATAACACTCAACTACTTCAAAGAGCAAATGAAGTTGTTTATGAGTATAATGCTTTAGTTAGAAAAAGAAAAGCAGAACGTGGAGAAGCTAGTTTTCATCTTAATGGTGATATGGCTAATTTCTTTAATGATTCTGTAGAACAAGATTAAATCCACCACTTTTATTCACATTAAAAACAAAAAACATGAACTTTACTGAATTATTAGGCAGTCTTAAATTTGATATGTATTGGTTTTTTAATTCAAAAACATATAATCCTGAAGAAGAAATAACTAGTATTTTTGACATAGATGATTATGATCAAGTTAAATTTGAAGTTGGTAAAACTTACACATTTAATGTTGATGATCTATCTGTAAATGATGCTAGTGATGAAACTAAAAATGATTATGAACAATATATCAAAGATAAAAATCAAATCACCATCTTAATAAATTGGATAAAAATTGAGAATTCTGATCAAGATGGTAAAGACTGCAATATAGGATTCTCTTTTATTTCACATTAAAAAAAATATAATAAAATGAAAAACACAACAAACAACACAACAAACAACGCAATGATGTCATTAAATCTTTATAAACAAGGTGATACTTGGAAATTTGATGACAAATATAATAACATAAAAGCAGAACCTTTTGTATTAGGAATGTCAGAAATGATTGATTTTTATGTAGGTGATGAAAAAATTAAACACACCACTATAACATTTAGTCATAATAAATTTCCTAAATGCTATGAATTAAATCTTATTGAAGAAGATTCAAATGGTGGTTGGTATTTTGATCCAAATTCTCAAAAAAGAGGATGGTTATGTCCTGTAACTAGAATTTATATGAAAAATATTCCTGAAAATATATTCTTTTTAGTTACAAATAATAAAAAAGATGAAAAAAAAGGTTTATTAAATAAAATCATAAAAAAAATTAAATCAATATGAAACAAAACCTTTTAATTCTTGCACTATTCTTATTTACAATAGGAATGATGTACTCAATGATCACAAGAAACATCAATCTAATGATTGCTTGTGAATCATTGACCTTAATATCAATTGCCTTATTAGTTTACCTTTTAAAAAAGAAAATATGAGATATTCCAACATGAGATACCTTATAGAGTATCTTTCAATTGCTTTTCTTAGCTACTTAATCCTTACAGGAGTAGTTGCATTCATAGGTGATGTAAACTACAGAGAACTTCTTTGTAGTGGAGGTCAGATATATGCAACTTTATTGTGTTATATTTGGATTCCTTTTGCACGTATGTGTGATATGGAAGAAAAGAATAGTAGAATCAATTAATCATTATGAGGGGGTGGTGTGAAACCATCCTCTCTTTATAAACTTTTAAAACAAAAAAAAATAAAACAATGGAAACAAATTTTAAAATTGGAGACAAAGTAAAAATTACTAATGGTGGATGTATTTATACCACTTATGAAGAAATGGCTGAAAAGATGAATCTTACAAAATGGGAAAGAAACCCTAATTTTAGTAGTTACAGTTGTAATGGTAAAATAGGTGTTATTGTTAGTATTCAAAAATGTATTCATCATGATAATATACTAGCAGGAGTAGATTTAGGAGAATATGAAATAATTATTAATCTTGAAGGATTAGAACTACTTAATGATATTCCAGAGAAATGGTGTATTGAAATGACAAAAGAGAATAAAGATATTCTATATCCTTGGTGGAAAGAAAATGCTGTAGGTTGGAATGGTTGCCCAATTGGTGAAGGATATACATTACTCTCAACACACCCTAGTGATTCTAGTATGTATTATTGTAATTATTTAGATAGTTTCTTATTATCTCATCCAGAATATACACCTATTACATTAGAACAATTTAAATTAATTTCAAAAACAAAATCAGTTATGGACACAAACAAAAGAATTAAAATCAGCCGCACTTTACTAAATGAGTATTATGAAGCAGCTATAGCATCTCAAAGAGAATTTATCAATGACAATTTTACAATAGATGGCACTACAACAGTAACATCTATTATTGGACTACACAATATAGCTTGTAGTGAGTGGAAAGACATCATTAAAAGAAATCATCCTGAATGTTTTCCTGTTACTAAATCAGCTATTGAATTAGCTGTAGAAAAAGCAGGTGATCCTAATTATTCAGGTTGTAATGTAAAGATTAAAGGTGATTTAATACTTGTTAAATTACCTACTGCTAACAAAGAATGGTCTCTTGCTGCTTTTGAGTGGGTGATAGCATTCTGTAATGATAATCCAAGTGCTTATCCTGTTCACCGTAATGAACACAACAACACTGATTATCTTTACATTCAATGGAATGATTAGATGATAAAGGAGGTATAGCTCAAGAGGTTAGAGCAGTTTTACGTTAAGTAAAAAAGATCCAGGTTCAAATCCTGGTGCATCCACCAATGTTAAATAAAACATTATAAACAATTTAAATTAACAATTAAAAACGAAACAATGAAAAAACAAAAGTTTTCAATCAAAAACTTGCTATTTAAATCAGCAAGAGAATTTCAATCTTGGTTTGCTTACATCACCAAAAAATTTAGAGATATGATTATCATGTCATGTCAGAATGTAGGAAAAAGCATTATGTATAAAGTTAAATATAGTATTTAAGATTTTGTTTTTGTTTTAAAATGTGAGAGAGAGAAAAAGGGGAGGAGATAGCATCAAATCCCTTTTTTTAATTACATTATATTACAAAACAATAAAAGTTTTACAATTAAAATTAAAAAAAATGAGAAAAGAACTTAACAGAAAAAAGATTTTAATAAAAGTTAAAGTAAAGCCTGTAAAAAGTAAAGAGTTTGATAATGTTAATTTAAATAAAAAAGTTAATATGTCATATGTCAATGCTCTTACAGAAAGTATTAATCAAAAGTTTCACAATTAAAAGTTTCACAATTAAAAATTAAAAAAAATGAAAACAACAGCAAAAACAGCAAAAAAAACAGCAAAAACAACAACAGTAGAGGTAGAAACACCAAAGCAAATTGTTAAAAAAGTTAGACAAGTAAATTTATTAAATCTTAAAGTGATGCCTAAAGATGGTAAAGGATTTGATTTTCTTGTTGCTTTGAATAGAAGAATTATTCCAGCACAAGTTACAGCTCTTGCACAAAGCATTAACAGAATGGGTGTAATTAGACCTATTGTAGTAGCCAATTTTACTTATTTAGGTAAAGAAGGAACATATATTATAGATGGTCAACATTTGTATCACGCACTTTTGCGTAATAATTTGGATTTTCCATATGTAGAAATCACAATAAACAGTGATGCAGATCTTGTAGAAGTGATAGCATTGTTGAATAGTTCTAGTAGATCTTGGACTTTGTTAGATTATATACAAGCTTGGACTTATATTGTTCCTGATTATAAAACATTAATGAATCATTTTAATACTTATGATCTTGAAATTCTTCAATTGGCTTCTATTTTACATTCTAATGTAGTTAATGCAGATTTAAATAGTAGTAAGATTTCAAAAGTAATTAAAAATGGTACTTTTAATGTAATTAATGAACCAGCATGTATTAAATTACTTGATTGTATCACAGATGTTCTTAAAATTATTCCACGTATGGATAGAATGAGTAATAGAACATTTGTTGCAGCATATGTTGATTATTATAATTCTAAAAAGGATTATGATCATGCTAAGTTTTGTAAAGTTCTTGAAAAACATGCTCCACAACTGAAGTTTGTTACAATAGACAAAGATACACTTGCAGATTTTCTCAAGCGTATGAATTAATAATCATAAAAAGAGGGAGAATATACACATTCTCCCTCTTTTTTACAAATATTTTAAAATATTTCAAAATTTAAAAATAAAAAATTATGAAAAACATACACTTAATATCAACGTCTAAACCAAGTAGGTTATACTTAGTTAAATCAAACAACAAATTAGGTATTACTTCTAACGAGCTATTTTATACTAAAAATTTTGGTAGTGGTACTCAAAACCAACACATCTACATCACTAATGATGAAGAAATTAAAGAAGGAGATTGGATGTATTACAAGCATTTTGGAGAAGATATTGTATGTAAATACGATACAATGAATGGTCAAAATACAAATGTAAATGAGCATAAACCATTCTATCAAAAAATCATCTTAACAACAGACCAAGACTTAATCAAAGATGGTGTACAATCTATTGATGATGAGTTCTTAGAATGGTTTGTTAAGAATCCTACCTGTGAGTTTGTTGAGGTTGTTTCAGAATTAAAAGTTTTTGATAAAAATGACTATTATGTTAGTTGTGTTATATATGATACTGATTATACAAAAATGATTTATTATATTGTACCACAAGAAGAACCTAAACAAAGAGCCAAAAACTATATGTCATTGAAGGGTGCATTAGAGCCTAATCAAATTAAGTGTTATTGTGGTCATACAAGTTATTGTGATTGTAGTCCATTAGAAGAACCTAAACAATTTACTACTGAAATGTTAATAGATTTAAAACAAGGATTAGATAATGCTATACAAAAAAGCAATCCATTATTTCCAAACTATAAACATTTGAATAAACAAGAAACACTTGAAGAAGCTGCTGAAAAATATGCAAGAAAACAATGTGATGATATGTATAACAATCAAGGTCTTACGGGTGCATCTTGGGGATGGGAAACATCATTAGATTTTATTGCAGGTGCTAAATGGCAAGCTGAGAAAATGTATAGTGAGGAAGATTTAAGAAATGCTTATAGGTGGGGAACTACAGTTAATAATGGAACCAAAGAACATTTTAATGAATTGTTTGAACAATTTAAAAAGAAATAAAATAAATAACAATTAAAAAACAAGTATGAAGCAAAAAAATCACAGACAGAATTTTTGTGGACTTAATAGTCGCAGAATTGTAGCATTAAATAATCTACAAGAAACACTTCACCTTCAACATAAAAACACCAAAAATGGTGCTGTTGAATTAACTGATGCAGATAAAAAAAGAATTCAAAAAGAAATTGATATTCTTCAATCCAAAATTGTGTCTAATGAAGTTGCACAATCAACAAGACACAAAAGACAGAAAAAATAATTGTTTAGTCTTCAACAAAGAAAAAAAAGAAGCAAAAAAAAGAAAATATATTTACTGAGTACTGTTGTGTTTTTAAATACAATTTAAAGTTACCCATTAAAAATTAGATTACAATCATATATAAAACCCAATAACAATATGTTAACTATTAATTTTAACCATTCAGCAAAAAACCTAAGTAATTCATTAGGAATGAGTAAAGATGACTTAATGTATGCTAAACTAGCATTAATGTTCAGTAGTTTGAGTCCTAAGATATTAGCTACACAACTATTTGATAATCAAGATGAAGCACCTCAAAGTATGACAACATTAAGTGGATGTTTAGAAACTTTAATGCCATTGATGAAAACTGATGAAATGACAGTTTTTGCTTTGTTACATTTTAATGAAATCACTGAGAATCTTCTTAGTGCATATGCATATATAAATGATAAAGAAAAAGTAGATGAACTTTTTACTAAAGAGAATGGTGAAGAAGAAAATGAAATGATTAAAGCACTTAAGAAACTTGCTTTAGAAGTTAAACTCACTCCTATTAGAATGTTATCAGAATATGTAAGAGATGCTAATGGAGATTTTGATAAATTTTACAATGATATCAAAGTAAAAGTGTTGGATAATCCAGATAATGCAGATTTACACAAGATGTTTAATACTGATGAAGACTAAATAATAAATATTAAGGGAGGTAAAAATGCATCCCCAACCTTTAAAACAGGCAGAATAATAAACCCTTAATGTTTATATTATTAACAATTTAAACTAAAAAAATGAAGAATTTAAAATTTATTTACCAATTAGCATTAATAACTTTAGCTATTACTTTTGGTTTATCTGCATATCATGTAGAAATGTCTCCAAATACCACTGCAATAACAAAAATTATATGTGTTATAATTAGTAGTTTATTACTAATTATACCAGCAGGAATTGGTTATTGGACTATGATTGATAATTTAAAAAAAGATTAAACTAAAAAAATGAAGACAAGCTGGTTTCAAAATGGTAATGAATACCATTATGGTGAAGTTAGTAGCCAAATTGATGTTTTACCTGTAGGTATATATAACATCAAAACACAACCTATGACAGGAAAAATATATTTATGTAAAGTGGATGAAGATTTTAAATTTAATCATAAAATTTATGGACTGGAAAAAGATTTTATACAACGTGTTAAAACCACTTATAATTCCGTAAAAGATAATTTAGGGATATTATTAAATGGAGTAAAAGGAAGTGGTAAAAGTGTGTCAGCTAAATTAATATGCAACACTCTTAATCTTCCTGTTATTGTAGTTGATGGTAAGTATGATTATCTTCCAACATTTATATCTGAACTACAACAAAATGTTGTGATATTTATAGATGAATATGAAAAAATATACAAAGAAGATGGTGATGTTCTCACTGTTATGGATGGTATATTTAAAACAGCTTATAAGCATGTGTTTCTATTAACTACTAATGATTTATTTATTAATAGAAATATGTTACAACGTCCAGGTAGAATTCGTTATGTAAAAACATATGAAGATTTAACTTCTGATGTTGTAGAAGAAATAATTGATGATATGTTAGTTAATACATCTCATAAAGAAGATTGTATTCAGTCTATTTCTAATTTAGCAATTATTACTGTGGATTTAGTTAAGTCTATTATACAAGAAGTAAATATTCATGATGAAGCACCAAGCAAATTTATAGATTTCTTTAATGTTAAAGGTTCATATGCTGATTATACAAATACTATTCCAACAGATTTAGTTTTAGTTAAAGATGGTGTTATCACTAAAGAACTATTTGCAGAAAATATAAATTTAGAAACTTTTAAAGATCTTAGAGAAGGTAATCATATTTATCATAATCAAGAATATGTTGGAAAAATAATTCAAAAATATCCTAACAATATGCTTAAACTATATGTAGGATATAATAAAGTTACTAAAAAAGTTAATACTGATATTCATAATGATGATCCTATTCCAACTTTTGAATATAATGAATCAGAATATACAACAATAGATGGTGTTTCTTATTATACCACTCAATCTAGTAATCCTGATTTAAAAGTATATGTTATGGTGCAGATGAGACCTGTTGCTATTACACATTTGAATTATAGACAAAGTTTATTATGTTAAATTAAAATCAAAAAAAAATTAAAAAAATGTCAAAAACTAAAACAACAACACAAAATGTTGCAACATTAACAGCAGCACAATTAGAACAATCTGGAATTAAAAGCAGTATTAATCAAAATGATATTGTAGAAATTATATCTACAGAAGCATATGATAGAATTATGCAATCTATAGAATCAGCACCTAAGTTTGATTTAGATGCTTATCAAGATTATTCTAAAATAGATGCTCAGTTTATGAAAAAAATAAAAGCATCAAAACATTATAATGAATCATTAGGTGTAGAAAATAATACTATTTATCATAGTTTTAGAGATGATAATGTTGATAAAATAAAATTATATGTTAAAGATATTCATATTGAAGAAGGTACTAATGATAAAATAAAAATATCTCTTATAAATTACACTAAAATATTAGCTCTTTCAGGTAATCTTAGATTAACTATTAGTGGTACAATACAAGATATATTAGAAGTTAATGGTGAATTTAATGTTAATGTAAGTAGTCGTGCAATTCAATTTATTGATACTTATTCTTATAAAGCATCTAAATCTAAAGAACAGATTTTATCTGATATTGAAAAACACAATCAAAAAGTGATGGATTTTTATAATAGTATTCCTGTATCTGAAAAACGTAATGGTTATGGTGATTTATCTAAAGTTATTAGTTATGATGCTATAGCTAAACAAGCACGTGTACACGTTAATAAGAATATTATTAAGAATCAAGCACCTGAAGTGGTAGAACAACTTAACAAATTGTTTAATATAAATCTATAATATAAATGTTTGACTTATTTATTCAAAAAATAGTGCCAAGTATTAGAAAAAAGTTGAGTTTCTTAGAAGAAGAAAATAAAAAATTAAAAAATAAACTTCAAGAAAAACAAGAAATAATCAATAAAACTAATGCTTATTGGAAAAAAAAGTTTCACGGACACAAATCATAGCTCTATTATCCAGTTTATTATATAAGATGAATGTGTTAATCTCTAGTTAATTGTATATTTACACTATACAATCAAAATGATTTACCAATTATCAACTGGAAAAGTAATAGAAATATCATTAGAGCAGTTTCTTGAAATGACTGATGATGATATTGAATATTTAGTAGCATATAATGTAGGAGAAAATATAAATAATCCATTTTTTAAATCATCTTTTCAAAATAAAGTGACTATAGAAGTGGATGATGATATAACTCCTGATTTATTAGAAACTGATAGTGTTCAAAAACTAAGTGACCTTGATTTAGATAGGTCTATGTTAGATGACTAACAAAAAAAATGTAAACTGTAAAGGGTGGATATAATGTCCACCCTTTTTTTATTAATTAAATCTTAAAAATTAAAAACATGATAAACAATCAAAAAGTAACAGTGGTAGCAGATGACCTAGGAAATGTCATCACACAATCTTTAAATCCAGAAATTGGATATATAAGGATTGAACAACATCTTAGAACAATTGGTCTTAACAATTGGGTTAAGAATGAGAAAAGATCAGCATTAATCTTTGGAAAAATTGAAGATTTGCAAAACTTTGATTTTAAAGCTAATCAAGAATTAGATGGTAGGATTATTGTAGAAGAATCATTACAACCATTTGATCCTGCAAAAGCAGAACGTGAAATGAAAATGGCAGGATCTACAGGTGTTTATTGCCGTGTAGATGATCAACCCATCTATCGTAGAACACGTTATAGTACAAGCAGTCTTGATCAAGATACATTGATTCATCACACTAATACAGATGAAATTAGAGAAGCATTAGCTCTTGTAAAAGATCTTATGACTAATACAGCTCCATCTGAAACTGTAACATTCTAATCTAGTTAGACACACCCAAAAACTTACAAGGAGTCTCATTTAATATGAGGCTCTTTGTATTTTATTAACAAAATTATATATATTATTTATTAACTTTAAATTTATTTAAACTATGCAAACAAACAAAGTAGTAACAGCAATACCTAATGGAATCTGTGTAAATTATACAGACACTAAAAAACATTTCTTTATTCATTATGAAAAAAAAGAAATGTCAAATCAAATTGAAAAGAATTTTTCTTCAAAAAACTATCAGGATGAAGCTGTAAACTTAAATCCAACACAAATTAAAATGTATAGACTTGCATTATATGGTGTGGAAGCTCTTAGTGATAAAGAATTAAAAAACATATCATACAGAGAAAAATTGAATATCAGGCATAAACATGAAATTACACAAAAACTTATTAACCGTTGGAAACAACAAATAACTCAGCTCAAAGTGAATGGTTTACTATCTAAGTTATTCCCTAATTCTAAATTAATATCTAGTATAAATAGCAATTCTGATTATTATTGTGATGGATTGTTAAACTATAGTAGTTTTAAAGATTTAGGAATAAGTCATCAAAATGTCATTAATAAAATGATAGAATTAACTTGTCTTCCAAACAATTTTTATCAACTAAAATAAACAACATGTATCATATAGTTTACAAAGCCACTCAACCAGAATTACCTACAGGAATAACAATACCTGCTGAAAATGCAATTGATGCATTAAACATATTTTTTGTCACTCATCCTGATGCACAATTTATTATTATGTATAAAGTTAATAGTTGTAACGGTGGCTTAGAATGGTAGTAAAAAAGAAAATATGTAATGGTTGTAAAGAGGAAAAACTAATATACAAGTGTATAGATGGTAAAAAATACTGTAAATATTGCACTTATATACTAATTCCTCCAAAACAAACTGTTACAAAAACTTTTATCAATAGGGTTAGTGATAAAAAAAAGCAAAAAGATGTTGAGTATTCTAAGTTGAGGAAACTCTACTTAGAATCTCATCCTTTTTGTGAAGCTAAATTACCTGGAATATGCACAGCAGAAGCAACTGACATTCATCATATGTCTGGAAAAATTGGTGATGATTATTTAGATGTAAATAATTTTATAGCATTATGCCGTGCGTGCCATAATTTTTGTGAACTAAACCCCAAAGAAGCAAAAGAATTAGGATTATCAAAAAATAGATTAACATGAGAAAAATAAAACCATCAGAAGAAACAAAAAAAATAATAGCTGAAAACTATTACACTACACCACTATACAAATTAGCAGAACAACTTAAAATCAATTCAAGAACCATAACTGTTATAGCAGATGAAATGAATTTAAGAGAAGAAACTAACACTAGTTTAAATGTATGTAATGGAGAATTTTTTAATGTAGATGAATTAGATTGTTGGATAACAGGACTAAAAACTAAAAAATGAAAAAAATCATAAAAGATATTAAATGGGAGATATTATGTTTTAAAAGAAAAATTAAAAATCTAATCCGTTGGTTTCCAATTATATGGAAAGATAGAGATTATGATTATTCTTATATTTTAGAGATATTAAAGTTTAAACTATCTAATCAAGCAGAATATATTAGTAAAAGTGATGGACATACAAAATCACAATATGATGCATCTAGAATGAGACTTTGTGTAAGACTTATAGAAAAAATTCAATCTGGATATTATCAATTAGAATATATGAATTATTTTAAAAATAAATTTGAATTTATAGATAGTGTAGATCATCCTAATTGTAAAGAAATGCAAATAATAGAACTTTCTAATAATTTTGAAGAATATGTTGTTAAACATTATTCAACTTATAAAAGAGTTATTAAAAAACATCACTGTAAGGATAGTAAATCCACAGCACTAAAAATGTCTTATGAAGTACATCAAAAAGCAAAAAGAATATTATTTGAATTATTAAACATTCATCTTGAATCTTGGTGGGATTAAATAATATTATCAATATAATTTACAAAAATAGACATACAATGATATATGTATTTACCATCACA
>Ga0208975_1000454_pt1 | contig 20147 bp, 13 predicted proteins | sample GreLakmeER78MSRF_FD_187700 | JGI IMG/M metagenome (GOLD analysis project Ga0208975, IMG submission 187700) | Freshwater lentic microbial communities from great Laurentian Lakes, MI, USA - Great Lakes metaG ER78MSRF (SPAdes) | ecosystem: Environmental > Aquatic > Freshwater > Lake | place: Great... | reverse complement strand
CCTTTTGGCTGCAATGCTATAGTGCCATTAATTTCGCCATTAAAAAAAAAGATTTGATTATTTAATATTAAAGTGATAGTTGTTACGAAAATGGCCTTACGATTTGTGTATTTCGCTAATTCATCTAACAGTTTTTTATTATTAGCCGTATCATTTTTTTGAATACCAGCATATCTCGCACTATAAACACCGGGCTCACCATTCAATGCTTCAACTTCTAATCCACTATCATCGGCTATAACCGCCCAAGGGAGCTTTTTTTTAATTAAAACCTCTGCAACGTATCTTGCTTTTATTTCAGAATTATCTTTGATTGTTAGTCCTGTTTCAGGAATATCTTCAGTTATTCCGATGTCTTCTAAACTTAATAATTTATAGGTAGAAGGAATTAAAGCGGAAATTTCTTGAATTTTATTTTTATTTGCCGAAGCGAATACAATATGCATAAAGTTACCTTCTCAATTCAAAATTTTCGCCTAAATACACTTTACGCACTTGTTCATCATTGGCTAAGTCTTCGGCTGTTCCACTTTTAATAACACTGCCTGAGTATAACAAATAAGCTCTATCGGTAATATTTAATGTTTCGTGCACATTATGATCGGTAATTAATATGCCAATATTTTTTTCTTTTAATTTTTTAATTACGTGTTGAATGTCTTCAACAGCAATTGGATCTACACCAGCAAAAGGCTCGTCTAATAATATAAACTTTGGATCGGTTGCTAAAGCTCTTGCAATTTCAGTTCGGCGCCGCTCTCCGCCGCTTAACTGATCACCTAAATTTTTTCTTACCTGAATTAATCCAAATTCATCTAATAATTTTTCTGCTTTTAACTGTTGTTCTTTTTTTGTTAATTTGGTCATTTCTAAAATTGCATATAAATTATCTTCAATGCTCAGCTTTCTAAATACAGAGGCTTCTTGAGGCAAATATCCAATACCTAATTGAGCTCTTCGATACATGGGCTCTTTAGTAATATCAATATTATCTAAAAATATTTTTCCGCTATTTGGCTTTACCATGCCCACAATCATGTAAAAGGATGTGGTTTTGCCGGCACCATTAGGGCCAAGTAAACCAACAATTTCACCCTGTTGCACCTGAAGCGAAACATTGTTGGCAACAGTGCGGCTTTTATATTTTTTATTTAAATTTTCGCTTCTTAAAATCATTATTATAAGGTTAATTGAAACCCAAATTTTAAACCAAAGTTATCAAAAGCATTTGGTAATTTATAATTTAATCTCCAAAAAGCATCTATTCTAAATAATTTGAAAATATTTTCTATCCCTGCGCTAGCCTCAATATATGGGCCCTTATCAAGTGCTTTAAGAGTAGAAGGGAAAATTAAAGTATTTCTGTTTTTTTGATTAACAGAGCCCCAAACAGCTTTTGCAGTTGTTACTTCGCGCCATTTTAATTTACGTAAAAAAGGTATTTTATTTAAAAACAATCCTTCAAAATGATGAAAAATTGTTGCTGAAATAAATTGATCGCTCACAAATTCATAATTTTTCATCATGTTAAAAGATAAATTATCATATATATAAGTTTGGTTTCCACCATGCAACTCCATTAAGGGATAAGGCAAAGCTCCCCATATTTTACCGGCTTCTAATGTAAAATCTGTATAACCTAAAATTGCAGCAAATCTTATTCGGTCATTAACGTTTAAAACTAATTTTTGATAATCATACTCCCCTTTAAATGCATCTAACAATGATTTTGAATAGTTAAGTTGAAAAATTGGGTAAATGGTTCCGATAGAAAAACGACTAAAACCTTGGCTCACATATTTTTCTTTCCAAGCAAAACGCAAATTAAAACGTATTTCAGTATTATTTAATTTTTCTAGTTCATCAATCCCACCATCACTTTTATATCGGATATATTTATTTGCACCAAGAGCTTTAAAAGAGCGGCCGATAAAACTAACTTTAGTAATAAAACCAGGAAACCATTCCGACTCATAAAAAGCTGTTACATTATTTACAAGAGTTAAATTATTTAATGGGCCTGATCTAAAAAATGAAGCCAATACATTATCTTGAGAAAAACCGTTTGAACTTTGGCCTAATATTTCATTATCACTAGAATATTTCATACCAATTATTTGCCTATTAGGGCTTTGAGTTAAAAAACTTTTAAACCCTAGCGATTGCTTCCACTTTTGATCTGACAGGCCGTAAGCAACATAACCGCTCAATTCGTACCATTTGCTAAAAACATGGCTAGTGCGACCTCCAATGCGAATTCGTGTGCCCTCTATTTTATTATAAGAAATTAAATTAAAATAGGGTCCAATTTCAAAATTATTTACTCTTTTATATCCAGTTAGCACAATATAAAATACATCAACCCATGTTTTGTATACAGGTAGAGACTGAATTGTATCAATCATTTTAAATATTTTTTTTTCTCGTTGAGTTAAGCTATCGTGCCTATTTAGAGCCCAAAATTCTTCTGATTGCTTTGAAGCTACATCGTCTACTTTTATTTTATCTGCAAATTCATAAAATATATCTTCTTTAGGTTGATTTATTTTTATTTTTTTATATGATGCTGTTTTGCGACCATAAAATCCGATGGAATTTTTGACTGGAGCAAAATCAATAACCAACCTATCTTTATTTAACATCCAAGTACTATCTGTATAAACAAATTCTTGAATCACGTTAGCCGAATTAATAAAATTTATATTTGCATCCTTCGGCAAAGACATCTCAAGACGCTTTACACCCCAAGACGTATCGGCTATCCAAATATTTCCGGTAAAGCTAAGTTCTTGAACCCTTTTTGGTTTAAAGGTTAAGTGATATAAATAATGTTTTCCGTCAAACGAACTGTCTTGTAAAAAATATTTGTAATAAAACAATCCATTTTCACTTATTGGACTTGGCAATTGTTTATTGAAAATTAAAATATTGTTGTCGTATATATTAATATTTTGATACATGTCGCCTAACACTTGAGAAATACTTGAATTTTCTATACCTGTAATTTTATTAGCCAATACAATTTCTTTCTTTCTCTTTGGATTACTTTTGAAATAAAATTGAGATAAAGTTTCTATGATAAAAAATGGCAAAGAAGGTTTTTCGCTATTATAAGTACTATCAACATTTTCGAAAATAAAACTAATGGGTTTAAAAACTTTTTTATTCTGTATTTTTTTTGATATACGAGTTAAATCAAATTCCAATTTATTATATGTTTCATATTCATATGAAAGCAGTTCATTTTTATTATTTTTTTCTTTAAAATTAATGCAGTTTTTTAAAATACGATGAGCTGGGTTTTCTCCTGAGGCGATTATTATTTCTTCTAGCGAAACGCCAGCAGATTTTTGGAGAGGGAAATTAAGTTCTTGTACTTTTAATGATTTATTTATTGGACGGGCTAATCTTTTATATCCAACATAAGATGCTACGAGAGAATCTCCCAAAAACGATGACTTTAAAATAAAATTTCCATCGAAATCACTTTGAATAGCGGCACTTGTATTTTTTATCAATACTGGCACAAAAGGTAAAGCCTCCTTGTTATCGGCCTCAAATATTTTTCCTCTTATAATATATTGTGCCTTCATAATAGAAAGCGAAAAGAAAAAAACTAAAGTAACCGCAATAGATTTTAATTGCATAAAAATATAAAATTACAAATAACTTCGAGATAAAAAGGCAAGGGTGTCCATATTTTTAGGCTTAATTAAAAACTTTCTTAATGTTTTTAAGCTAAAGCTATTTTTATTACAATAAAGTTTAAATTTGTAATATGTATTCAATTATTGTAGACGGAAATAAAAAGTTTAAAACCAAATTAAATTTAGAAAACAACCTATTTGAAGGGACTTTAAATGATTTATTTGTTAAAGGTGATTATATAAAAATAAATAATTATCAATATCATATTATACATCAAGAAAAATCTTACACAGTAGATATAATAAAACTTAATATTGAAGAAAAAAAACTATTGCTAAAAATAAACTCTATTAAGTTCGATATACAGTTAAAAGATAAATACGACGAATTACTTCATAATTTAGGCTTAGATGATTTAGCAGTAAAAAAAATAAATGAGATCAAAGCCCCTATGCCAGGAATGGTTCTGTCTATACTAATAAATGAGGGAGATGTAGTTAAAAAAGGTGATTCACTTTTAGTTTTAGAGGCGATGAAAATGGAAAACATTATTAAGTCGCCAGCCGATGGGACTATTAAAAAAATTAATGCCATTACTGGAATTGCAGTTGAAAAAAATCAATTATTAATTCAATTTTTACCATGAGCGACAATAGAAGAGATTTTATTAAAAAGAGTACTTTAATTGGCTTATCTGGATTAGTTAGTACTTTATTTGGTAACGAAAAGTTATCTCATCTCGAATCTTTATCTAAACTTTCAGACTCAGAGATTTTATTTTATTTACCTAAATTACCTTATAGTTATGATGCATTAGAACCATATATAGATAAACAAACTATGGAAGTTCATCATAGCAAGCATCATCAAACCTATGTAGATAAATTAAACAAGGCTCTCGAAAATTATAATGAAGATAAATCACTTAATTTACTTTTAAAAAAAGCGTCTGATTTAAATACTGCAATACGAAATAACGCTGGGGGGCATTTTAATCACTCATTGTTCTGGCAATTACTTAGCCCAAATCCTAATGGAGAAAAATCAATTCCTCTTGCAAAACTAAACGAAGCAATTAATAATCAATTTAAATCGTTCGATAATTTTAAAAAAGAATTTACTGAAATAGCTCTTAAAACATTTGGAAGCGGATGGTGTTGGTTAATTTTACAAGAAGGTAAATTAAAAATCACCTCAACACCAAACCAGGATAATCCTTTAATGAATATGGCATCAGAAAATGGAAAACCAATTTTAGCATTAGATATTTGGGAACATGCCTATTATTTAAAATATCAAAATAAACGTGCCGATTATATAACTAATTGGTGGAATATTATCAACTGGAAAAAAGCAGAAGAATTATTTTTAGATAAATAAATTCATTTATAAACTTCGGTTTTTTGATAAAAATTAATACTAAAACATGATTCATAAAAATTTTAAAAATATAGATAAGGTTATTTATGGCCGTGGCTCTTTTTCTCAATTAGCAGAAACAATTGAGCCAATTAGAATCGAAAACAATAATTATTTTGTTTATGTTATCGATAATTATTTTAAAGGAAAAGCATTAAGTGAAAAAATTCAAAATGAACCAAGTGATTTAATTTATTTTATAGATGTTGATCCTTGCGAACCAACTACCGAATTAATAGATGATTTACGAAATGAAATTCTTTTAAAAAAAGGCTTGCCTAGCGGCGTTGTTGGCATTGGCGGTGGAAGTATTATGGATATTGCAAAAGCACTATCTTTAATGTTAACTAACGAAGGGTCTTCTGCTTTATATCAAGGTTTAAATTTAATTCAAAAAGCAGGTGTTTATCATCTTGGAATTCCTACTATAAGTGGAACCGGAGCTGAAGTATCGATGACTGCAGTGCTAACAGGCCCCGAAAAGAAATTAGGATTAAAATGTGATTGGACTGTTTTTAATCAAGTAATTTTAGACCCCGAATTAATTGCCAGCGTTCCAAAAGATTGGTGGTTTTATACTGGCATGGATACTTATATTCATTGCATAGAATCGCATAATGGCATTCGGAATAATGCCTTTAGTTTGGCTTACGGAGATCAGGCCTTAAAATTATGTCGCGAGGTTTATTTAAACGATTCGGCCGGACAAACTTCCGAAAATGATGACATTTTAATGGTGGCTTCCTTAATGGGAGGCCTAAGCTTAACTTATAGCGAAGTAGGTGTTTGTCATGCTTTAAGTTATGGTTTATCAAAAATACATGGGACCAGGCATTGCTTCGCCAATTGTATTATTTTTCAGCATCTTGGAGATATTTACCCTCAAGGCCATAGCGAATTCATAAAAATGATGGCTAAACATAACATTAAATTACCTCAAGGCTTGAGCAAAAATTGGGATAACGAAACTTTAAATAAGATGGCGATGGTGAGTTATAATTTGCCATTTATGTGGAATCATGCTTTAGGAAATAATTTTAAAGAAATTGCCACTTTAGAATATATAAAAAACTTGTTTAAACGCTTATAACAAATTAACTAAAATTAATTAGGCATTAAATCCCAAAAATACTTTACGTCCGTTTTCTTCAAATCTGATTGAATCTGATAATTGGGTCATTAAAAAAACACCTCTTCCGCTTAATTTTTCTATGTTTAATGGGTTTGTAGGATCGGGAAGAATTAATGGGTCAAAACCGTTCCCTTCATCACATACGGAAAAGATTAACACATTGTTTTCGTTTTCAAAATCAATACTTACAAATTTATTTGGATTAGATTTATTTCCGTGTTGGATAGCATTATTAACAGCTTCTGTTAAGGCAATTAATATATTTCCATAACAATCTTCTTTAACTTTATGGGTATCACAAACCTCTTCAATTAATTGCTCCACAAGATAAAGGCTTTGCGGTTGTGAATTTATTTTAAGAGCATGTCTCATTATATTATTCATTAATTTGGGCTATTTATATTATTAAAATAGCTATTTACTTTTTCTTTATAATACGGAGTTAAACTCGGCGGAACACTATTTAACATCTCCATTTCTTTTTCTTTAAGTCTTTTATACTCTAAAAATTGACTAGGGTTGCTTAAATTTTGTTGATTTGATTCATTGCTTTTACGCTGTTCATCTTCTTCCCTTTCCTGTTCTGCTTTCTCACTTTCTAACAATCGGGTTAAAATTTCCTCTTGTCGGCGCATCGTTTCGTTTGTAATCCGTTTATTTACAAGATCTTTTTCGGTTTCTTCCATTAAATTGGCAATATCTCCTCCCGGATTATTCCCCTTATTTTTTAACTTTTCCATCATTGATTGTATTTGCCTTCGCAAAGCTTCTTGTTGTGCTGCCATTTTAGCAAATTGCTCACTGCTTCCGGGCATGCTAGCTCCACTTTTTCCGTTTTGCCCCATTCCATTGGCATGATTTTTACCCTTTTGGTCTCCTGGCTTTTCACCAGGTTTTTTTCCTTTTTCTAAAGCATCTTTTAATTGCTGCAATTGTTTATTTAATTGCTCCTGCATCTTTTTTACGTTTTGAGTCTGTTTGCCACTAGAAGATGGATTTTGGCCATTACCAGGTTTTTTACATTTTCCTTTTCCAGGCTTTCCTTTGTTTTTCTTTTGAGCCTTCATTTGTTGCTGCATTTGATCTAAGGCTTCGTTTAACAATAATGCTAAATTATTTACCGAGGCCATGGTGTATTGCATCCCCATAGAACTACTCTCTATATCTCGCTCAGCCAATGCTTTTACTGACTTTTCAATGTTTAAATGTATGGCGCTAATTTCGCGATTGACTACTGCGCTAATTTGCGGGGCTCTTTTACTCAGGGCCAATAAACTATCTTCAATCATCTTGCTATCTTCCTTTAATTTATTTTGCTTCTTTGGAATATCAATATATTGAGGGTTATCCATTCTAGTAACAGAAAGGGTTTGAATTAATTCTTCCTGCGAAAAAGAAAGTTTTACCAGGTTTTCTAATATTTGCCTTAGCGTTTGTGCATTTTCTTCCTGTTGATTTTCTTCAGTCTCCTCCATCGATTTTTCCATTTCTTCTTTCATCTCTTCCATTTTTTCGCTGGCCGATTTTTGAGCTTCGGAAGATTGCTTTTTTTTATTTTCGCTCAATTGTGATGCACTTTTTTGCATTTCCTTGGTGATTTCATTTTGTTTTTCTTCTAATTTAGGGAGCGCGTTTGGTTCCTCAAGTACTTTATTTTTTTCTTCTATGTCTTTTAAATCTTTTTTTAATTCATCGAATTCTTTTTTAATATCGTTTTGTTTCTTTTCTAATTCTTTTGAATCGGGGTTATTCTGATTATCTTTTTTATCCTCTGTTTCTTTTTTTAAGGCATCTTGTTTATTTTTTAAATCTTCTAGCTTTTCAATTGCATTTTGCATTTTTTGTTGAACCTCTAATTGTTTAAATGCCTCTAAATTACGATCCAATTCTTTTTCAATGTCTTTATTTGTGAGTTTTAATTCTTCGAGCTTTTCTTGCACTTGTGTTTTATCTAACTGCTCTAACATTTTATTAAGCTCGTCAAATAATTTTTTCATCTCTGGAGTCATAACGTTTTCAAACAACTGCTCTAGTTGTTTTTGTTTTTCCATAATAGACTCATCTGTTTTAGTAAACTCGTTTTGTTGTTTTATGTTTTGTTCGTTTTGTTGTTTTACTTCATTAATTTTATTTTGAAGTGCTTGTTGTTTTTTTATAAGCTCTTCAATATTCTTTTTTTCTTCGTAACCTAATTGTTTCTTTTCGTTAATTTTTTTTGCCAATTCATTTACATCTTTTTGCAATTGTTTTGCTTTTTGAATGCTCTCTTCCAAATCTTTTTTAATTTCACTATTGTTTTTTTCTGATGATTGATTTATTTCTTCTGTTGTCGGCGCTTTAAAAATCATTACTTGAGTTTTAGCAGCCTTGGGTCCATTAACCCCATCGTTATCAAATACTTCAAAATAGTATTCAATTTTATCGCCTGGATTTAAATTAAATGGTTTGGCATCTAAAAAATAAAAATAGGTTTGCGAAGAATTTGATTTCAAAAATTTGATTGGAACACTTGCATTTGTTTCGGTAACAATACCGATTGAATCAGTTGCAATTTTTTTAGAATGGAAGGTTAATCTACTAAACCCATAATCATCTTTTATCTGTCCACTAAAGTAAATATTTTTTGGCTCCAGGGAGTCTCGCTTTTCACTTACATCAATTAAAGGACTTTGATCAAGAATCACTTGAATAGAATAGTTAACAGAATCGAGGGCTTTTGATACAAATTTATTAAGTACTTTGATCGAATAGTTATTACTTTTTAAAAATTTACGAGAATAGACAAATTGATTTTCGCCAATTTTTTGGGGTGTTGCCGAACTATCTGAAAATCTTAAAAATAAATCACTCGTATTTTTAGTGTTAAAAATCCATTTTATTTTTGTTCCTTGAGGTATTTGTAAATCGCCAGTATTTGAAATGTTTTCGTTAGCCTTATTTAAATAGTTCGGATAAATGAGCTGTAAATTAAATTGTAATAAACTTGGCTTGGGCAAAACAATTAATTCATATTCTTTTGATAAAAATCCTGCGGCACTTAATTGAAACGACGTGTTTTTTTGAACATTTGAAAAGATGTAATAAAAAGAACTACTTGTACTTTTTTCTAATTTATATTCAATGCCATTTATTTCAACAAAAACTTCATTAGGTACTGAATTTCCAACCATATCTACCTCTAACTTAAAATCTTCGGTTTGAAGTGTTGTTAAATTTTTATTTTGAATATTAAATTTAAATGGCATTTCTTTTTCGTAATAAGTTTGGTAATTAACCAATCTTTTGGTGCTTTTAGTGATAAGTTGAGGCCAAAATATTAGAATAACAGTCGCTCCAAAAAACAAGGGCAACACATATTTTAAATACTTTTTATTTTCATTTAAATCAACCGCCATAGAAAATGGAACTGGAGTTAATTCAATGGTTTTTTGATGAATACTTGCCAGTAATAACTCAGCAGAATCTGTTAAGCCTTGTTTATTTTGAAGCTGAATTAAATTAAGTAACTTATCTTTCACCATCGAAAAATGTTTACCAATAATATTTGCTGCATCATTATAAGAAATAATATTTCCTATTTTGTTTAGTTTAAGTAATGGAATAGCAATATATTTATATAATACAAGAACAACAGCCGCAATAAACCCAAAAAAAAGAAATGCTCTTATCACTATATTAAACTCACCAAGATATTCTAAAATAGTAACCGTAAAAAAAGCAGAAAGCAGAATTCCGAAAGAATAAATTATCCCTTTAATTAATTGATTTTTGTAATAACGACGAATAAATTCATCGAGCTTTTGAATGACTATATTAGAATCTGAATTCAAGATCTTAAAGATATATACAAATATAAGATTCTAAGAAAATAATACCCTAAACTTAGATTTGTTAAAAAGTGTTTTGTTAAAAAAATAAAAAATAAATAAATAACATAGCTTGAAAACAAACCATAACTAATTAACAAAATCGATTATGAAAATTCTGTTTTAATATTCAAAACATTTGATATGTTTATTTGTTTGTGAAATTAATAAATCTATTTTTTTGTAAATTTAACCTCTATATTTTATATCTTAAAATGACCACAGATAAATTTGTTAGCCGTCACAACGGCCCTCGAGAGCAAGAGGTAAAAGTAATGCTTAAAAAAATTGGAGTTTCTAGTATTGATGAGTTAATCAATCAAACAGTTCCTGATAAAATTCGTTTAAAGCAACCTTTGCGTATTGAGGCATCATTAAGCGAATATCAATATTCAAAACACTTAAAAGAGCTTGGTAAAAAAAATAAATTATTTCGTTCATATATTGGGTTAGGATATTATAACAATATATTACCTGCAGTTATTCAAAGAAATGTTTTGGAAAATCCGGGCTGGTATACCGCTTATACACCATATCAAGCAGAGATAGCTCAAGGTAGATTAGAGGCTATTTTAAATTTTCAAACCATGGTCATGGATTTAACTGCCATGCCAATTGCAAATGCATCGTTGTTAGATGAAGCAACTGCCGCCGCCGAAGCATTAGCAATGTTTTATAGCAACCGTAGTAAAGACAAAATTAAAAATGGAGGAAATAAATTTTTTATTAGCGAAACTGTATTTTCCCAAACAATAGATGTTGTAAGAACACGTGCATTGCCATATGGAATTGAATTAGTTATTGCTGATGCAAATACAACATCATTGGACGATTCCTTTTTCGGAGCTTTAATTCAGTATCCGGATATGAATGGCGAAGTAAATGACTACAAACAATTTGTTGCTGATGCGCATTCAAAAGAAATTCAAGTTGTTGTGTCCACAGATTTGTTAGCACTTGCATTATTAACACCTCCTGGCGAGTGGGGAGCTGATTGCGTAGTTGGTAACTCTCAACGCTTTGGAGTGCCATTAGGATATGGCGGCCCTCATGCCGCATTTTTTACTTGTAAAGAAGATTATAAACGTTCTATACCAGGGCGAATTATAGGCGTATCTGTTGATGCAGAGGGAAACCAAGCTTTACGGATGGCTTTACAAACTCGTGAACAACATATTAAACGTGATAAAGCAACTTCAAACATTTGTACGGCACAAGCCTTATTAGCTATTATGGCTAGTATGTTTGCTGTATATCATGGGCAAGAAGGAATTAGAGCTATTGCACAAGGTGTTCATGACGCTACCGATACTTTAGTTGGCGCTTTAAAAAGTAGTGGATTTGAAGTAAAAACAAAGTTATATTTTGATACTATTATTGTGGCATGTGATGCTGATAAAATATTAACTGCCGCTGAAGCAAAAGAAATTAATTTTAGAAAAGTCGATGCTAAACATATTGGAATTTCTTTAGATCAAACTGTTGAACAGCAAGATTTAGTAGATATTTTATCAATTTTTAATATCGCATTAAATGCAGAGCCTAATATATCTCATGTAATTTCTTCATCAAACTTAAATCGTCAATCTCTTTTTTTAACGCACCCCGTATTTAATAGCTACCATAGCGAAAGTGAGATGATGCGTTATATTAAGCGCTTAGAAAATAAAGATTTATCGTTAGTACATTCAATGATTTCATTAGGTTCTTGCACAATGAAATTAAATGCCGCTTCAGAATTATTACCGATTACATGGCCTGAGTTTGCAAATATTCATCCCTTTGTTCCTGTTAATCAAGCCCAAGGTTATGCAGAATTAATAGAACAATTAAATAAAGATCTTTCAGAAATTACTGGCTTTGCTCGAATGAGTTTTCAACCTAATTCTGGTGCTCAAGGAGAGTATGCGGGCCTGATGGTGATAAGAGCTTATCATCAATCTAATGGTCATTTAGATCGAAACATTGCTTTAATCCCATCTTCTGCTCATGGAACAAATCCTGCCAGTGCGGTAATGGCTGGCATGACTGTTGTTGTTACTAAATGTGATGAAAAAGGAAATATAGATTTATTGGATTTAAAAGAAAAAGTAGAAAAATATAAAAATAATTTATCCTGCCTAATGGTTACTTATCCATCTACCCATGGCGTTTACGAAGAGTCTATTATGGATATTACTCAATTAATTCATGATAACGGCGGTTTAGTATATATGGACGGCGCTAATATGAATGCTCAAGTAGGCTTAACTTCTCCCGGAAATATTGGGGCTGACGTTTGTCACTTAAATTTACATAAAACCTTCGCCATTCCACATGGAGGAGGCGGGCCAGGTATGGGTCCAATTGGAGTAATAGAGAAATTAGTTCAATTTTTACCTTCACATACTATTATTAATACGAGTGGCGAAAAAGGAATTACTGCTGTTTCTGCAGCCCCTTATGGAAGCGCTTTAATTTTATTAATATCTTATGGGTATATAAAAATGCTTGGTAATGATGGATTAAAAATTGCTACAGAAACTGCTATTCTTAATGCAAATTATATTAAAGATAGTTTAAAAGATCATTATAAAATTTTGTATACCGGAAAAAATGGCCGTTGTGCACATGAAATGATTTTAGATTGTAATGAATTTAAAATGTCTACTGGTGTTGAGGTGGCAGACATTGCTAAACGATTAATGGATTATGGATTTCATGCTCCAACTGTTGCTTTTCCTGTTGTTAATACTTTAATGGTTGAGCCTACAGAATCTGAAGGAAAATCAGAATTAGATCGTTTTTGCGAAGCAATGATTTCTATTCGTCAAGAAATAAAAGAAATTGAAAATGGGCAATATGATAAAACAGATAATGTAATTAAAAATGCGCCTCACACCTGTAATTTAATTACGAATGATGTTTGGTTAAAACCATATTCTCGACAAAAAGCAGCTTTTCCATTAGAATGGGTAAGTAATAATAAATTTTGGCCTAGCGTGGGTCGTGTGGATAATGCTTATGGTGATAGAAATTTAGTTTGCTCTTGTGCACCAATCGAATCTTATGCAATTGATTCAATTAATACATAAATTCATTTATTTTTAGTTTCTTTACATTCAAATTAAAATTTTAATATGGAATTATATTTAGATTCGGCAAACTTAAAAGAAATTGAAGAAGGATTTAAGCTCGGCTTTTTAAATGGTTTAACGACCACCCCAACTTTTATGCAAAAAGAAGGGATTACAGATATTGACGGCACCATTGTAAAATTAAGTAAAATTGTTCCTGTTCTTCAAATAGAAGCTTTAGGAGATTCGGCTGAAGAAGTATTAGCTGAAGCCGAAAGACAATTGGCTTTAGGTTTAGATCCAACAAAAACAGTATTTAAAATTCCTGTTTCTCTAGAAGGAGTAAGGGCTTGTAAATTACTTCGTGATAAAGGTTATTTAGTTAATGTACATTTAGTATATACCTTACAGCAAGCCTACATGGCAATGCAAGCGGGTGCTACATATGTTTGTCCATTAGTTGGTCGATTACAAGATCAAGGACACGATGCTTTAGCATTAGTTGAACAATGTGTAGATGCCGTTGAGTTATATGGTTACGATACCAAAATTATGTTTTCTTCAGTTAGACATGCCGAACATGTTAGAAATGCTATAAATATTGGAGTTCATACTATTACTGTGCCTTTAAAAATTTTGAAGCAACTTACTGAAAATAATTTTACAACTTTAGGGACCGAGCAATTTATTACAGATACTCGATTAATGATGGTAAAAGTAAAAGATGCCATTAATAATATTAATCCAATAGTTTCAGAAGACACTAATATTACTGATGCTATTATAAAAATGACCGAATTTAATTTTGGTGCAATTACCGTGGTTACAAATTCTGGAGATATTAAAGGCGTATTTACCGACGGATCGCTTAGAAAATTATTAATGGAAAAAGGGCGAGACATTTTAAACAAAAAATTAAGCGATTTAGAATTCAAAAGCCCCATATGTATTGATGGTGAGTTATTGCTTAACGAAGCAAATTCTTTATTCAAAAAAACATCGGTTGATACAATTGTAGTAACAATAAAAGGTAAGCCAATTGGAATGCTTGATATTCAAGATTTAAAATCTTAAAACGAACAAAAAATTTAAAACAAAAAAGGTAGCTAATGGCTACCTTTTTTGTTTTGTATGCTGTATTATTATTTAAATTAAATTGATAGCTATAACTTAGCTTTTATTTGAATCATATCGTAACCTTCGATAATGTCGCCAACAGCAATATTATTAAATCCTTCAATATCTAAGCCACATTCGTAATTTGCAGAAACTTCTTTTACATCATCTTTAAATCGTTTTAATGATCCTAAAGAACCTGTATGGATAACAATTCCATCACGAATAACTCTCACTTTTGTGTTACGAGTGATCTTACCATCTAATACATAACATCCTGCAATTGTACCTACTTTAGTAATTTCAAAAACATTTCTTATTTCTATGTTACAAACTACTTTTTCTTCAAACTCAGGCGCCAACATACCTTCCATGGCTGCCTTAATTTCGTTAATTGCGTCGTAAATAATAGAATATAAACGGATATCAATTTCTTCAACCTCAGCTAATTTGCGAGCGCTCGTAATTGGTCTAACCTGGAAACCGATAATAATTGCGTTAGAGGCAGAGGCCAGTAAAACATCGCTTTCACTAATTGCACCAACTGATTTATGTATGATATTTACAGCTACTTTTTCGGTAGATAATTTTATTAATGAATCAGATAATGCTTCAATAGATCCATCCACATCACCTTTTACAATTACGTTTAACTCTTTAAAGTCTCCAATAGCTAAACGTCGGCCAATTTCATCTAAAGTAATGTGTTTATGTGTTCTAATTCCTTGTTCACGCTGAAGCTGTAAACGTTTATTAGCAATTTCACGAGCTTCACGCTCATCGTCCATCACATTAAATTTATCACCAGCGGTTGGTGCGCCACTTAAACCTAATACTTTAACAGGATGAGAAGGGCCTGCCTGATCTACTTTTTGACCACGTTCGTTAAACATTGCACGCACACGGCCACTATAACTACCAGCTAAAATAATATCTCCTATTTTTAAAGTTCCTGTTTGAACTAAAATTGTAGAAACGTAACCTCTTCCCTCTTCCATACTCGCCTCAATTACACTTCCGGCGGCGTTACGATTTGGATTTGCTTTCAAATCCATCATATCCGATTCTAACATTACTTTTTCTAATAATAAATCTATATTTTTACCTTGTTTTGCCGATACCTCTTGGCATTGATATTTACCTCCCCACTCTTCTACTAATATATTCATTACTGATAATCCTTCACGAATTTTATCAGGATTAGCGCCAGGTTTATCTATTTTGTTAATTGCAAAAATCATTTTAACACCTGCTGCTTGAGCGTGATTAATTGCCTCTTTTGTTTGGGGCATAATACTATCATCTGCAGCAACAACTATTATAGCAATATCTGTTACTTTGGCTCCACGGGCACGCATGGCTGTAAATGCCTCATGACCTGGTGTGTCTAAAAATGTCATGCTACGACCATCTTTTAACGTAACATTGTATGCACCAATGTGTTGTGTAATGCCTCCTGCTTCGCCAGCAACAACATTTGCGCTTCGAATAAAATCTAATAATGATGTTTTTCCATGATCCACATGCCCCATTACAGTAACAATAGGTGGGCGAGAGAGTAAATCTTCAGGCGCATCTTTATCTTCCTCTTTTATAGTTTCAATATCTTCGGCACTTGCAAATTCTACTCTGTAACCAAATTCTTCGGCAACAATACTAATAGTTTCGGCATCTAGTCTCTGATTTATAGATACAAAAAGTCCTAATGACATGCAGGTTGAAATAATTTGAGTTACTTGAACGTCCATCATTTGAGCTAATTGATTAGCGCTCACAAACTCTGCAACTCTTAATAACTTTTTGTCTGCCTCATCAATAACTGCTTTTTCTGCTAAACGATCCCTTACTTCATCGCGTTTTTCGCGGCGATATTTTGAAGTTTTAGATTTATTCCCTTTTTCGCTTAAACGAGCTAAGGTTTCTTTAATTTGAGCTTGAATTTCTTCTTCAGTTAATTCGTGACGAGGTTTACCAGGAATAGATGGCCCTGGTTTTTTTGCCCTAGGGTCGCCATATTTTACTTTTGCTTTTTCTCGAGCAATAGCTGATTGTTCCTTACCAACTTTTTTAATTTCTTCTTGAGATAAAACTCCTTTTCGAATCCGTTTTCTTTTTTTCTTATCAATATTATTTGAAGAAGAAGCAGGTTTTTTAGGCGTTTCTTTTATAACAGGTAATTCAATACTTCCTAATATTTTAATTCCTTCAAGTTTTTCGTATTTAGTTTTTATAAATTCTTCTTTTATCTCTTCTTTGACAGGGCTATCTGATGGTTCTTTTATATCATTATTTAATTCAACGTTTAATTCCGAATTATTTGTTTTTGTCAAGGAAGTCGAATCTTCTTGCACTAATTGCTCATCTATTTCTTTGCTGATTTTTGGTTTTTTAGTGGGCTTGGTTTTAAGATTCATAGAATCCAAATCGAGCTTTCCTATAACTTTAGGTCCATCTAAAATTTCAGTTTCTTTTATTAATTCAATTTTTTCCGGAACCGCCTCTGTTTTTTGAGTTGTTAAATCTTTAAAAACAATTTCGCTAGAAGGGGTTTCGTCTATTAATTTTTTTTTCGTTGTATCAATTAAAACAATCGGATCGCGCTTTAATTTATTAACATTTTGTGCAATATTATCCGCTTCCTCTCGAGCTGTCTTATCACCAGAAAACTCTTTAAGAAGCAATAAATGTTCATCATCCCCAATTTTTGCGTTGGGATTATTTTCAACCGGGTGACCTTTGGATGCAAGAAATTCAACTATCTTTCCTAAAGATAAATTAAACTCTTTGGCCACTTTACTTAATCGAAGTGTTTTAGCTCCTTCTGACATATTTTATAATAACAATTCTATATTAATTTAAGTCGGTTTATTTAGGCAAACCATGCCGTTTAAAAAATTGATGTAACTACTTTACTCTTCAAATTCAGATCTTAAAACCTCGCGCACGCCTTTAATCACTTCTTCTTCAATACCAGTTCGACGCGCTAATTCTTCATCACTTAATTCAAGAACAGCCTTAGCGGTATCGCAACCAATAGATTTTAAAAGCTGAATAATATTTGCCTCAATTTCATCTGAAAATTCTTCTAAATCAACATCATCTTCTGTTTCAACATCAACATCTGTATCTCTGAAAACATCAATTTCATATCCTGTTAATTTACCCGCTAACTTAATATTATAACCACCTTTTCCGATAGCTAAGCTAATTTGATCTGGCTTTAAAAATACTTCAGCACGTTTAGTATCTTCATTTATTTTAATTGTTGTGATTTTAGCCGGACTTAATGATCGTTGAATTAAAAGGTTTGAATTTGCTGTATAATTGATTACGTCAATATTTTCGTTTTTCAATTCCCTAACAATTCCATGAATTCTTGATCCTTTCATTCCAACACAAGCTCCAACTGGGTCTATTCTATCATCATAACTTTCAACAGCTACCTTAGCTCTTTCGCCTGGTTCGCGAACAATTTTTTTAATGGTAATTAAGCCATCAAAAATTTCAGGAACTTCTGTTTCAAATAAGCGCTCTAAAAAAACCGGCGAAGTTCGCGAAACAATAATTGAAGGCGTTCCATTTTTCATTTCCACTTTAGAGACAACGGCTTTAACAGTGTCGCCTTTTTTAAAGAAATCAGATGGGATTTGTTCTGTTTTTGGTAACAATAGTTCGTTCCCTTCATCATCCATCAGCATTATTTCTTTTTTCCAAACTTGATATACCTCTGCGGTAACAACATCTCCTACTTTTTCTTTATATTTATTATAAACTTCGCTTTTTTCTAATTCAAGAATTTTTTGAACTAAATTTTGACGAACCGATAAAACAGCGCGACGACCAAAGTCTTCTAATTTTACTTTTTCAGAAACGTCTTCACCTATTTCAAAATCAGGCTCTATTTTTTGAGCATCAGAAAAACTGATGTGCTTGTTTTCATCATAATCAAAAGAATCTTCTGCAAATTCATCATCTACAATGGTTCTATTTTTATAAATTTCAACATCGCCTTTATCCGGATTAACAATGATATCATAGTTTTTATCGCTTCCATATTTTTTAATCAACATGCTTCTAAAAACATCTTCAATAATACTCATCAAAGTGGCGCGATCGATATTTTTAATATCTTTAAATTCCGAAAACGACTCAATAAGGTTTACGCTTTCCATGGCTTTTTTTGTTTTATAACAAAGTTCTTTTTTTTATTCACTTTGTTTTTTGGTTAATATTTAAGTTTAATTTTTGATTCTTTTACTTTTTCAAACAAAATCAATTCTTGTTTTATTACATCTATTTTTCCTTTGCCTATCGCTTTATTTTCACGCGTAGTAGTTTCTAATTTAATTTCTTTGTCGTTACATGATACTAATACCCCTTCTGTTTTTGTTCCATCCTGCAACTTAATTTCAAAATTACGACCAATATGTTTTGGGTATTGTCTTGGATAAACTAAAGGAGTTGTTGCTCCATGAGAACTAACATCTAAAGCATAATCGTCTTTTTCTCTACTTAAATTCCCTTCAATAAATCGGCTTAAGCCAACACAATCTTTAATTGTTACCCCATTATCACCATCAATAAATAAATTAATATGATTATCAGAGCTGATTTTAATACCAGATACAAAAATAGAAGTATTAAGCAAGAACTCTTCTGCTAGTTTTAATATGTATTCTTTTGATATCAAATTTTTAACAATAAAATAGGGGACTTTTGTCCCCCGCATTCAAATTCTATTTTAGAGTACAAATATAAAGAATTTTTTGAATAATAAAACGAAAATTCATTCAAAAAGAACAATTCGAGTGGAATTATAGAAATAATTGGTGATTTTAAAAAAAAAGATCAAATTATCAAAAAAGTTTATTTTAACTTAGTTATCTAATTATTAATAAGTTACAACATAATTTAAAATAAAATGTAGTTATTGTTTAAAAATCAAAGTCAATTTGTTAACTTAAAGTTTTGTATTAACGTCCTTATTTTTATTTTTGTGTCAAAATTTAAATCATATAATAATGTCTGAAATTGCAAACAAAGTAAAATCAATCATCGTTGATAAATTAGGAGTAGATGAAAAAGAAGTAACTCCAACAGCTAGTTTTACTAACGATTTAGGAGCAGATTCTCTTGATACGGTTGAGTTAATAATGGAATTTGAAAAAGAATTTAACATCGCCATTCCTGACGAACAAGCAGAAAAAATTGCTACTGTGGGCGATGCGATCGCATACATTGAAGCTAACGCAAAAAGCTAATTTTTTATATGCATTTAAAACGAGTAGTAGTTACCGGCTTAGGTGCTGTAACTCCTTTAGGCAATAGTGTAAATGACTATTGGAACAATTTAATAAATGGGGTAAGCGGGTCCGCTCCTATTACACGTTTTGATGCATCTAAGTTTAAAACCCGCTTTGCTTGTGAAGTAAAAGGGTTCAATCTTGATGACTACTTTGAAAAAAAAGAATCACGTAAACTAGACGCTTTCTCTCATTACGGAATTGCAGCAAGTGTTCAAGCTGTTGCCGATAGTGGAATTATTGCTGAAGGGATAGATAAAAACGAAATCGGCGTGATATGGGGAAGCGGAATTGGTGGCTTAGATACTTTCCAAAACGAAACTTTTGCTTTTGCAAAAGGAGATGGGACCCCAAGATTTAATCCTTTTTTTATACCGAAAATGATTGCAGATATTTGCAGCGGTCATATTTCTATGCGTTTTGGATTCAGAGGTCCAAACTTTACAACAGTTTCCGCCTGTGCATCATCTACTAATGCCTTAATTGATGCCTTTAATTATATTCGATGGGGCAAAGCAATAGCTATTGTTACTGGAGGAAGCGAAGCGGCAATTAACGAAAGTGGTATGGGAGGATTTAACGCTTGTCAGGCCATGAGTACTCGAAA
>Ga0208975_1000453_pt1 | contig 20147 bp, 22 predicted proteins | sample GreLakmeER78MSRF_FD_187700 | JGI IMG/M metagenome (GOLD analysis project Ga0208975, IMG submission 187700) | Freshwater lentic microbial communities from great Laurentian Lakes, MI, USA - Great Lakes metaG ER78MSRF (SPAdes) | ecosystem: Environmental > Aquatic > Freshwater > Lake | place: Great... | reverse complement strand
AGCCCATAGTGCATAGTAATTGCTGTGGGTAGGCATGAGTTGTTTTCCCATTCAATATACTTCTCAGGATTTTTGGGCGTTGTAGCACACCCTGCTAGCAGCAATATAAATAGATACTTCATAAAATTCCTTGTGGTGAGATCCAATCGCTACCTTCTTTTGTTACGTTCCAAGCGTTCCAAGCACCAGTCTTATCGTTGATTAGTCCATAAAGGAAGCCATTTCTCCACGATAGTTTTGCGGCATGACGGTCTGCGTAGGTTAGTGCGTCGATATTAGCCATGCACCCTAGACTAAACGCTTGTGAGCCGTCGATGTGCCTCGCTGAGTAAATGTCTGGCTTGTGGACGTGACCAACTAAGCAGCTACCCCAGTTCTCATAGTGCGACCTAGCAGGGTACATCGTAGCACGGAAACCATGCAGTAGCTTAGGGCCGCCCTCTGGCATTTGCAGGTACTTTGAAACATGGTACGGACACCATGTAATCTTGCGTTTCTTAAATTGCTCCTCAGAGTGTTTTACCAACTCAGCACACCGCTCTTGTAGAATACCGTCACCGCTGTGCATACCTAGCCAGATACGATCATCGTGGTTGCCGATGGTCAGGTAGTTTGGTTTAAAAGCATCGAGGAACTTCATGCCAGCAAGGTAGTCCATAGATATGCCCTCAGCCCGATCCTCTGGCGAAGCACCTTTCCGCAATGGAGAAAAATCCCACAAGTCACCTAAATGAATGCGGTAGTGTGGTTTCCAACTATCGGCAAACGCCATCAGTTTAATCATAGCGTCGGCATCGACCAAATGACCATGATTATCGGCGCAGACTAGGAATCGTTTATATGCCATGTTTTTTAGTTAGGTTGTCCCACGCTGTTGGTACGCTTTACCCTAAAAGTAACGCCACCAATCGTTACCTTTTTGGGAAGTACCATATTAAGTTGTTGTTTGAAAATGCATTGCGTCCCTAGACCAGAAAGCACCTGCTGAGAGAAATCCTTCGCGGGAGAAAGCCTCAATCACCTTAAATGGCATATCAGCCGATACAGGCCAATGCTGGTGGTTCCCGTTGTTATACGCACGAAAGTCTACAGCAGCACCGTAGGAGTGCAAGGAAGGCTTATTAAGCCCCCTCATAGGGCGGTTGTTGTACCCGCCACAGTATTCCCGCAAAGTCTCAGGCGAGACGATAGCAACCTCTTCTAGCACCCTTCTGAGGGCAGCGGCAATCCTATTGTGGACACGCACGGTTTTAACCTTGCCGCCATCGTATTGAACGTCTAGATCACCAACGTATAGGTTGACCAGTTTGTCCTCGTTGCCATGCATACCAAAGAAGCCAATCAATGCAGCCTCAGACTGTGCTGGCCACGGGTTAGGTATCGGCATAAGCCTACGGCAATGACGTTGGCAAGCCTCGATGGATTTAACGCCCCAGAAACCATCTGGGACTACTCCAATCTTGTGCTGGATATCAATGATGGCTTCGCGTCTCATGGCGACTATGTGAGCTTACTTGCTCGATTTAAACTGTACGTCAAACTGCCCCGTCGATGGGGAATAGCCAAACTCACCACGGAATGGGAAAGCCTCGCTGGTAGCACATGACGAGCAGGTCACGGCAAAGATTGCAATGCCTGCCAGAGCAAGCAGCATGAATAAGCCTGGCAGTGCTGAGTCAGATCTCATGCCGTTGGTGGTTTTTGGTCTTGAGCTAGAAAGCCTAGTGCCGCAAGTGCTGCTGGTAACGCCCATGTTTTCCAATCCTCGATGCTGTTGCCTTGTTGCACGATGCTCTGGATGGCGGCAAATACCGCTGCGAGTAGTCCTACGATTGTCGTATTCATATTCATGGTTTAGTGTATTTTGAAATTGTTGTCAACTACTTAATATTTTGCCGAATTATCGACAATGCTGAAAGCACCGATACGATAATTGCCGTTAAGAGCGCCACGGTTTGCAACCACGGGTTTATTTCGGCGGGGACGATGTTGAGAAACAGTCCGGCGATTGGAGCACCAATGCCATACATAAATTTTGTTCCAAGATCGGCTTGGTCAAATGGATTCATTTAGGTGTAGCGGTAGTGGTACGGACGATTTTTGAAATACGAAATCCTTTGGGGATCGTTGGTGCAGGGGGAACGACGTAGCGTCCCATGCAAAGGTCACTGTGCGCTCGGCGAACGAGTATGATGAAAAGAATAATGCTATAATTAATGACTTCATAGTCTTCTAATTACTTGTGGTGAAACTATTGTTGATCTTAATAATTTCGGCGAAATACTATTATCCGCCCAAAAAACATTAGGAACATCTGGATTCAATTTAGGTCTTGGAACAAGTATCTCGTCGCCTGCTTCGTTTTGGACAGTCCATTCAGAACACCAAAAAATAAACTGCTCGCCACCTTCTGGAATCGGGATGCCTACAATGTCACGAAAGAGAACCCAGAAGTCAGTTCCGTTATGCTCACCGATTTCGTGAAGTGCGTATTCGTGAGATGCTAATGTTGTCTGGACAACTCCATCGACCTCCTCGGAGAACCCGTTGGCGATGCCGAATTGTTCAGCGATTGATTTCGATGGGAATTTTAAAATGTAGTCGGTCATTGTGTAAGCGATTGAAGTTTTGCGTTGGTTAGACGTTTCTTGAATACTTTAAATTGAACGTATGTTCCGCTAATTGTAGTATTGTTCCAAGATCTTCCGATTTTAAAACCAGTTGCGGTTGGCATAGTCCCGCTAGTGTCCTCAGTTCCCAATGTATTGTTAACTGCGATTTGAAAAGAATTCAATTTAGATCCACCCGCAATCTTATTGTTTTGATTTAATGTTACAACTAAACTTACTTGCTGAGCTACGGAATTATCAACTGCCCACAAGTTTACACTATTAGGTGTCGGGAACCCAGCAATAATAGACTGTTCAGCAGATCCATTATCAAACCCTCCATAAGAACCAAAATTTGCGTGACTCATAGCCAACGCTTCAACAAAAAAACTATGTTCAGATTCGTTGTAAATCGATGTAAAACCACTCCCCGTAATACTGCAAAGATCGACACTGCGAACCACGGACGCTGTGGTGGTCGGGATGTAGGACGTTGCAAAAGCTCCTGCTTAGTTGTGCGAGTTCTACAATTCCTGTAACTGTTAAAATAAGACTGCCAGCAGTAGGCGTAAATGTAAGTGTAGTTTTTGTTGGGAAAGATCCTGTTCCATTGACTGTTGTTGGACCAGTAACTCCTGACAAAACAACCGTTCCAGTTCCGTAAAATGAAAGCGTGTGAGGTGTTGCTGTAACAGTACAAGTTTGGGTGGTTAAGGTTGCACTTGGGAATACCAAGTTAGTCCTTTGTTCCTCGATCAGCAGTCCTTTGCATACAAACGTACTTGTATTATGGTCAAAACGAGGTTCGTTTGTTGCTGCAAGCACAAGCCCATACGCCGCACTAGTCTGTACTGTCACGCTAGTAGGCACATCACTCCAATCTGCTTCGTCTGGTCTAAACTCACTACCAATTGCTGCTTGATAAGAATTGAATTCTCCTCCAATATAAATCTCGACTCGCCATCTACCAGCACTATAATAAACATTAATCGAATCCGTTCCATCTGTAACAAACCACTCCGCTCGGTCACTCAAAAAACCTATTGTTTGCAAAGTATACACACCAACATCAATTAGCGGACCATAGTATGTAGCGGTACTTGCCCGAGTAAAAGTTGGAGTCGGTCCTTTGCGAGCAGTAAGACTCTTGTCCTCCGCAAATCGCAGGTCCAGTGACAACCCCAATGGGTTGAGTGATTCCGATCCGCCGACTAGTGAATTTGAAAGTGAATATTCCATGTTACCACCTGACTTGCATGTTTGAATTGGTGAACATGCGGTTTGAAATCAACGTCTGGGTATGCTGCTCGTCTAGCTTCATTAGCTCGTCGAGTAGTATCTCACTAGCCTCAGCGTCTGCTACTGCTGCCTTCTCCTGCTGTCCTTCAGCGCGTAGGTAATCGGCGTATGTGCCGTGTGCAATGTATTCAAACCATTCCTCAGGGATTAACGACGATGACGTTAATGACTGTGAAGTTGCCCCTGCTGTTGTGGAAAAGGTCAAAACGCTTTTATAGGCCACAAAAGCAGACGATGGGGACACAGTGCCAGAGATCAACTCAGCACCGTCAGAACCAACAGTATACTGGTATTCTTGACTGCCCATAGTCTTAAACGGAGCGTAGACAAACACCCGTAGGAACGAGTCAATGGTATTCAGTCCAGTCTGGGTGTATGGCAAGTAGTCAAGTGCTGGGAAAACAGTACCAGTGCCAGTTCCCGCTCCAGTTGCAGTGAAGTAAACGCCAATTGTGTTACTGTCAGCACCGATCAGTGTGAAGTTGGTATCACCAACGGTAGCGATATAATACGAAGAACCAGAAACCGTAGTGGTCACAGCAGCAGAGTCTCCAGACAACCTGCGCTCTTCACCGATCTTGATGTAGCGCGTCCAGTAATTGCTAGACTTGTATGCCCGTACTGCCCTGCGGTTCATCAAGGCACGGATACGAGGTTCTTCTATAGTTGCAAACGTGACCCCGCAGAGTGCTGATACTAGCTCAAATAGGTCTGCGTAGGTTCTCGTCTGCATATTAAATATGTCCCGCTCTCAAGTGTGTTTGTGATTTAAAAAAGTCACGGACAAAGCCTCGGTCATCCCAGCATTCTTTTCCGTACTTATTCGCTAACAAAAAGTATTCATGCTGTGGGATAGCTCCGATTGGACTACCAAGCATGGATTTAGCATCTTTCATGGAACGTGCTTCAGCAGATGCTGCTTGTTCACGCGTTTTTTGCATTGTTTCCTTTAGCATCCGTCCAGAACAAAGTTCCTTAACGAGTGCTGAAGTAAGTGCTTCGCTTTCAAACATAAAAAATAAAGGAGAGGGAGATTTTACCCTCCCTCCCCAGTTTTGGGTTTAGGCGTTGGACGCAAGAAGTCCAAGATCCATGATGCGAATTCCAATCCACCACTCGCCAGCTGTCACTGTTCCAGTGAAGTTAGGCTCAATCAAGATTGGCACAGCGGATGCCGTGTTGTTGATAACATAACCAGCGGCGGTATTGATAAGAACGTCTCCAGTGTTGAAGGCAGCTTTGGTCAGTCCGTCGAGGTCGAGAGCGTCGATCATCTCGTCTGGGTCGCCAGCAGTAGTGCCAACGTCCAGAGTGAGGTTAGTCGATGTTCCCGCGAAGTCCACGTTCTCATACACCGCACAAGCAGTCACCACCCCGCCAGGAGGAATGACAGCAATGGTGCGTTGCAGACCAGTGGTAAGCGATGTGATTTCAGCGGCAGTCAGTTTGTAGATGTCGGTGAAACCGTTAAACGATTCTTGAATTGTAACTTTCATATTTATTTCCTTTTTAGTTAGGATTAGTAAGCGATTTTACCGTGTGCTTGTGGATGCTTAACGCACAGGGTTCCTGCTACGTCAACAAATCCACGCTCGCCACCACCTTGGTTCTCAAGACGGGTTGCACCCATTGGGATCAAGGTATTAAAAGCAAGATACTTAGGGTTAAGGACGTAACCAATATTAGTTGTGCTAGGCATACACGATGGATTACCGTTTAGGATTTTCACCATACCAAAGTCAGAATCATACATATTGACAGACAAGGTAATAGTTTTTGAGGTTGCATCTTGGTTAACGGTATAAGTACCATTTGTAGCTGCAAGACTGCGATTAAAATTACTAACAAGTGTACGAAGAGCGGTGTTAGCAACAAGCGTTAAGCTGTTCATTTCTCCGTTCTTGGAGAAGATAGAGCCAATCATACCATTAAAGGTGGTTTCTGTAAGAGTAGCAGTTAAGATCGAACTAGTAGGAGTGCGGTATGCTTCTGGAACTGGGTTAGTGGCTTGAGCAGCTACTTGAATCCACTTGCCAAGACCGCGCATGCCGTAAGGAGTGCCAGCACCGTTTTCAACGGTCATTTCGTTAGCAGAAGCAATCGTTGCCTCGATGTCACGTTTGATTTCACGCATCGATTTAGCTTCCGCCTGGGCTACGTTTGCAGGTCCAACGGAGGTAACGGCTTGTTGCAAGTTGGAAACAAGATAGTCACGGCGCATCAATTGAACGTAGTTACCAAGGCGAGCGCGATCAGCAAACTTGTCGCTAAACGAGGTCACATCGGAACCTTCAGAGATACCAGTTGTAACTGGAGCAGCAAGCGAGTCCACAGTCCATTCGCTAAAAGTAGCGGTAGCTTTACCTTTCGAGCAAAGACTAAGGATTGGGGTTTCTTCTGGTGCAAGCAAGTTCAACTCGTTGCTGAGATCCTCACGGTTCGATACTGCGGAACCAGTACTAGTTTTGCCCGTTGGGGCATTCGGGGAATATGTATTTGAGATAGGCATAATATTATTTCTGTAAATTATTTCATTCTAGCAATTCTGGAAGCAACCCAATCTTCAACAGATCCTGTTGATTCAAACTTGTTGTACGCATCTTTTGTCTTTGTCTTTGAGCTAGAGTTAATCTTTAACGAACCAGAACCAACTGGGGAAGCGGGTGGCGACACCTTCAACTTATTCCCAGCTCCAGTTTGTATAGATTTTGCTTTACCTCCAAAGATAGACTTTGATGCGTGTGCAAGGATGTATTCTATTTGTATCCCAATTTCTGGGATGTCTCGTTTGATTTTAGAAATTAGCGGGTCAGAAATTAGTGCTTTGTAGTTCTTTCCAATATCGGACGTTTCATCCGTAATGTCTGGGACTTCTTTTTGTGCTGCTGCTAAGTATTGCTGTTCCATCACTCCGTACTCAGCAATCTTTGCAATCTCCTGCTGTCTGGCAGGGATGTACTTGGTAATTGCCTTTTTGGAATTTCGGTTAGCTAGACGGATTTTAGACTTGGGGAACTCCTTGTCACCAACAACGATAATATCGTCATCAGCATAATCTTGGTGTTCGTCAAGAATGTCATCCGTCATCTCCAACGTCCTTGCCATCTCCTCATGGAATGATTTTAGTGCCACTAGATCTCCAATTGCTTGGATGTCGTCTGGCATTCTGTCACCATTTGCAAGCGGTGCTGGCAGGGGTTGAGCAGCAAGTTTTTCCTCTAGGCTCCGCTTTTGGGCGGTAAGCTCTCCAATTCGTTGAAGTAGTCGGCTTTTACCTTTTTTGGCAAGTTCTTGAATCTGCTCTGTAGAGAGACTTAGCAGGTCTATTTCTTCATGCTCCTCTGGAGTTTCTTCCGATTCGTCATCAGATTCTTCAGTGGATTCCTCTGCGTCATCTCCGTCTTCTAGACTGGCAAGTTCAGCGTCATCAGTATCTACTGCTTCCTCCTCGGACTCTTCTTCCGTCTCTGGTGCAACTTCTTTCCCGATTCTACGAGCTACAAGCTCTTCAAATGAGATGTTATCTGACACTGATTGTGTGGCCTCAGCGGTGGCTTGATTGGTGCTATTAGTCATAAACGCTAGTTTTACGCCTTGCGTTGGCGATGCACGAAGTCAATCATTAAATCATTAGTATGTCAAGTAGTTTAGCAATGTATAGATATAGACGTAAAAAAGCCTCCAAGTTTTTACGCTTGGAGGCTTTAAACACAACAACAATGAAACGCACAAACAACCGTGCATGACTTTGTTATAACATGATTACGATGATGTCAAGACAAGACTGAAAGCAGTTCATCAAGTGCTGCAATTGAACCAGCAATCTTCATAACGTCATTAGATGATTCTGCTGACCTAAGATCACCAAAGAACTTTTCACGCTCCTCGCGGATGAATGTTACAATTACTTTGAACTCGTCACGGTCACTAATGCCGTCGATTGCCTGCTGTAATGTTGGTTTCGGTATTGGTGTCATATTATTTCATTGATTTGCTTCCGCTACACTTCCATTTGCGGCGTGACAGGTTATTTGGTGAGTTTTTGTCGCTACGCCAGTCTCCTTTGATAGCGTTTGTTTCATAAGATTATTATTGTTCCATTCCTTGAGTTGTCATACCGCCCATTTGTGCTGGAGCTGTTCCGATTCGACCAATCTCAGCGTTCTCCATTTGTTGAAGCTGGAATTGATATTGGCTCGCGTACTTCTGTAGACGTTGACCAAATGCTTCGTCAGATTGTGCGCGTTGTGCAATGTCTGGTTGCTGGACATACGATTGGATCATCTGCATTGCCATCTGCGCTCCGTTGGCTTGTGCAGGAACCTCAATACCAGCAAAGATCTTAGCAAGATCATCAGTGACGTTCTTAGCCACCTTCTGCTGTGCTTCTTCAACTGGTTGTAACACATAGTCAGCAAAGATTGGATTGATGCTTGCCGCTGCAAACTCAAGAAGTTTGTTAATGTCGATAACACCATTCTTGTCCATTTGCACTAGTGATACCATGTTCTTTAGTTGCTCGGATGCCGTCTCTGAGTCACTTGATTGCGAGTCAAAGTTTACCACAATTGAGAAGTTTTCATCGGGACTCCCTTTCGTCATGGTCTGCGGGTTAGGATTACCTGTAACTTGGAAGAATACTTCATCTGGCCCCATACGCTGGTAGAGCTTCCATGACATTGTTAAAACGTCACGAACATGATCTAGAAAACGTGAAACATAAAACTGCTGCCTCGATGCTGAGATAGGATTGTCAAGGTCAAGACCAACAGCGCGATCCGCTTGCTTTGTCATTGATAGCTCGATCTCCATTGAGTTATTATCATTCGGCGGGATCGGCCCCCAAGCGATTTCACCAAGGCGACGATAAGGTACACGGACTCCTGGCCCCCAATCACTAGGAGGTCGTCCAGCAGGGTGCATTAAAGGTGGCAAGGTGGACATTGACGCACGATCAATACGAGAGTCTCGTTCTGTCTTAACTTGCATCTGTGCGCCCCTTAGAACGTCTGAGAACGTCTGTGTGTCGTACATCCGCTTCTGATCGTTTGACAACCTAGTCACTACAAACGGATAATCGTCATAACCATTCAGTAACTCATGCTTTGCATAGTCATCAGTCATCGGGTGGAACACGGTGCAGTAAATACCTTCACTACCGTCCTCTTCGTCGATCAAGCGTTGGTATGCGTACACAACCATGATTAGATCGTTGTCGTCTGTGATTGGTAGTCGCGTATTTTGCTTAATCTTCTCCCCATCGAGGTACATCGAGTCTTTGCCGCGCAGGTTGGAGATTGCGTTTTCAACCCAGTCTTTGTCCCACCCATCACTTGTGACCTTCTTCTCAAGTTCTTGGGCGGTAAGAAATGTCCTCCAGAATACATATGGCGACCTTTGTGGATCGGTAACGTATGCTGGGAATAGCACCTCGCCATCTGGGGCGCAAGAATGCACCATTGGGCAATCTACTGTTGTGCGAGGAATGGACACAGATGCTGTGCCTTTTTTCCGCAGGTCTTTGATAACCCTTGTCGCACGTTTCTTAGATAAGTCAGGGAATGCCGTAGCTAGCATATCCATAACCATAGTATCATCAACGCCAGAACTAATAAGTTCCGCTAGATCAGGGGAGACTTGCGCTATTTCTTGTATGGATACTTGTTGTAAGTATGTTCTTTTTTCTCGTTTCCAGCCAACGTAAGATACCATCAACCCCTTCTCTAGCAGATAATTTGAACCTAGTTCCATTTCTTGACGGAAATTAGGTATGTATGAAGACCTCATCCACTTAAGGAAGCTCGAAACCATTCCAGCACGGGACATGGATGCCATACTTGTCGGGAAAGCCTTAATGTGGGATCGTTGTAGTGCTTGGTCTAGGATAGCTACAAAAGCATTGATCCTCTCGCCAACGATGTTAACCTCGGTATCACTAGCACCCGTCCAAGGGAAAGCATTGCTATCGTTCTTCCGTAGATCGTCAGTCTTCCCAGGCCATATGTTGCGACGATCATTGTATGAACGCAAGCAAATTTCAAAGTATTCCTCAAGATTGAGCAAACAAGTGTTATAAGCATCTGTCAAAGCATTGATATTAGGCTCGTCCTCGGCGTAAATCATTGCTTCTTCGTCTTCGTGGGTCATGTCGCTCATAAAATATGTTCGTAAAAATCTTCTGCGTCTTGTGACTTGATGATACCTACTTTGATGGTTTTGCCAAGTAGTTTATCTGATCGGTTTGCGTGACACCTCACAAACACCTTTTCTCCATCCATACGCACTCCTACCCAGCTTTTATTAGGGCATAACATAATAACCAAGAATGAACCAACATAGTTGTCATCCAATGTGATTGTTTCCTCAGTTGTTGGCAATGGTTCTGATACCTTCACCTTAAATGGTCGTCCACGTTTCTTTGCTTGTTTTGTATTCATGTATTAGTATCCCCCAGAACCTTGCCTTGTGCAGTAAGACCTTGATTCATCAACATGGTCAACACCAGCAATAGCAGCATATCGCAATACGTCAATCGGATCTTTCCACGCTTCCTTTAATCCACCCTCGCCAGTGTACTCGGAAAGTGCTTGTATAATGTTCTCGCAGTCAGAACTGACGTAGAAATGTGGTCTATTTACTGAATCTATGGGTTTAGTTGTATCCCATGACATTTTTGAGATCAACGCTTGTAGACCATCATCAATTTCCATTCCAGGTGCAGGTATGCAAATAATCTCCTGCTCGTTCAGATCTTCGATGATGCTCGATGAACTATCTGCTGCTTGGTATTTTGCAGCACCAAGTCTTGGGTCGATGAGTCGCTCAAATATCTCTTCGCCTTCTTCAAGTTCTAGGATTGTGTCAACGTAGTCTTTTATACCAAATCCTTGTCCCTTTGATCCAGCTCCACCAACCCACTTGCCTCCACGCCATTCAGCCCAGTCACCAACGTCAACCCCAGGCCATTCACGGTATACCCAGTATGTATTTGATTCGTCAACGGCAATCCAGCACATAAACCAGTTTTTAGCACCAGCGGGGTCGATAATGTGATACCTTGTGACATTGGTTGTTGGTATTTCTTGAGGTTTGACAACATTGACTTCCTTGTTGAATCGGGGGAACTTTGTAGCATGAGACTTTACTGGTACTCCGTATGCTCGGATAAGTATTTCTTCCCTTGACCTACCCATCAAAGTTTCCTTGATACGCTCGTAGCCACCAAATGGGTTATCCTTAGAGTGGAAGTAATGGACGCTAGCATTGCGCTTCTTACTGCGTTGGACGTATGGAACGATCTCGTCGTTTAGCAACTCAGCTTTGACGTTCTCAATGGTTGTAGCACCGTCTAGATACTCCTTGATGACTTCTGTCCATCCGTCAATCGGAGTGAAAGTAAGTAGCAACTTTGAATTTCTAGTCGCAAGTCGAAATCGAAGTGTGTCAATCAGCTCATTTCCTAATAAGTATTCGTCGAGCCATACTCCAATATTGTGCCATTTAGGGTCTTTGCTGCCAAGTTCAGCACCTTCTAGGATCGTCGGATTATTCTGATACTGTGAGTACGTCTTGAAAATGATCTGCGAACCATTGGGGAAAATCAACGAATTGTCTGTAAATCCGTTCTTTTTAGTGTACGAGATGTATGCGTTTGCTGATGTTTGCTTAGTACGCAACTCGTTGGGAATCCAGTTCCATACTGCACTTTGTTGCTGGCGTATGCTAACCTCGGATGTTTGTGAGAAGCAGAAGATCTCAGACTTAGGATTTTCAATTGCAGCTTTGACTACGCAATAGGAACCCCAGGCAGTTTTTCCACTGCGATTACCGCCAAGTGCCAGAACCTCAGAGACTTGCGAAAGTTGCTCTTCTGCTTTTTGCCAATGCGGCAATCTGAATCCATACCTGTACGGATCTCTTTCGGCGTTATCAATAGCTTCGTGATAAACCTTATGGATGTCCATAAGCTCATCTGGTTCCATTGCACAGATATCGTCGTCTGACGGAGGTTGCAATATTGCATGATTACGCCATTGCATTATTCAATAACTTCAACTTCAATTGCTTGTTCCTTGATTTTATTGGCAATGCGAGACTTTGCTTCAGCAATCATCTTAGCAGCATCGTCAATACTTGCACCCTTACGATGTTCTACGATTGTGCTTGCCATACCAGATAGTTGCCCAGCTTTGTCTGTCATAATGCCAATAGTCAAAGCAAGACGGTCTGGCGAGATCATCTTTAATTGCTCTGGGTCGTTGGATAATTGTTCTGCTTTCTCGAACAATAGATCGGTGTACTCAGCCGCAGCAATAGCGTAGCGTTTAGAGAACTCCTTACGCTTTGACTCAAGCGTGTCGTTATGCCGCCATTCTAGCGACCTTACTAGCTCATGCGATACTTTGCACTTCTTAGCAATTACGCTAATACGTCCACCTTGTGCAAGCATCCATAAGATTTGTGCAGCTACGTTTGGATTGTAATGCTCGATTGAGTTGCGCGGGAATAGCTTCGCACGTTCCTTAACCTCAAGAAAGAACTCCTTAATTGCCTGTTTACTGTCAATCTCAAGAAGTTCGTTGTCACTCATGTTATTTTTCCTTGTTGGTTGAAGCACCACTTATAGCTGACGATATGCTTCTGGCAAGGGCAGGATTATTGTATTTCTTATCACTGCGACGAGTAGTCCTGAATTCTGGTTGGTTTGTTTTGGATTTACTCTTTGGCAGATAGCGAAGTGGTTTATTAGGGTCTAGATTGTCTCCATACTTTGGATTATTAACAAACACAGTGTTACCAATTTGAAGTGCCTCATCTCCACTAATAACCATCCTATTAGTCCCACGTTCGTAATAGTACGAATGTCTATCTGGATTGAATCCAACTTGAGTCCATTCTGATAAGTTTTCAGGGAAACTTTGGTCTTCCATCCATTTACCTTTAACTACAATGTGTGGTTGTTTATCTCCACCCATACCGATCTTCTCGGTTTGCACTTCATTTAGTATGAAGTTAGGTTTTGATATCCTAGTGCTTGGACGATATAAAGTTCCATTATCTGTTGTTGTTGTTACAACACCTACTCCTTTTTTAGTCATCGATGGAACATCTTGACGAACCATTATACTCTCACCTTCTTTGGGAAGACCTGCTTCTTTAATTGTTTGTAAATGTTTTTTTCTTTGACCTTTATCAATAGTAGCTAGTACTTTAGCTTCAGAAGGAAGATCAGATGGTGATTTAGGAACTTCTACTTTATAAGATGGGAAATGCTCATTAATTGCACGATCCATGACTACCTTAGGAATTTCCTCTCCAGCTTTCCTCCTCTGAAGTAGGTCACGAACAATTGGTGAGTAGACTCTTTTATTTTCAGTAACTGCCGTACTTGGAGTGTCTTTATACTTTGACATAATTTTCTCATAAACACTATTTGGCAGGTAGTTAATTTTACTTGTCTCTGGCACAAGTTCTCCGTTGCGGTTAAAGCGAGGAGATTGCGGCAACAAGTTATCACGGATAGCGTAGTAAGAATTAGCACCAAATGGTATGCTTACATTGCTATTTGTTTGGATTGCACTTTGTAAGCGATCAAAAGCAAATGTTCTAAATATGCCAGATTCTAAGTCTGGAGACACCTTGCTCATCAACGGGTTTATTGTAAGTTGCTTCTTTGTCTGCAATCCAAGAACTGAGTTGATGAAGTTTTTACGCCGCTCCCAATTTTTAGGATCTTTGCTTTTATAGTAAGCATCCGTAGACTGACCCTTGTTTTGTATCGCAACTGATTCTTGGATGTCATCAAGAATTTGCTGCCTATTCAAGTTGAGTTTTTTTGCAATAGGATTCTTAACTGCGCGTTGTACGTTTTTTTCCAACTGCTTTAGATCCATAGCTTCCAGATATAATCTGCCATTGCGAGAAACCCATCCAGTTGGCACAACAAGGCCTTCTGCCAATCCTTCAACTTGAACTGATCTTCCTTGTTCGATTGGCTTGTTTACCGTGCTTACGGCAAACTTGTTTTCACTATTGATTTGTTCTTGAAGCATTGCAGCCATGCCAAATGTGCCATTATCAATAACGCCACGCTCTTCAAGATCTTTGAAATGATCAATACTAAGTTGTCCTCGTCCATTGCCATTTGAGTCAACCACTATTATATTTTCTGGCAACTTCTCTCCCGCATCAACAATCCTTTTATTAGTTTTATTGATTGTTTCCCTTGCTTCGTAGTGGCTAGGATTAGTAGATTTAACATCTAGAACCCTGTTGTTGACTTGTTTCAATGGTTTCCCAGCAGTATCCTTGTATGCCTGTCTAAGCATCTCCTTGACCTCTGGCAGTTCTCTCATGCCGTCTGCAAGTAACCCTGTACCCATTACCATACGTCCACCCGCATCCGTTGCTCCACCAAACTTAAAGTGTAGGTTTTTAACAATCGGTGCAGAGGCAAACAAGTTTTTAAAACTATTTTCAATATCCCGTCTCAATGGAGTCTTTCTTGATTGTTGGAATAACTTACCGCTTGATACGTCTTCAACCAATGCCCTAACGCCATTATCGGTATAGAACTCAATAGCTAGTTCTTCAAGACCTGCTGGAGCAATGTCGTTATCCCTCCTAAGATTATTGTATTCGTCGCCCCATGCTTTGAACTCTGGATCTAGCGTTCCATCTACGTTCCTTACAAGGCCGCTTTGTGTTTCGTCTCCAAGCATTCTTGAGACAATCATGTCATTGTTATTGTGCCTAAATTGAATCATGTGTCCAACTTCATGTGCCGCAACTGCTTTTAAAAATCCAGCCCGATCATTTAAATTAACAACTGCTTTTCTTGATGCTGGGTCAAAAAAGTTATTTCCGCTATTCTTAAATTCCCATTCAAAGAAACCAGGGTATGCTGCATCAAGAGAGGAAACAAATGTCCTCATTCCGCGATCTTTGATACCATCGTATATCGCAAGATTTTCTGGGGTAAGTTTATTGCGGTAGTTGACCATCTCGTCAATCTTGGTTTGACTAAAGTCTTTTCTGCCTCCAACAAGCCTACCTAGACCACCAAATACTAATGCGTCTCTTCCAGCAAGTGCTAGAGTTTCCTCATCAACACCTTTGCTGTTAATAGCATTGTAAGCAAGCGTTGCTGGTGCTGCTATAGCTGTTCCAACTGTAGCTCTAGCAACGCCCCTTGCAAGCGGTGAGGAGTAGTCTGCAATGGTTGCTAATGCACCACCCAGTCCACCAACCCTTTCGTTAGCAGCAACCCGTCTAAAGAATGGAGTTGAGCTAGTACGTTCTACCATTTCTTCGCTCATAACTGAGGCGAATTTAGACACGTTTTTAAGAACTTTGGGTGCAACAGCAATTCCAATTCTTGCTCCAAGATATGGTATAGCTACTTGTGAATATGGAACAGAGGCAAGAACCCTGACTAGCCAAGGTATTTTGGTTATACCCATTTTTCTCTCTATTACTTTCACAAAACCATTAAGGCTTGCGGCCTTGTTGCCAACAGAATCCAATACGCTTGCGGCTTTACCCATTGTTGCTGCACCTGCACCGCGAACAACGTCTTGAACAGTTCTTGCACTATCCAATCCTATCTCAACCTTGTTTGCAAATGTTGAGGCGTTAGCAATACCTTCATTGATAGTTGCAAGAGTAGATTCTGTTTGTTTTGCCGCTTGTGTAGCTTTTGCTACTTCTCCTGATCTTAATGCAAATTGTTCTGGATTTCCAGTTTTAAAAGCATCATCAAGAAGTTTGTTTGCATTAGTTATAGCTGTTTGAGATTCAATAAATGCAGCTTCAGCAATTGGTTTAGCTTTGAGTAATGAATTACCAGCATTTACTGCCGCCATACCTTGTGCTATTTTGGTGGCGTTTCTTGCGGCATTGGCATATTTAACCAAGCCGATAGCTGTTCCAACACCTCCACCGATAGCAAGAGCTATTGGATCTCCCGCAACAGTACCCACAGATCCATAGTTATTTAATGCTTTTTGGAATTCTTCTGTTCCTTTTTCACCATATTGAGCATCGTATTGTTTTTTTGTTTCAAAAACAGCGTTACCAACCTCTTCGGCAAGCCCAACTTGAGATGCAAACTCTGCTGCATCAATACCAGCATAGGTTCGCTTAAACATCTCTGTTTTATAGGATGCTTGCTCCTTACCTGCTTTTGCTTCTTCTGGTGAATAAAGTCCTAGTGCTTCGCCAACATTCGCTCCTAAATTTTGAAGTAGTTCAGCACCTTTTACAAGACCAGTTGCAGATCCACCCACAAACTTGCTTGCAGCTTCTGCCCTTGCTGTTGTTACTTCTTCTTTAGACTTTCCGCTTGCCATCATGTCACTTATGGCCTCTAGAAGAGATGCATCTTTAGGAATTCTATTTTTTGCTAGATCACTTGAGTTTGGTACTGTGCCTCGTAAAATTGTATCAGCACCAGTCGCCAATCCTTTGATTCCATTCCAGAAGTCAGCAAGCATACCATCTTCTGATACCATGCTTTCTTTGGTAAGACCTGCTTCCTCACGAATTGAATGTAGTCTTGCCTCTTGAGCAAGTTGACTAGCATCCATGTTCTTCTCAACAAAATTTACGGTGTCATATATTTCGTTTTCAGTTGTAAAAGCCTTACCTTTTTCCGTAAGTTCTCCATCCTTAAAAAGTCCTCTTTCTTCAAGCAGTAAGTAATCTTCACCAAGTTGCGTTGCTTCGCCATTAGCATCCAGAATGCCACGAGCTTTCATTCCCTCTTCAGTTGTGAATGGTTGCAACTTAAACGGTGCAGCAGTTATCCTTGGATCATTTAGATCAAGATCCTGCCAATTTGGGGGAAGATAGTTGTTCTTTGTTAATTCAATATTCTTTGCTTCTCCAGCAAAGTACTCATTTAACGCATCAACTTCAAGTTTGCTGACTTCTGGATCAACTTGTTCAGCCATGTTATTATTGAATTTTTGCTTTGAGTTTTTGAGCGGCAGTCAATGGAGTCGTTGTTTCACTATCACTAGTTTTGTTCATTCCAGCCATTGCTTCACTAATCATTTTATCAGAAGTCCCTTTGGGAATGCGACCTAATTCTTCTGCTCTTCTAATTGAAGTAGAGAAATAATCCCTAAGCCTATTCAACTCTTCTGCTGCTTTTGTTTCAGAAAGTCCACCCTCCGAAATTTGTGTTGCTGCTGATCTAGCAACAGAAAATTCAGCATCAGACATTGAGCCCAATCCTTGGAATTTTCTCATCGAGTCAGTGGTAGCTAATGCAACTATTGCCTTTCTTGATACATCAGCATCAAATCCAGCAGTTCCAGGTACGTACTTTAATCCAATACCTACTCCAAAAACATCAGAGAAACCAGGTGAAGAAGTTAATTCGTTTACTGTTTTAATTGCATACGCAGCATCTGATGCAGCTCTTAAAGATGCTTCATTAGCTTTTTCAGCATCAGCAGTTGGTATTGCGGCTTTATCCAACACGGTATAACCAGTAGGTTCTCCGTTTACAAATTTAGCTTCGTAAGTATTTTCTGGTTTAAGTCCAAGAGCTTTAGCTTCTTCGCCAGTTACAATTTTAACTGCTTCTTTGGGTTTGTTTGGTGTAAACCCAAAATCTGTTGTTTGATCTTGAGTTGGTGCTTTAGTGAGCATTTCAATATTGCGGGAAACGCCCTGAGTCCAAGATTTGTTCAAATTATTTGGATCATTACCAGCACCTACAGGAGCGTAGACGCTTGCAAGATCTTCAATAGATTTCACGTTTGCATATGGCCCAGTTCCTTGATTTATTCCACTTCCAATAAGTGATGCCATTTTTTCAATGGATTGTGACACACTTCCCATTTCAACAGGCCCAGAAGCATCAGAAACACCCATTGCGTTATTTTTCTTACGAAAAGCTGAAGATGTTCCATTTGCAGTTTCATGCATTGCAATTGCCGCCAAGAGAGTAGGGTCTACTCCGTATTTATTTCCTAATACGTTGAAATCATTAGCGAAAGGTTGGAGTGGTGTGGGTAATCCACCAATTCCAGACGTAGATTGAGGAGCAACTTGAATTGGCTCAAGTACACCAGTTTTTGGATTGCGTACCATTTGCCTCGTTCCTTCTGGAGTTGCAACTGGAACAATATCACCTAGTTTGTTTCCTGTTGCCGCCGCTGCTGCGGCTCTTGAATTTGCATTTTGTTGCGAAATTCTAAGTTCTTCATTTTTGTATGCTGCGTCTTGACTTAGTTTCCTTCTTTCAATATCCATATCATTGGCTTTCATGCCAAATGTTAGAACATTACCAATTGAAGAAGACGCTTGTTGGGCATAAGCTGCTGCTTCAATAGGAGAAATATTAGGATCATTTATTTTTTCTAAATACGGAGACAAACTTGATTCAATATCAATACCAAGGCTTTTGCCCATTTTGATAGCACTCTCAATACCCGTGACACTTGCTTTGATACTAGCATCAAGTTTTTTACGGTTTTGCTTTTCTTCTCCGTATCTCTCAATTCCTCCAGCAATAGTCTGCCCTAGCCCCGTTATTGCGTTAGCGTTGGTGTTCGCTGCGTTTACAAACCCAGAGTAGTCCTGTCTAAACAGGCTGGGGTCAATTGATGCTCCTAATAGTGCCATAATATTGTACGAAAGTTTTACGCTCCAAAAGAAAACATAGAAGTTGCGCCTTTAACAGCATCTCCAACCAGACCAAGTGTTGCAGCGTTTTGCTGTGCCTTCATCTGTGCGTTTGCCTGTTGTGCCGCTAGTTGGTTGCTACGTTCGGTTGCACCAAGGTTGAGTGCTTGTCCTGCGTCGAATAGCCCAGGTGTACCGCGACCGATTTGTTGCAAGCCAACGCCTAATTGTTGCTGACCAGCTTGGTAGCTTAGTGGTGTTGACCCTAGCATTTGTAACCCAGGGCTATAGAATTGCTGACCCATATTGTAAGCACCGAGGTTAGCGTTCTGCGCCTCACCGCGAAGGTTACCCATTGTGCTTTGCTGTGCTTGGAATTGGTTGAAGGCACTTTGACCCGCTGTTGCTGCCTCTCCTCGACGCGATGCGAGTGCATTCTCACGGTTTAGTATCTCACTGGCTATACCAAGGTTGCCACCGATACGTCCTGCCGCCTGCGCGCTCCCACGGGCCTCCTGCTGCGCGTTACGCATCTGCTCTGGGGACAAGTACCCACGGCGAGCGAATGCCTCGTTGCCCAACGTGTCGGCTTGGTTAACGTACCCTTGGCTTTGACCTTGGTACAACCCAGCCAGACCCTGCGCCTGTAGTGCTTGCTCCTGCGATTGCTGTACCCGTGCCGCTGCCTCTGGTGACATTGCTTGCAATAGACCCCGTGCCTGACCTGCTTGACCAGTCATCTGACCCAACTCTGCGGATCGAGCCTCACCAAGTTGCCGTCCCGCTTCTTGCGTAGCACCACGCATTTGTCCGTAGTAACCTTGCTGCCCACCTACACCCTGCGTAAACGCCGAGATGTCACCTAGATTTAGTCCTTGGAACTGCGGACGGTACTGACCTTCAAACGCCATTGTGCTAGGCATAGATTGCTGGTATGCACCGAGCAACTTGTTAATATCAGCACCGTAATTAGCCTTGGGAGCTTTGACTTTTTTAGTTTTACCCATGATCTTGTTTGAGTTTTTTGTAGAATTTTAGAATGTCGTAAACCCTGACATGGGGAGATTGCTTGAAGTCTCGTTGAAATGATATGTAATCGAAATCGGGGACGAACTTTGCGAGTGCGTTCCGCATATTTCCCGTGCAGATGGTGACAAACAACGTGTTGGAATCATGGTGTTCCCGTGCTTCTTCGGGGTTGTTTGAGTCAGAGTAGTAGCACAACGCGAAAGAATGCTTGTCGCAAATAACCACACCGTGGCAAAGATGCCATGTGATGAGTTCTTGTAAGTCGAGCTTGTTTCTTTCATATAGTTCTATTGTACCTGCTAGGTGCTTGTTCATACAGAGCGGATTAGGCAACCTGAGAAATATGTATCTGCAATACTAGTCTGTATAGTTGTTGCTACTCCGGCGTAAGCGTGAAGTTCAATAAAATCACCAATATTTAAATAAATTACATCAGATACAACCGACCTATATGATTGTCCAACATCTTGTGTTCCAAATGAATGTTGAATATTATTTTTTGCTATTGATGCTAAAAATCCATTTGGTCCAACATTGCTAAATATCTGTCCTGAGACTAAATAGTATCCAGCA
>Ga0208975_1000452_pt1 | contig 20208 bp, 25 predicted proteins | sample GreLakmeER78MSRF_FD_187700 | JGI IMG/M metagenome (GOLD analysis project Ga0208975, IMG submission 187700) | Freshwater lentic microbial communities from great Laurentian Lakes, MI, USA - Great Lakes metaG ER78MSRF (SPAdes) | ecosystem: Environmental > Aquatic > Freshwater > Lake | place: Great... | reverse complement strand
CGACCAACCACGGCGCGCGGATAGGTGACGCGCACCGTGGTCGGCCACGCGGGGGATCAGCCCGCTACCCGACAAGGATTCAACCAACCGCCAACATAACCTGAACAGCCTTTTCCGCGTCCCTCTCAGCATAGATTTGCGTCGTGTCCGCCTCGGAATGCCCGAGCAAAACCTGCGCAGCTTCCAGCCCGAACCGCTTGCGCACGTCGGTCGCGAACGTGTGCCGCAGTTGATTCGGCGACCAGGTGTGTGCTGCACGCCACTTCGCGGCCTCGGCTTGCCGTTTGGCCTTTTGTGTGGCGGTCTCGTCCGATTGCGGCTTCCGCAGTTCCTCGGGCATGCCGAAGGCGATTTCGCAGCCGCGTGTGATCGCACGGCGATAGGCGGCGGTCACGTAGGCCGATGCGTCCTTGCGTGGAGACACCCGAAAGCAAGGTGCGTCGGCTTTCCCGTTCAGGTACGGGGCGAGGATCGCCTGCGCGGTCGGCCCGATGAACACCCGGCGTTCCTTGCCACGATGCGAGGTCTTGTGATCTCGGACGATGTACAGCCACACTGAGCCAGTGCGGTCGATATCGGCAGGCGTCACCGTTGCCACCTCGGCGGGGCGCATGCCGGTCAACATCTGCAACCGCACCATGCTGGCCACCACGGGCGGCAAGTGCGGGAGCGTGGCGTTGACGGTCTCCTCAGCGACCGGGAGCACGGGCGGGGCCTCGGGGGCCTTGGTGCGACCGGCACGCAATCCGGGGACGGCCCGGAGCGATTGCCACACGTCCGCTTTGACCAGTTCCTCGGAGACGGCCCACTTCCAGACGGCGATGATCCGGGCTTGGTACTTGATGATTGTCTGTCGCGACAGACCTGCGGAAATCATGTCCTCGCGTGCGGCCTTGAGTTTCAGGGGCGAGAAGTCGGCGGCGCGATCGGTCTTGAACCGGCGATTGACGAATCCCAGCGCGGCCCGGTACGTGTGGATTTCGCTGGTCGGTCGCCCGCCTTTGACGTAGTACCGCTGCGCATGCTCCATGAACCGGAGCGACAATTCTCCGACCATCAGGCGGAACCGATCCGGGGATCGGCTCAACAGCCACTCGTTCACCAGCGCATCGAAGCGTTCGACGGACTCCGGGGAACCCCACGGGCCAAGGTAGTGATCCTTGCCATCGAGGCGGACACGGGCTTGCCCGGACGGCTTGTGCAGCGTCAAACGGGGCTTGGAACGGCGCGCGGGCACGGAGAAACCTCCCATTCGGGAAAGGTCATCAATCCGCACCGGCGGCGAGTGTGGTAAGAACCGTGGTAAACGGCCATTCCCACACTCTTCGTCAGGTAGTCGCAACTCGCGACTCGGAAACACTTTACGTCAAGTCGGGATGGCGGGATTTGAACCCACGACCTCTTGCACCCCAAGCGCTCCGGAGATTGACGACAAAACATCAAAACACCACGAATTACCGATGATATTGATCGGCGCTGGATGTTCAAGACCTATCACCGATTTCCCGTGTTTTTCAAGGTTTGTCGCTCATTCGTGGTAGTCGCGTGGTAACGCTCCGCTCTTGCGGTCGATGCAAGCATGAATGGCAACTTCGGCGTTTACCACGGTTGAATCGTGGTAAAAGTGGTAGTCGCGATGATCGCGCGGATGAAATGCCAAAAGGCATTCACCACTCATTCGACGTTGCCCAATACCCTGCCCCGTGCGGATCGCAAGGACTTCCGCGACCGATTCTGTGGGTCTCGTTCGGCGCAACAACTCAGGTGGAGTACATTCGGCTACCACCCCCAGAGGAATCGGAATGCCCATCGCCTGTGAATGCACGCACTGCAACGCAAAAATCGAAGCCGCTGACCGCCATGCTGGATCGGTCATAAAGTGCCCGAAGTGCGGACGGAGCGTGGCTGTAGTGACCGCGACGCCAGCACTTACGCAAGTGTCGGCAACGCCAAGGTTGTCGAGTGCTCCGGGTGCTTTTGTCACCGCTTCGGATGATCCGTTTCGGTGGGTAGACAACGCCTTGGATACTGCGAAAGTCTTTGTCCTGGTAGCGGTCGTTGTCGGCGTGTTGTGGTCACTGGCGTACGGCGCGAAGGTCGCCGAGTCTGCTGGTGCAAATTCAGGAACGGCCCTTTTTGTGTCCGCCATTCCCGGCGTTGTTGTGTCGCTACTGTATGGAGCCGTCGGCATGGCCGCCGTCACGGTGCTGCGAATGTTGCGGGCGATCGAGCAGCATCTTCGCTCGATCGCCCGCAATACGCCTCATTCGTGATTGACCCACCGCTTCCAGCCGCCCCTGCGTGATCGCGCAGTACGCCGCGCTTTCTTCGACGAGGATCGCGCGGCATCCCGACTTCGCGTACGCGACGCCCGTCGTCCCTGACCTGGCGAACGCGTCAAGGACGAGGCGTCCGGCGAGGATGATTTTGACGAAGCGCTTCATCATCGCCACGGGTGTGCCCGCGATGCTTGTCGCGGCGGTCGACCGGGGTGTGATAGAAGCCGGGGAACGGCCCCGTACTGTTCCACATGCCGCTTGAGTTGCGACACCCACGCCCTGCGGTTCATTGCCATCATCCCCCCCACCGGCCTCGAGCACGTCCCTTGCGCCCCTGGCCTTTGAATCGCGTTGCCTCAATCCTTGGGCAGCAGCATCTTCCGAACAGCGGCCCGCGCCTTCGCGATCTCCGCACGCATCCGCCATGCACGCCACGCCTTTTCGGTCGGAATGAATGTGAACGTCTTCCCCGGAATCGTCAGGCACTCCGCGACGTTCATTCCCTCACCCAACGCGAACGAAACAAACTCGCCCTTCTCGTGGTTGTATTCGTCTGCGGTCAATTTCACGGCTCGACTCCGGATTGCGTTGGTGTTGCCACACCATTGTTGTCGTCACCTCCGACGGACGGGAAGGAGTTCCACACGTCCGACGGCTTGGCCCACACCACGCGGGCAATGAACTTCCGGGTAACACCGCGTTCTCGAAACAGGTCGGGTATACGCTCCGGTTTCACCCCAAGAATCACCGACCAGACCGCAGCGGAACGGGGCGCATCGTCGGATGGAAACTCACCGGGGATCGGCCAGAGTTGTTTGCCTCGCATGCTCGCCCCACTTCAAAAGACCGATGGGACATTCGCCAGCATCACCGCTCAATTCCCCCGCCGGTTGCGAATCCCGGTACGCTTTCGAGGGTCGCCCGATTCCCCGGCGGCGGTATCACGGATTCGGCGTTGATCCCTATCCCCGCGTTTCGGCGGCGATCCCTAGGCCGCTATGTCGTCGCGGCTCCCCTCACGATCCCGGATGCGCTCCGGACGGGCGTTGACGGTCACGCGGCTTCGTCGAATTCTTCGTCGCACGGTTCGCCAGCCAGCGCCGCCCCGATGGCTTCCAGCATCTCCGGTTGCACGTCATGCCAGCCCCGCAGCACGGCCACGAGCATCATCAACATCCGAAGTTCCGGGGATGCGAAGTCGCAAACCACCGTGAACGGCAGGTAGCGGAACACTCCGTTGTCGCCCAAGGTCTCGATCTTCTTTTCGAGGAACAAGCGGCCCCACACAATCACCTCCGCCCCCGTCATCGCGTCTTTCGCGATAACCACGTCGGCACGCTTGAGCACGTCGCGCGGGTCATGGTCCTCCTCTTGGTTCCGCTGGTGATCGACGGTCCACATGCTTTCGAAACTGATTTCGTTTTGCGGTCCAAATGCGGCCATGTTGGGAGTCTCCGTTTTGGAACCGGGCAGGCGGGGACCACTGGTTCAAACAGCAGCCCCCGCCCTCCCGGCGAGCGCGGTATCAAGCCACGCTCTTTGTGATCTGGAATGCGTCGAGGCACACGCCCCGCCGCTTGGGGTGATTCAAGAGAGGCGAAACAACACGTCCGTGGCCTGCGGCGGTTTCACGATGCGCGGGTCGAGGTAGTGGGTTCTGGTTGTTCCCGCTTGCGCGTGATCCAGCAGCCCGGAAGAATCGACACCCGCCGCCGCCGCATGGCTGGCCACGCTCTTGCGGATCGCGTGGAACTTGTGCTTCCGGTCATCCGGCAAGCCCGCCCCTTTCAGGAACCGGCCATAGATGCGGAGAAGCGACTCCAGCAGGCAATCCGTTGCCATGAGTTTGGACTCGTGGAACGGCACCAGTTCGGCGAGCGCGGCCACGGTGTCGGGATGCAAGCGGTACACCATGTCCCGCGTCCTTCCCTTCCGGTACCTGGCCTGCACCGTCAACACGTTGCCGACCAGTGCCGACCGGGGAAGCGGCAGGATCGCTCCGATTCGCTCTCCGGTATCCCACAGGACCAGCAGCAATGCCGACCAGAACAATCGGGCGGGGACACTATCCAGTCGCCGTCCGATGACACCGGGGGCTTTGCTCGCCGCTCGGAACAGTCGCCCCAGTTCGGGCTTTGTCCATGCCACGGGGGCAGGGGTTCCAGCTTTGATCCGGTCAACGTCCGGCCACACTTCGGTCAAACGTCGCTTGGCCAGCCACCCCCACAACGACACCAGCACCTTGCGAGCGTCGTTCACCGTATGCGGGGACCGGCCCTCCCGGCGCTTGATCGCCATCACGGCGGACACGAGTTCGTCCGACAGGTCCGACACCAACGGCTCCCGGTCGACCACCGTCCCCGCGTAGCGGATCGCCCACAGGTACTTTTGAATCGTGATCGGATGCGCGTCGATCAGCTTCCGGGCCTTGTAGCGTTCGAAGGCTTCCCGCAACGTCAGTTCATTCCGCATGGCCCGGCCCCCCTTCCTCCGGGATGTCGGACGGGCGGAACAGCACGTCGACAGCGGAAACCGGCTTGGCAACACGGGGGTCGAGGTAGAACCGCCGGGTGATCGCACCGTCGGAATGGTCGAGGAGCGCCGTTGAATCCGCACCGGCCGCTTTCGCGTGGCTGGCGACCGACCGGCGGATGCAGTGGAACATATGCTTGCGGTCGTGCGGCAAACCCGCTCGCCGCAGACAGGCACGCCAGCGGTTCGCCACCGTCTCGGCAGAACAGTCGCGAGGGAACAGCATGTCGCCGGAATGGTACCGCCGCATTTCCAAGAGGCGTTCGACGGTCGCCGTGTCGAGTGTGTAAACCTTGTCGCGAGTCTTCCCTTTGCGGACTGACGCGGGGACCACGAGCGTCGTTCCGGACAGGCGGGAAAACGGAGTCGCCAACAAAGCGCCGATCCGTTCGCCAGTGTCCCACAGCGTCAGCAACAGCGCCCGATACCAAACCGGACCGGGGATACCGTGGATCGACCACTTGGCGCGATCGCACGCGGCGAACACATGCCGCAGTTCGTCCCGCAGCCAAGCGACGGGCGCGTGTTCCGGTTCGCGGAGCGAGTCCACGTCGGGGAATTCGGCCACCAGATTCTTTTTCGCGGCCCACGTCCACAGGGCCACGAGTTTGGCGCGTCCGTCGTTCGCCGTGTACGTCGTGCGGCCCTTTTCAACGATGGCCCGCATGACGGCGCACACAAGATCGTCGTTCAGGTCGGCCAACATTGGCGTGCGGCCCAACACCTCGGTGGCAACCCGGATCATTCGTTCGTATTTCCGAATCGTACAGGGCGCGGCGTCGATCAGTTTGCGGGACCGATACCGGTCAAACAGGTCCGAAAGCGCCATTGCAGCGGCCTCCGGCTTCGTGGTCTTTTGCATGGAACATCCTTCCTTGCGTGTGAGGTTCGCCCCAGCACCACGGGCGCGACGTGCGCACCCGCGCGGAACCGCGTCAGCGGCTCCGGGGGTCGAGAATGATCGGGACGGAGATTCAGGCGTCGGCCAACTCGGGCGTGGCGACGGCCAGGCACCAGACGCGGGGGACATGCGCGTGTTCGAGGATCGCCCGGTTCTCGGTGCGAGCCATCAAAAGCGCGTCCTCCATCGACAGGTTCGACTCCATCACGAACGGTGCGCCCGATGGCTGGCACGGCCTCAACGCTTCGTCGATGCCCACGAGGTGAACCACCCCGCAGTAAACGGCGACCGACCACCGCTTGTGTTCTCGCGCCCACTCGTGCGCGTTGAACCCGAGAACAAACTGGTGGACGAGTTCCTTGGGAAACTTATCCATCTCAACGAGCGGCAGGTGATCCAGCTTCTTCGGTCGAAACTCCACCCGCTGAAACAGGTGGATCGTCGGCACACGCAGCACCTTGCAACGCTTGGTTGGCTTCTCCGTCGAAACGTCTGACGCATCGACACTCGTGGCGGGGAACGTGGCGATCAAGCGGCACCCCCTTCCGTCTTCGTCATCAGGTCCGGAACGTACACCACGAGATGCCAAACGCGCGGCGTGCGGGCCACGTCGAGAATCGGGCGATTCAGGGTCGCCACCAACTGCGTCGCTTCGGCCATCGTCAGCCCCGAGCGCACCGACCACGGCACGCCCCCCGCAGACTTCGGCAGGTCCGCCGCTTCGATGTTGGTTTGCTCAACCACCCCGTTGCCGGACTGTTGAACGAGCAACCACCGGCCACGGTCGCGGGTCGATTGCCGCGAATTGAACATCCGCGCCGTGTCGAGGAGCGCTTCCAGTTCCCATCGTGCGAGCATGCCCGGCATCGCCGATCCCGCCTTCTTCGGGCGAAACTCCGGATCGGTCACCGGAACGCGAATCACCGCGTACCAATGCGGTTCCGGGCGAACGTCTCCACTCGTGACGGAATCAACTGTCGCGGCGTGCGACGATGCGGACGCGGCGGCGTCCAAAAGCAAATCGGCCATAGCATGGCCTTTCCAGCGCCCCTCCCCTTGCGGGGATGCTACAGGCGCAAAGCGGAATCCGTCCCCCCGTGTCGCTCCTACGCGGGTATCAAGCCGCGCTGGGGCCTTGCGGTATCCCAACGGCGCAGGGGGACGGATTCTGTTCTTTGATACATGGTTCAGGATTGATACTGCCCGTCGTAGCGCGACGGTCGCTTTAGGAAGCGGAACGATACGCATCGACTTTCCAATCTGTCAACGGGGAATCGAGGGGAAAACAAACTCACGCGTTCGTTGTCGATGCCGATGCGATAGCTTGCGGCGTGCGGGCCTGCACCGTGTTCGGACGATGGAATCCACGTCCGACGGCACCCGCCACACACAGGGCCACGCATCGCGTTTCGTCGTGTCTCACCCGGCCACGGGCGTGTTCTTGGCCGCTCGTGGCTTGCGTCGATGTCTGCCGCGCCAGCGGTCGACAGGTTGGAGTTCTTCCGGCAGTGTTTCCCCGCGCATGACGGCGGCACGCCATTCGGCATGGAGTTCCGGGTCGGTTGTGCGGATCGCGGCCATCACGGCGGTATGCGTCATGCCACCGGCCACGCCCTCGGTGATCCAGCGGTCGACCAGCACAATCGCGGGTTCCCGCGTCCATGCCGCTCCGGTCGCCGTGGCTTCGTCGTCAACAACATCGCCGACCGTCGTACCGTCCCACTCGCTATCGAAATCGTCGTCGATGTCGCTGGTGTCAAACTTCATCCTGGCCCCCTCCGGTCGCACCGGACAACACGTTGATCGTCCGCGCCCGCACCTTCGCCAGTTCGGCCTTTTCGTCGCGTTCCTTCTCGACTTCGCGGTTGAACGCTTTGATGTCGAGCTGACCACGGATCGAGGCTTCGACGATCTCCCGCAACGTCTCCGTCGGCAGCGCTTCGAGTTCCCAAACCGTGTCGCCATGCCGCTCCACGAATCGCTTGTGGCGCGACGATGTTTCCTTCGAGGGAAGCCCCGGCGGCAGGTCCATCGCCCGCACTTGCTCGGCGGTCAACGCGGCTTTGACGATCCGCAAACGATCTTCGTCGATGCCGAAATCGTCGCGCAGACTGATGCCGAACGACTCCGGGATGTTGTCCCCTTCGGGGTCGAAGTCGGCCACGACAATCACCACGAGCACCTCGCGCCCGCTGGCCTTGAACCGCTCCACCATTTCCTTGCGTGGCGGCAGGGACGAATAGCCCCGGCCCGATGTCATCGGCACCGTGTAGCGTTCGGCCACTCCCCGCAATTGGCTGGCGACGGTGTTCTTTTCGACCAGCAGTTCCAGGGCGACTGGTTGGCTTTGCAAGAGGTTCCGCCAGTATCGGGTCAGGAACCCGTCGAGTTCCCGGCGTGTGAAATCAGCCGCACTTCGATGGATGTCGTAAGACGAAACCGGTCGCGTCTCGTCCGTGATCGCAGCCCACGGGAGCGACCCGTCGATCCGCATCCGGGTTAACATCCCCGTCAAATCCTTGTAACTCTCCGGCGCGTTCGTGTACGGCGTGCGGCTCTTGTCGTTCCGCACCAGCCCCGGCACGTTCAACAGCCGATAGTGGATCGCGCGGTCGGACAGCGGCCAGTTCGGTTTCTCGGCATGCACAACCCGGCGGATCGCCTCGCGGAATTCCCGCTTGTCACGGATCGACGATCGCGCGCGACGTTCGCCCAATGTGACGTTGCCACCGTGTCCGAACCCCGCTTTGGTCTCCCGGAACTTGCGGACACCGTCGAACCCGGCCCCGGTCGCCAACGCGAATTCTTCCCGCGTCTGTTCGTCCGTTCCCTTCACCCTCTGGCGGTTGTAGCTGGCCAGCAGCGCCACAAAGCCCGGCACGTCGTCGAGGTATCGAACATCCCGCCGCACGCGGCACGGCACACGCTCCAGCCCCGCCAACAGCGCCGCGGCCCGGCGTCGATGCCCACTGAGAATGAACCCGTCGGCACTCACCACCAGAGGTTCGAGGATGTTGTTTCGCTGGATGTCGTCGGCCAACGCCCGGATCGACGGGTCGTTCGGGTCGATGGGAGCGTACAGCGTGTCGTTCTCCGGCGCGGGAATGATCGCCGTCGGGACCAGGTACACAGTCGTGTCGGGACATGGCCCGACGGTGTGTACTTCTCGTGGAATAATCTCCCCGGCGTCCTCCATCGCCTTGCGTGCGACTGACACCGTCCGGTTCGACATGCCGATGTCGCGGGCGATTTCTCGGTCGCTCTTGTCGCGCCAGCCCATCAGGATCGCATCCTTGACGGCGGGGTTGATGGTCTTCGTGGTCGACATGCTGTGATTCCGTTCTCGACTCCCAAACACACCCCTCACGCCTTGGCGGCATGCTCACGACTGAGGAAGCAACTCCACGCCTCAAGGGTCACGAACAGCACGCCACAGCCCTTGCACCGGCGCTCCCGTTGCTTGGCGTTCGACATGCTGGTTGTCCGCGTAACTCGGGTTTGAACCGATCCGCACTTCGGGCAGCGGATTCCGGATTTGCTGTCGGCCACGCTCGCACCTCCTCGCCCCACCAGGGCGCGGGGGGACAGGCGAACCCATCACCCCCACGCCCCGGTTGCCCCCGCCCCGCCGATCATCGACCAGCCTTTGTGCTCACCGGCGTTACAGGCACGTCGTACCTTTTGACGACAACCGGGGGGCGTTCGCTGTTCTTCGCGATCCGCTTGAGAAGTTCCGTTTGCTCGGCGGCGGACCGCTTCAACGCTTCCGCGTCGGCCAGCCCCGTTGCCGTCGCTCCGATGGGTCGAGTGGGATTCATCGGGTTGCCACCGAACGACAGCGACAACGCGGTTTCGTCGCTCAAGCCCAGGTACCGGCCCAGCCGCGCCACCTTGGTAGCAACGTCCGTCGACAGCGGCATTTCGCCGGAGTCCCGATCGCGCCGCCGAACAGACCGGAGCTTCTCCTCGAATCCCGTGTCCCTCGCGGCGGCGTCCCGTTCGTCGATCAACTCTTGCCGGCGGCGTTGAGCGGCTTTCCCGCTCGTCATCTCGGCCACGTCGGCGGCGAAACCCGCTTCGTTGCCCATCACGTTCCGGAACTTGTCCATTTGGCCCCGGTCGCGGATCAGCGCTCCCGCGAAGTTCGCACCCTCACCACCGAAGAAACGTTGCAGCCACCCGGATTTCTTTTCCTCGGGCAAACTGGCAACGGCCTTGTCGAGATTCGCCAGCACCGTATCGAACGACTCGCCGACGAAGTCCACATCCTCGGGCTTCAACTTGACCTGCTTCAACAGGTCCATGCGTTGCTTGTCGCCCGCGGCGCCCATCGTCCGTTCGCCGAAGATTTTCAGCCCGGTAGACGCGGTATCGGCGCCCATGATCGACCGGCCAATGTTGAACGCAGCCAGCACGTCGGCAGATTCGGCCTTGCCGCCGAACGCTCCCACCTTGCCCGAGACTTGCGACAAGTCCTCGAACTTCATGAAACCTTCCTTGGCCGACTGTTGAACAGCCACCAACGTCTTTCGAAGGTTCTCGCCGGTCGCTTCGATGCCCATCGCCTTGAGGTACTGCGCGGCACTCTCTGCGATGATTCCACCCTTGCCGGTGCCTTGCTCTCCCATCGCGGCCTGCGCCTTGAGCACGGCATCCAAAGCGCCACCGGTCGCGTCCTTGGCGTTGAACCCGGCCCCCGCCAATTGCTGCGCGATCGCGCCGGATTCTTCGGCGGTAGCGGCGTTCGCAATCGCCGTGTCGAGGATGCTTTTCTTCCCGGCCTCACCAGCCACGCCCAGCGTACCGGCCTGTACGTTCACCTTGCGGAACAGCGTGTCGAACTTCAACGCGGCTTGATCCGCTTGGCGAGCCATCTCGGCCTGCGCTTCAATCGCGGTGCCGATCGCGCTCGTAATCGACAGGTAGCCCGCAGCCATGCCGACCAGTTGCCCCGTTCCCTTCGCCAGCCAGCCTTCTTGCCGCTTGCCAGCCGTCGCCGATGCGTCCTCCAGCTTGCCGAGTTTTTGAATCACGGCGTCGATGGATTTCTGTTGCCGCTCCCATGCGGACCTGGCCGACGTGTCATTCGCGGCGAGTTCGAATTCGATCTTTTGTGCCATTGCAAAGCCTCCGTGTTCAGTTCGTGACGGCAGCGAGTCGACGGACAGCGCCGTCGGCAGACTCGCGGCCAAGAATCAACGCGACCAGCCCCACGGCCTGCGCGACGACTGTTCGTTCGTCCTCAGTCAGTTCCGAATCCGGGTCGACTTCCAGCCGCACAGATAGCTCGTTCACGAGCTGCCGCGCCGGTCGCAAAAAGCCCAGTGTCTTGACGATGTTCACGTCGAGGGTTTGCAGCATGGCCCGCATCTCGGCCAGTTCGGCTATTTGCTCGTTCGTCATGCCCCGTTACCTCCAAAACGATGTCATGGCTTCGCGTCTGCGGGCCTCAAGCCCCTTCGGACGATGTTCCACGCGTCCAGCCGCTCCAGCCCCGCAAAACGCACGCCATGCGGTTTTTAGTATTGGATGCCCAGGCACCCGCGACTTGTGGTGAAATCCCGCCGGTACACAGCAAGTCGTGCCATGTCCCGGCGGTGTGTGTACTGGTTCAGAAAACCCCCCGTCCGCGACCGCATGGCTAACAGTCGCGCGAACCACGAGTTCGGGCAGGAGCAACCAACGGGGGGCGTGTTTCTCATTTCGTGATCGCCAATCTTGCTCGGCAATCGCGCTCGTATAGCTCCACGGCATCAGGCGGCGGCGGCGTTTCCAAAATCTTCGTGACCGGCTCGTGTCGGCGGCGGCGGCATTCGTCGGCGAAGACTTCCTGATAGGCGGCCCACGGGGAAAGGTCATGCGCTTGGCCTGCACTGCACGGGACAATCGCGCGGATAAACGACAGGTGCCATTCCGGGTCGGTCAACCCGATCTGTCGCCACGCCCAACCGTTGTCCTTCTCGGGCAGTCGCGCCATCAGGTGCGCCAACGCTCGGTGAAATCGCAAATCGTGCGTCCGGTTCGACCAGTTGATATCACTGACGTCCGTCACCAATCCGGCGCGAACGGATTCATTCGTCGGCGAAGTGTCGGAGTCGTCGAAGCGCCACACATACGCAAATTGCAGCACGTGCGAGCATTCATGAATTCCGGTCGCCAACGCGACAGGCAGTTCACCAGAGGTAACGACTGCTGGCCCACGGCCCCGCCACCGTTCGGAGAGAACGGGGCGGGTCGTGAGGTCGCATGATTGCGCAGTCCACCCCCGAACGCGGTCTTTCGGCACGTCCGGCGATTCGTCCGCGTGCGTCACGTATGGCACCTCGGGCAAGTCGCCTTGCACCAGATGCCACAACAGCCGCTCGGTGGTCTTGGCAATCTCGGTTGGCGTCACGGTTGCACCATCGCATCGGCGAGTTGCGCGGTTTGGGCTTGAAGTTCCTTGAGTTCCGCGGCGGCCTCATCCGCTAGCCGCTTCCGCAAGTCGCGCTCGGCCACGAGCATCTGCCAGCCCTCCGACTGTTCACGCTCGGCGCGATCGGCAGCCGTCTTGATGTCGACCCACTCGTTTTCACGCCGGGTGTGAATGGTCACCGCCTCCCGAATCTTCCCGGAAACGGCGGCTTGTTGCTCCGTGAGGTGCGATGGCGGGGATGAACGCAGCTTGTGTTCGAGGTCACCGATGCGACTGGCGGCGGCGGTTCCGGCGTGAACTCGGGGCCGAAGCCCGGATCGGATTTTGTCGAGTTCGATCAACATCCGTTCGACGGTGGCGTTGTGCTCGGCGACCAGGCGTTCGTCGTCGTGCGCGGCTTGTTCGCCATCGGCAACCACGGCCCGCAGCCGCTCGATCTCGGCGACCCACTCCACGCGCTCGGCTTTCGCGGCAACGTCGCTTTGCAGGTCGAACACGCTCTTCCCACACTTGGCCAACGCGGCTTCGATGGCGGCCTCGGTGATCTCCTCACCACCGGCCATTCGGTCGATCAGGTCCTGATAGTCGGCGATCGCGCGTTCGCGCTTCCCGGCAAGATTCTCGATCAGGGTTTTCCACGAGAACTTCGCGGACTTCGGGGTGTTCTTCGTCATCGTCTCGGCCATGCTTTGCACTCCTGTTGCGTTTCGAAATCCTTCATCGGCGGGGACACACGCCACGCCGGTCGTACACACTCAACCGCGACCGGTGATCGCGGAAATCTCTTGGTTCAAACGTTCCACATTGGCGACCAGTTCGGCCCGGCGTCGGTCGTGATTGCTGACCACGCCCACGGCGAATTCGTCCGGATCGTCGCGCAACTCGTCGACGTTGATCCCGGCGTGGTTCGCCAGTGCCGTCATGGCTTCCGCATGTTTGGCCCGGAGTTCGGCCAGCCGTTCCGTGATGTACGACGGCGTGTTGGCTTCAAATGCCTGCCGCAGTTCGGCCAGTCGGCCACCGGCGGCGGCGTCACCGGCTATCACGGCGGCTTCGACCTGCTCCATCTCAGCGGTGATCCGCAGCCGATCCCGCACGCATTCCACGTCGCGGCGGAATTCGTCGAGGGTTCGCCCAAGGTTTTCCAGGGCGTCGGCGTCGGTTGCGAGGGGCACACCACCGCACGCAGCCGACCGGACCAACGTGTCATAGGCTTCGAAAACGCCATCCAGCCGCCGCAGTGCGGCGACACAAACCGGATGCCATTCTTCCCAGCTTTGCGTTGCTTCCATCGGATTTACTCCTCGGTCTCGGGGGATGGGAATCAATTGACGGCGATGCACCGTCGACCACCTCGGGCGTACTCGAACGCCATCACGCGGCGTCCGTCTTCCACGACTTCGCGCCACCGGCCCGGCTCGCCAATCTCAGGCAGTTCCGCGCGGCGGACCGTGCCGTCGGCAGCGGTGTACTCTTGCACGCCCAGCCGCTCACCCGGATCGGCTGTGATGCGGACCGGCCCGGTCGAGGGGCACGGGACAGCCACGGTGGCGGGGCCGCACGGGGGGACACGTTGCGTCAGCGGAGCGACTTCGCGCCACACCGTGCCGTCGGAATTCGTTCGATGAATCACTTCGTTCAACTGACACCTCCACTTCGAAACGGACATTGCCACCGGACACCCCGGCGGCGGAAATTCCTTCAGCGTGTTCCGCGCGGCGAATGCTGCCGCATGAATTCTTCATGCCTCCGCCGACGGGCCTTTTTCTGTTCGATGCGACGTTGACGAGCGTCTTCCATCAGGTCGCGGCGGCGAATCTCTTCGCGCGCAATCACTGTTTTGCGGTGTTGCACAAGCCAGTCGCAGCACTCCTCAACAGAGAAGTTGCCCGGCGTCCCCGGCATGCCCAAACTTCGGTACGTGCCGACCATCCGGGGGGACATGTCCAGCCGAATCGCGAGTTCGGCAATCGTGCGGACGCGGTCGGTTACTGGCGGTTGTCGCTTCCGTGGCATCATTCGCCCCTAGACTGAAGTAGAGGAAGTGCGGGTTTTGAGTCGTTTTCGTACAAAAATTGTGCGATGAATCCACCGCGATACGTACGGGGGGGGCCTCGGGAGGACCCGTAGTCCGCCCGTCTATGCCTGCGGTTCTCATGGTCACCCCGACTTCGATGGCGCGTCGGGGGTGGGACTCTCCAACCACATAGGACGCGTAGGACGCTACTCACCTATTGTTGCCAACCCCATACATACTCATATCTGTTTCGACTGATGTTCTGTTTCAGGAGCAGAAGGAGAACAAAAGGGAAATAGCGTCCTATGCGGCCTAGCCGACATTCAACAGACGTCCACCTCGGCGGCTATTCGTTCAGAGATGTCCACCTTGATTTTTGACGGGGATTCCCATTCGTCACCGAACCAGACGTAGCCCCGCCCCCATGTGCGGCAGTTGTTTACCCGCAGCCGTTGGATAGTGCCCTCGTCAATGGCTTGCTTCAGCCGTCGCGAAAGCGCCTGCGTGGTTCCTTTCTCGCCAGTCGCCTGCGAGAACCAACCCGTAGCCATTGCACTCGGCAGGAAGACGGCGTCACTCGACGCGTCGTATCCAAGGCGTTCGAGTCGTCGCCGAAAATCGTCTTCGACGATCTCAGCTTCCTCAGTGTCGGCGTCGGTAGTTTCCTGCCGCTCGGCAATCGCGAGTTGTGCCTCCAGTGGGTCAGGCAAACGAGAAAGGATGTCTCGCTCCCATTGCCCCCATCTGGTGAACCGCGCCGGCATCTTCGGTTCGCGATTCAGGAATCCCAGAGCATCGGCGATCAGCGACTGATGATTCTCAGCAACAAAGCGCCGAGTGTCGTCGAGCCAGCTTCCTGAGTACCGTGGCTTTGAAAGCTCAATGAGGATGCAACGCTGCGCCATGTCTTTGGCAAGCGATGGTCCGTTCAAGGTCATGCAATACGTAATCGTGTTGGGTCGCTGCCCTTCGCCGACGTAATTGCGTTTCCCGCTGATGGTCGCGGATGTAACCAACCCTTCGAATTCGGCCCACGAGAACCGCGCAGACTTCACATTGTCGAGAATCGCCATGCGCTTGCCTGTTGCGCCGGGCGACAGCAATCGGGTTTTCGTCTGTGATATTTGCTCGTTCACGGATAGGTCGATGTGACCACCCGCCACTTGCGAGACGACAAGCGCGGTCTGTGTCTTTCCAGCGCCTCGACCATCCGGTGACGTCAACACAAACACCGGACGGCACCCCCCCGGAGCGCCCCACACCGATGCAGTTACGATCATCGACAACAGCAAGTCGCGGTCGACTGGTGACCTTGGACTGAATCGATCGAGAAGCTTCTCGATCGCCTTGCCATCCCCCGGTGATGGCGTTCTGCACGAGTAAAAGTGCCCGGCCAATGGCGGCGAATGCGGCATCGTCTCGACGGCATCAAACTCAATTGTGCGCCGCTTCCATGCTTCAAACACGTCCTCTTTCGTGTGCAATCCAGCCCCTTGATAGAACACTGGAGGGCTACCGGTCCTTTCCCCAAGAAATGACACGAACGCCGGAGTGTTCGGTAGCCACGCAACACCGCCATCTGTCGGCACGAACAACTGCCCGGCGCAGAGATACGGCGGCCCGCCTGTGTGACGATGGATCGAATCCAGAATCGACGGCATCGACAGCGCGATCGCCTGTTCACCCGATGGCTTAACCCCGTTGACGATCCCCTTTGTTGCGATCTCCGGTCGCCATGTGACTGAGTCGTGTTTCTGCTGAAGCGTGGTGTCCGGTGAGCCTACGACAAGCGGTGTTGTTTGCTGCGCGACGGTCGTCGCCAGCAAGGCCGCTTCATCACCCAACAATCCCAGCGGACAATCGGGACTCCCCTTGCCGCTATCCTTCGTCGCGTTAGAATCCATCGTGAATGACTCCTGATTCAGCCCGGCGCGTGTGACGACGCGTCCGGGCTTTCGCTTTTTCAGACCAGCCCAGCGGCGACAAGCTCGCGTTCGAGGCGCTCGGTGCGACCGGACTCGATAGGGGCGTTGCCAGGAGTCGCCAGCGCGGCGGCAGTCTGCGCTGCGATGAATGCGTCGAGGTCTTCGCGCGTGGTCAGCCACTCCCCGCCAAGGCGAACGGCTTTCAGCTTGATCCCACCGCACAGTCCCTTGTGCAGCCAGCGATGTAGCGTCGACGGGGACGGGCGCGTCCCGGTGATGGTCTCGACCAGTTTACGAACCGGTCGGAGTTCGGAAGCAACAGCAACAGTCATGAAAAACCCCCGCATAGGTGGACGAAACGTCGTCAACTCATGCGGGGTATTATCTGTGTTTCGTGCGAGCGTTCGACTCGCTTTGCCGTGTTTCACGTTCCCGGAACCAAGTGCTATTCCCCGGAACCAATGGCATCAGTGAGATTTCCGCGGTCCTCGCCGTGGTGTTCTTGTGCCGTATGGCACCAAACCGGGGGTCTCTTCACAGAGAATCCTGTTGATGTTGGTCAGCTTCTGCTTGCGCATCCCTTGCTGCTTTGCAAAGTCTTCCACCAGTTTCGGTAGCCGAGTACCCGATTCGTAAATCGCTTTGATCTTCTGCACGTCCTCGGGGGTCGGCATGTCATTCACGCCAAGCGATGAACGCCCCCGCCGCTCGGGCTTGATCGCCCGGTCTCTTCGCATCCCGATCAGGACATGCGCGTGTTCCTTGCGTAACTCGCGATCCACAATTCCGTACTGCGGGCGAATTGTGGAGAAGCGTTCCAGCACAGCCTGACGGACCGCCGGAAAATGTGAAGCGATTCTCGACATTCCGTGTTCCCGCAACTCATCATCCAGATCGTCGTCCCACCAGTCGGCTCCGATTGAGTTCCCCGCAAAACCACACTTCTCACCGACCGCAAGCGCAACGGTTCGTGAAAACTTCTGAGCAACAATGCGGAATACCACGTTTGACCAGCAGGTGTCAGCGTCGCCACAAAGCTCAGGACACGACATCACCGGTGATGCAATGCGATACAACTCAGTCTCTGCCGCGACTCGCATCAACTCCCGCCTGTGCGAGAGGGTCTCCCATCTCGGGCGACCAGATTGGGAATAGGCGTCCTTCTTCTTGCTCTTTCCACCAAACCAGTCAAGTCTCTGCACGAAGTCATAAGCGCTTTCGACCTCGTCCTCCTCATCTTTCGCAACCTCCACCAAGTTGCAAACGTGGAACGTCATCAATCGCAGGGATAAGTAATATTGGTGAAGGTCCGTTTCCGTCACAGCCATGATGTTCACCCATCGTGAAGCGTCGGGCGACCAACCACGGCGCGCGGATAGGTGACGCGCACCGTGGTCGGCCACGCGGGGGATCAGCCCGCTACCCGACAAGGATTCAACCAACCGCCAACATAACCTGAACAGCCTTTTCCGCGTCCCTCTCGGCATAGATTTGCGTCGTGTCCGCCTCGCTGTGTCCGAGCAGCACCTGCGCGGCTTCCAACCCGTAATCCTTGCGGATCAACGTCGCGAACGTGTGCCGCAGCTGGTTCGGACTCCAGCAGTGTGCCGCACGCCACGTCGCGGCCTCGGCCCGCAGTCTGGACCGCTCCCGCTCCGGCGTGTGCTTGTCGATGCTCCGCAGTTCCACCGGCATGCCGAACGCGATTTCGCACCCGCGCGTGATCGCACGTCGATACGCGGCGGTTTCGTAGGGCGATGCGTCCTTGCGTGGTGACACCCGAAAGCATGGCATGTCGGGCTTGCCGTTGATGTACGGGGCGAGGATCGCCTGCGCGTTCGGCCCGATGAAGATGCGACGTTGCTTGCCCCGATGTTTTGTCTTGTGATCGAGGGGGACGTATTGCCAGACGGCCTCGGTGCGGTCGATTTCTCCCGGCGTCAGCATCGCGATTTCAGCGGGTCGCGCGCCGGTCAGCATTTGTAGCCGCACCATGTCACGGACGACGGGCGGCAGATGGGGGAGCGTAGCGTTGACGATCTCCTCGGGGACCGGCATCACGGGCGGGGCCTCAGGGGCCTTGGTGCGACCGGCACGAGGTGCGGGAACAGCCTTGAGCGACTGCCAAACGTCGGCACCGACCAGTTCCTCGCCAACGCCCCATTTCCAGACGCTGACGATCCGGTTGCGGTATCTCACGACGGACTGCCGGGTCAGCCCGGAGTCGATCATGTCCCCCATCACGGCCTTGAGGCACAAGGGGCCAAACTCGGCGGCGCGACGGGTTCCGTACCGCTTCACCACGAACCGAAGGGATGCCCGGAAGCAATGCACCTCGGAAGTCTCGCGGCCACGCTTTACGAAATAGCCCTTGGCGTACTTCATGAACCGCACGGCCAGTTCGTCAGCGGTGATGCCCATGCGGTCGGGCGAGCGTTTGAGAATCCATTCCCGGATCAAATCCTCGCCACGGTCTTGGGCTTCTCGCGTTCCCCACAGGCCGCAGTAGAAATCCTTGCCGTCGATTCGGACTCGGGCTTGCCCGGTGGGTTTGTGCAGCGACAACCGGGGCTTGGCAACACGACGGGGCACGGAGACACCTCCCAAAAAGGGATGGGGCATCAATCCGCACCGTCGGGAGTGTGGTAGAACCGTGGTAGTCGGCTCGTTTCCACACTCTTCGTCGGGTAGTCGCAAACTGCGACTCGGAAACACTTTAGATCAAATCGGGGTGACAGGATTTGAACCTGCGACCTCTTGGTCCCGAAGCGCTCCGTGGATTGATGCCAAAACATCAAAACACCACGAATTCCCGATGATATTGATCGGCGGGTAATGTTCAAGACTTATCACCGATTTCCCGTGTTTTTCAAGGTTTGTCGATGATCGCGGGTAGAAGCGTGGTAGTCGGCTCGAATCCTTCAGAAAGCCAAGGGGTCACGCCCGACTACCCTCCGGAATCGTGGTAGTCGGGGTAGTCGCGATGATCGCGCGGACGAAGTGCCAAGAGGCAATCACCACCCATGCGGCATTGGCCAACGCCATGCCCGTGCGGATCGCATCAGGGGGGGCCAGGTACGCGAACGCGCACCTGTTCAACTGGTGATCGACCTGCCACACAGGCACCATTACGCGAAGTGGAACACGCTCGTTCGGATGCGTTCGTCGGTGATCCTCTTGGTGACGATCAGCGTGGCCAGCGATATGGCCAGACCTGCCAAGCGTAGGTCATCGTCGATCAGGTCTTCCCCGGACTCCATGCGGCGGGAAAGGTCGCGTCCCTCACTTCGCACCCGACAACACGTTGATCGTCCGCTCGCGCACCTTCGCCAGTTCGACCTTTTCCTCGCGTTCCTTCTCGACTTCGCGGTTGAACGCTTCGATATCGAGCTGACCACGGATCGAGGCTTCGACGATCTCCCGCAACGTCTCCGTCGGCAGCGCTTCGAGTTCCCAAACCGTGTCGCCATGCCGCTCCACGAATCGCTTGTGACGCGACGATGTTTCCTTCGAGGGAAGCCCCGGCGGCAGGTCCATCGCCCGCACTTGCTCGGCGGTCAACGCGGCTTTGACGATCCGCAACCGATCTTCGTCGATGCCGAAATCGTCGCGCAAACTGATGCCGAACGATTCCGGGATGTTGTCCCCCTCGGGGTCGAAGTCGGCGACGACAATCACCACGAGCACCTCGCGCCCGCTGGCCTTGAACCGCTCCACCATCTCCTTGCGTGGCGGCAGAGACGAATAGCCCCGGCCCGATGTCATCGGCACGGTGTAGCGTTCGGCCACTCCCCGCAGTTGGCTGGCGACGGTGTTCTTTTCGACCAGCAGTTCCAGCGCGACTGGTTGGCTTTGCAAGAGGTTCCGCCAGTATCGCGTCAGGAACCCGTCGAGTTCCCGGCGCGTGAAATCCGCCGCACTTCGATGGATGTCGTAAGACGAAACCGGTCGCGTCTCATCCGTGATCGCATCCCACGGGAGCGAACCGTCAATCCGCATGCGGGTTGCCATCCCCGTCAAATCCTTGTAGGACTCCGGCCCGTTCGTGTACGGCGTGCGGCTCTTGTCGTTCCGCACCAGCCCCGGCACGTTCAACAGCCGATAGTGGATCGCGCGGTCGGACAGCGGCCAGTTCGGTT
>Ga0208975_1000451_pt1 | contig 20280 bp, 31 predicted proteins | sample GreLakmeER78MSRF_FD_187700 | JGI IMG/M metagenome (GOLD analysis project Ga0208975, IMG submission 187700) | Freshwater lentic microbial communities from great Laurentian Lakes, MI, USA - Great Lakes metaG ER78MSRF (SPAdes) | ecosystem: Environmental > Aquatic > Freshwater > Lake | place: Great... | reverse complement strand
AGTACACATCACAGGTGATAGGGGAAACGGAAGTGTTAGCCACCACCAGACTGGCTACAGCCGCCGTAGTGGAAGCAGATACCGTAACTAGGGTAGAAGCAGATGTGCCAACATTCTTGGCTACATATGAAATATTGGTGTAGGTTGCCATATTAGCCCATCATAAAAGAAAGAAAGTACGCTTGGTCAAGGATGTTCTGCGTAGGAGGGTCGTTAGTGACCGAGTATTCGGCGGGGTAAGCTACAAAAACATCTTTTGTGCCCGCGCTAAAACTAAGTGCTGATGGCTGTGTAGCTGAACTATTTGACAGAACTGTTGTACGGGCTAGGGTTGTTCCGGACGATGTGTAAGTACCAATCCCAACTTCCCACTCAGAACCCGTTTGTCCAGCAATAGTGTAGTAGGTGGTGTTTGCATTACCAATCACCGCAAAAGACTGAAACCCAGTTGATGCGCCGAGAAGCGTCACTGTTCCCGTACCTGTCGTGGTAGTTGTTTCTTTTACCCGGTCTGCCAGTACTAGTGCCATTTTTTATCCTTGCGTATTGATGACTACCCAATCGGTAGTCTGCGTGTCGTTAATCACGCTCCATCCGGGATTTTGTGCGCTACCTACATTTTGCCAGCTTACGGTCTGGCTGTCATTGATAACTTCCCACAAAAGCCGCATTGAGAACGAATCTGACCCTGTAGCAGCCTCTTGGAGCGCAGCAATAAATACTCCGGAAGCTGTAAACGTATCTGTCCCCGTCAGACTTTCGGTTATTGCTGTCTCAAATATAGCCAAAGAACTTGTCGTATCTGTGACTGTTCCCGTCTCACTTATAAACGCCACAGCCCCTAGCTGCCCAAAACTTGCATCCGTACCGGTCGCAGAATCTTCCGAAGTACCAAAGAACACGAACGATGTAGCCAACGCATCCAGCCCCGAAGCAGACTCGGTTATTGAGGTAAAGAACGCCTGCCATGCTGCATCTGCGTCAGTCACTGCCCCGGTCTCTGTAACGGCTGTCTCAAATGTCTGTGCTGCGGAGTCTGTCTGTGTCCCCGTAGCCGCTTCTGTTACAGCAGTAATGAATGTCTGCGCTGCGGAATCTTCGTCTGTAACCGTTGCGGTCTCTGACAGGTTTGGATTAAACGTGTTACCTGCTACAGAATTGCTGTCTGTTGCGGTAGCTGTTTCTTCTAAACTTGGTGTAAACGTGCTGCCAGCTACAAAATCGCTATCTGTTACGGTGCTTGTTTCATCAACAAAAACGTAAATAATTAACGCAATTGCCGTTGTATCTGTACCCGTAGCCAGTTCAACTACGCTAGAAGCGTAGATAACACCCGCGTCACCAAGCGTAGCGAACGGGGATTGAGCAAAGGCGGAGTAGCCAAACATGCATCAACCCCGAAGGATTACACCGCTTCTAGCTGTGCTTCGTCAAACCAGCGTTGTTGTGGCTCACCATCAACAGTCCAGCCAATTAAGTACTGTACGTTGCCATCGTCGTCCATACGCATAGCCATGACAGGGCCTTGAGGAACCACTGCCTTTAATTGGACGGTATCGCCTTTTTTAAACTGTGCCATGTTAAATCCTTAGCCAGCCAAGCTGAATGTGTATGTTACGTTGAGGGTATCGCCAGAAGCCACCGAACGGTCTCCGGGGGCTGTGAAGTCAGAGGCAGAGAACAAAATACCTGTAGTGCCAGACTTAGTGCTATTGCTGGTTAAAAATGCGCCGCCCACAGTTGCTGTGGCGTTAATGTTGAACGATGCTGGGGAAGCAGAGTTGGTCTGTACCGATGGATTAGCTGTAGTAGCCGTTCCAAAAGTAGCCGCAGGGCGTGTAGCGTTGCTGTAAGGAACAATTTCAGTCCAACCAGCATGAGACGACATTGTGTCTCCAGCAGCAGGGTTGTTAGAAGCAGCAGCACCGTACAGGCCAATATACCAAGCAGCGGTATATGCAGAGCCTTTGAAGTACTGGGCGTTCATGTCTTGTAGGCCGACGTTCACCACTAGATTAGGGCAACGTGCTTCCCACTTGAGGTTTCCCTCTGCGTCAAGACACTGCATTGTGTAAACACCTTTTGCAGTTGCTGAATCGCCGGTGCTGTTGGCTTGCATTAGCGCACTTGCTACTGCGTCTAGGCCATGTGCTTTTTCGTTGGACATATAAAACTCCTATTAAGAGATACGGATAATTGCAGACGTATTAGTGACTGCGGGGAATTGTACGGTAAAGGTTGCTGTCGAAGTCTTGTCTGCGCCAAAATCTAACACGCAAACAGTTGGGTTTGTTGTGCCGTTAGCCAAGTAAATCAACGCGCCCCGTGCGGTAATCGCGCCACTCCATGCGGCGTTTGTAAAGGATAGGTACGTTGTTGCAGCGCCTGTTTGGGTGCCGATTGTTGGAACTTGGGAGATAGCCAAAACTTGCCCACCTGCCGCGTAATTTCCGCCAGATGTTTCACCCGTGCTTGTATAGGCTGCTGTAGTGGCATCTAGTGTGGCTGCGTTGGTGTACAAAGCAATCTTGAATACTTGAGAAGTCCCAGTACCAAAGTTAAACACGCCGCCCAACATACCTGTCTTAAACGTGTTGGTTGCCCAATTGCCTGTAAACGCCATTATTTAACCCCGAAATTTTGTGGTAACGGGGCTTCCCGCGCTTGACCACTGCGGTACGCATCGCTGCGTTCCAGACCGTCACCAAGGCGTTTAGCAAGCGCAAGTGCTTCTTTGTACTTGATATCGTACAAAGTAATGATGTCAGTTTCGCCCTTCATGTAGGTATACGCTTCAACCAGCGAACCATACAAGAGGACTGTGTCAAAGTTATCACCCAACCAAGTCTGCCCAGAAGCGGCAACTGTGATTGACTCAGGGTAATAGTAGTAATGCAGTTCTGCGTAGTACTGTGCATCTGGTGTTGGGCCAAGAATAAACGATAACTCGTTTGTAGGTACCGATGGGGGACCAGATGTAGTTGTTGGGCCAAACAAAGCATAGTACTTTGGTAAGGCTGTATCCGCAGGGGTGGGGTACGCTTCACGGATGAAGTTGACATCCTTGTTCAGCAAGTAATGGTACGTCTCCGTAGCAGTTCCATAATTCTCAATTACCGCTAACGAATAGGATGAAAGAAAGTCATTGGGACAAGATAGGTACTTGTTGCTAGTCGTCAAAATACCCGTTACGTTTTTACGTAGAAATGGGAACTGAACAGAGTTATAAATACGCTGTTCAGCCTGTGTAATAAAGCGATTCAATTGGGTCGTTGAAGACACAACTGTGCTATCCGCCAAAGTGGTGGCGGGAAACGTATTTTCTGTATACGTTTGAATCGCTGTTACTAACTCCGTGTAGGTCATCCCATTGGTCCTCTAGCCATCACGCCTCTAGTAGCCGCGCCAGTACCGCGGATTTTGATGCCACTAGTCTTGGTGGGTGGGTAGTTACCTTTGCTGATACCACCGACAGAGGGGTTCATCTCTGTCATGCGTTTAGCGCCAGTCTCAGTCGGGACTACAGCCTTGGTTTCTTTACCAGACATATCGTGTGGTTTAGCGTAGACGCTGGCGGGGCCAACCTCTTTGCCACCTTTTTTCATGCTGAATTTAGCCATCACTTGCCCCCTTGATTTGCAACTTTAGCCATACCACGGCCCATGCTCTTCATCATTTCGTTGGTCTTGCCGCCTTTGGCTAATTTAGTCATTGGCTTGCCGGGGTGCATCTTTTTTTCGTGCTTATGCACGGCACCTGCAATCATTTTCTTGTCCTGTTTTACGTCTGCTTTGTCCATTTTCAACTCCTAAGTTGTTGCTATCGTTACTGTACCAAGACTTACGGTTAAAGCCAAGGCATTTGGTGTTAAAGCCGCATCAAAAAATGATGCCCCGCCTACAGGGTTCCACCCCCATTCAAAAACCCTGCTGCCCCCTCCGAGGTACCCTTCCGTATCCAAGCCAGAAATTTGGTAACTTCTGTCAGGGCGTGGGTCACGCACACCTTGTGGGTCGTCAACTGGATACATACCCAGTTGGAGCTGGGGCTGGTCTGGGTCCCAACAGGGGCCGCACACAAGCAATTCGTAATTCTTGGTCTTTACGACCTCACGCCGCAGTTTGGTCAGTTTAAATCGAAACCCGCAACGGTCGCATTCCGCAATCGCATTCTTGCCTGACGCAAACCGATTACCCATTACGTTCCCCCAATAAACATCTGCCTTGGGACGAAGCGCACTGCCGCACGCTCTTGGTCTTCGTCAGCAGCAACCATCCATGCTTCGTCGTACTGGGCTTTCAAAAGCTGTATGCGCTCTAGCCCACCGGGCACTTTGAGGGCTACGTGGTACGCCAAACCCGCTGCCATACATGGCACAAAGCGGAACGGCACATCCATGACATTCACACCACCGCCAGCATCTTGGGTACGGCGCATACGCCAGTAAACGAACTGATAAGTCTGCGAGCTATCAGGTGTCGGCCAAACGGTGATGGAGGGTAGATTCTGTACGTACACGGCTGTACCCGTGATGTGGGTCGCCGCAGTTGTGTTGTTTTGGCCTCTAAAGCAGTTGCCAAGGGTGTTGCCGTCAATATAGCCGTACCAGATCGTCTCAGAATCGACTTTAATGAAGCCTGTGGCGGGTAACCCTACCACGGTGTTTAAAGTGATCGTAGTGGCTGTTGTAGAGGTTATGGCCCCATTCAGCGTGGAAGTTGTAGGCGAGGTCTGCCCATCTAGCCTTTGAACCCACACTTGGATAGGACGGGCCTGTTGCAGTTTGTTCGGCAGCGTGGCATAGGTAGAAACACTAATACGCGTGATGGTCAGGTCAGCCTGAGTAGCCGTCACATTCGCTTGCGTGCGAATCACATGGTCTAGCAAATCCACGGTATCCAGCGGTAGCGCGTATGTGGGTAAGCCCGGAGTCAGGGTAATTGTGCCCTGCTCAAACGTCCACATGTTGATGCCACGGTTGGCCCACTCAGCAAACATCAGGTTCAACGAACGCCGCGCTGTGCGTAAGTCGTAGCCAGTACGTAGCTCTGAACCTGCGCGCTCAAACGCCTCTTCGACTAACTCGGAGAGGTCAAGGTTGAACGATGTGCTGCCAGAGGTGTATGCCATTATCTAAATCCTGCTGTTTTCTTTGCAATACCTTTTGGTTGCGCTACAAACTGTTTACCTACCGCTTTACCCTTGCGCTTGGCACGGGTAGTCGCCGCATACTCCGCAGGGCTTAAAGACTTAATTGCTGCTTCTGGCAAGTAACGCTCTCCCGTTTTGGAAGAAGGTTTCCCCGACTTGGTACGCCATTTCTGGTCGCCCCAATTTTTTAGGGATTGCTGTGGCGCTTTCAATCTTTGTACCCGCCGCCTGCGGCTTTGTACCGTTTAGCCATGACTTGCGCTTTGCGTGCAGACCACTGCCCCGCGCCTGTACCTACGATAGCCGCCGCTTTGACGCTGTTAAAAATACGTTTGCGAAGACTGGGCTTGGTGTAGTTACCAGCTTCGTTTACCTTGGATTTTACTTTTCCACCTTCTTTATACTGGGTAAAGTCGGTGTCGTCACGGCGTGCTTTTTTCACGCCTTTAGGCATTTTGCTAGGGGCAATAGCCCCCATACCACGGCTCGGAATCATGGTTTAGCAGGCTTTGCCGCCGGACTTCATGGTAATCATTTTGCCTTTGGTTTTACCCTTGGACTCAATGCCGCCACCTTTAGCCATTTTCATTCCGTCTTTGGCAGTGTCCATACCCTTTTTCATCACGGGTTTGCCCATCTTAGACGGCATTTCGGCTCCAGCTTTTTTCTTAGCTATCATTGCCATAAAACCTTCGTTCATTTTCTTAGTAGCCATAGTTCCACCTCTTTTAAAAAATGCCATCGCACCGTGATTGGTCTTTGGCTGGTTAATACCTTGTACATCAGCGCGGGTACTACTACCCTTACCAAACTTCTTGCCCTTATCAGCGTCGGTAAAGTCTTTACCAACGGACTGTGGGACTCCCGCTTTCTTGGCAAATGATGGGTTGTTAGCCACCGCAGCCATGAAATTGTGTTGCTTCTTACTCGTGCTTGGCATCATTTTCCCGCTTGAATAAGCTGGTCAATTTTTGCTTCAAGCTTGTTAAAGCGTTGGTCAATGTGGTCAGTAATCCGTTGAACTTCTGCTTGAGTAACTGTATCACGGGCAATCTCCTCGCGAGTTATGTTTAAAAGACGCTCGACACGCTTCGCGTCTTCACCAATTTCTTTCATTTGCGCAAACTTTTCTTTTACGAACAGGCCAAAAACCCCCATCAAAACAGAGAGAACGGCTGACCAGATTGTGCTTAATTCCATATCAGCATTTCCATCTTGCTAGTGAAGCAGCCTTACGAGTAGGCTTGCCTTTTTCATCCTTCATCGGACCGGGCATACCCGACATGCGGGCACAGAATGACTTCTTGCGGGCCCCGCCCTGTGGCTGTGGCGCTTTGAGGTTTGACCCTGTGGCTGCGTTGTACTTAGCGCGGCCTTTGGCAGTCAGCCCAGCCCCCTTAGAAACTGGTAGCTTTTCGCCACGCCCCACTGCAAGAGACGGATTTTTCTTAGCCATTTACAACTTTCAGTTTCGGAGTGCAGTGTTCAGCAAGCAAAGGTTGCAACACATCTTCTTCAAAGCTACGGGTAAACTTTTCCTGCCCCACATGGGGCAAGCTAATTGACGGGTCTAAGTAAACCGTAAAACCGTCTTCGGCTGCGCGGTCACAGAAGAGGTAGTCTTCACCGTAGTATTCGCCGTTCACAATCTTCAAGTCGAAGATGGCGCTGTCGGTACGGTTATCGACGTTGTTTAAGTAATTCCACTCTGGGTGGTTAGCGACCATCGTCTCAAGGACGTGGCGCTGAATCATCATAAATCCAGTACCGATACGTTTTACGCGCATCAAACCGTTCTTGTCAAACTCAAGCGCACCATTCTCATCAAGGTGGTAGTCAAGGAAGAACTTGCGGTCCATGCCACGGCGTGGGTAGATACCAGCCGTGATGTCTTTGTCAAGGCTCAACGCCATTAGGCGGAGTACTGCGTCAGCGGTAACCACCACATCAGCATCAATAAACAAAAGCGTGTCTGCATCGGATTTGAGAAAGTCCGCAACCAAGCAGTTGCGTGCCTTCGTAATGAGGGAACACCCCGAAAGGTGTGTGAGATAGAGCTTAACCCCCAACGACTGCACCTTAACGGCGAGGTTGGACAACGCAAAAGCCGAATCAATGTTCAGCTTGCCGTCGTAAGCAGGGATGCAAACCATAAGTTTGCGCCCAACTAGGTTAATGCTCTTCTCTGTATCAGCCATAAAACACCGTTACAAAGCTGGTGTTTGAGATACTTGCATAGATGCCTTTTGCCGCCAAAATACCCTCTCCGGGAATTAAGACCGCGGTAGCGGTGGTTTGACTAACAAGAGTGCCAAAACTTACCAACCAACGAGCACCACTATTCACATAGCGGCAGGCTGTGCCGGGTGTAACAGTACCAGAGTTTGAGTCTGTGATTGTAAAACTGTCAGCATCAACTCTAGTAATAGAGTAGTTTCCATCTGTACCAGATGCACCACCTGCGGCACTAAAACCAATACCTACTCTATCGCCTGTAACTAAGCCGTGCGCTACCTTTGAAACAGTTATCAAAGCACTGCTACGGCCATACGTTGCAGATGTGGGAGCTACAGTCGTATCAAATATCTCAACAACGCCCGCACCGCCGCCGCTGCCTTGAAAAGTAATTTGCTTTACACGGTAACGACCGTTAGGAACGATAAAACCCGAAACATCAAGATGCCCGGCTAATACATCAGTTTGCATCATAATTAATCTCCTGTAATGCGGGGGCCGAAGCCCCCAAGATCAATTAAGCAGATGCTGGGAACTGCGAACCGTTAGAGTTTGCAACCACGTACATGATGGTGTACTGCACAGTACCTGCGGTCACTGCGGCTACGGTTGGAGTCATTGTGGCAACAATTTTTACGTCTGTTGCGCCAATTCCAATACCGCTGGGGGAAGCTGTAGATGCAGCACCGCACCATGCGCCCAACTTAGCTGCTGCGTTGCTAACGGCTGCGCGACCAGCAGTGGTCACGTCTGTAGCAGCCCAGTACAAGGCGGCTGTAGTGCCATCACCAAGGCTTACGTTGGCTGCGGTAGAGCCTGTAAATGCAACAGTGGTGTCAATCAAGATGTCAACAATTTGAGCGCCAGCAGGTAACACGCAAATGGTGTCGGTAGTCGCGGAAGCGGCTTGACCTGCGTAGTTCTTTTTGAATGTCTGAGAAACAACGGTTGCGCCGCAGTTTTCAATAGTGCCAACGGTCGTGCCAGTTGTGTTGCGGACAGTGCCAAGCAACCAAGGGCCAAGGTGAGTTGCGAATCCCATGATGTAATTCCTTTACATGCGTTGAAGTGTATCAATCTTGCATGCCAGTCAGCCGGGACTGTTTGATACACCGGAAAACCCGGATTAGCTGCAATATATCACTTTATTTAAGCGTGTGCAACAAATAAAAGGGCCCCCGAAGGAGCCCTCTCTGATAAGCCCGAAGGCAATCAAGAACCCGATGAGGCAAAAGCGCCCAATGGGTCAGAAAAGCCGAACGAATAACGCTCGCGAGCCTTGTAACGCACGTTGCCGGTATCAAAGTCACCGTCCATCGAGGTTGCCAAAGGAACACGCTCGAAATGCTTCAAGCCGTTAGGTACGTCAGTCAACAAGAACCAAGCGTTGGTGTCGGTCAAGAAGTGGTTAACGCAATAACCTTCTGGAATCGAACCATTGTTCTTCAATGCGTTGATATCGTTGTCGGTAGTGCCAACGCGGAGGTTTGTCTCCAACAGGCGGGTAGCAACGAACATCAATGCAGGAGGAACAACCAACTTACGTGGTTTAGCAGCGATCAACAGGCCACGCTCGTCCGTCCAAGCAGCGATCTGGATAACGGCGGCTTCCAAGGAAGTCTCGTTCAAATCGGTTTGGGTAGTAGGAGTGTTGCTGTTAACGCCACCAGAAACCAAGGGGTGTGCTGTAGAGAACAGAGCAACACCGTCGCCACCAGCATAGCTAGCGGAGAAACCGTTGTTCAAAACAGATGCTGCCTTGACTTGCTTGGTGTAAGACATCGCACGGGCAAGAGCCTTGGTGTAACGGTTAGACAAGCTGTCATACAAGTTATCTTCCATAGCTTCTTCAGTGATGGAGAAGCCTTGAGCGATAGTCTCGTGGTTGTAGCGAGCAGTCCATGCTTCTTGCGCATTGTCATATGAAAGAGCAGAGCCCTCGTTCTTGACAGGTGCAGCAGAGAAACCAGACAACTTTGTCTCTTCTTCAAAAGAACGCTCAGAAGCTTCGGTTTCGAAGATTTCTTTATGCTCTTCGCCGTAACGGGCGTACTCCATACCGAACAAAGCGTTCAGACCGGGGAGAAGTTCTTTAAGTAGTTGTGCGCGTGAAATAGCCATGATTTAGCTCCTTATACACCAGTGGTGTTGTTATATTGGTGAGTGTTAATCTTCACCAACAACTCGGTGTAAACACCAGCCGCAGATGCAGTTTGTTCGACAACGTCGATAACACGGATTGGGATGGTTGCGGTAGTGCCAGCGCCAGTCAATGTCACAGCAAAAGCTGAGTTGCCAGTACTAGTGTTACCTGCATTCAACACCAAAGCGACGTTAGAACCGACATCAGCGCGGCTCGCGGTGCCCATAGTTGTACCAGAGGTAACAACGGCCACTTTGAACAGAGCTTGTTGGTCATCAATAACGTAAGCGTAAGCTGGGTTAGTAGATGTAGAGATGGAAGCAGGCAAATACTGAGCTTGAACGGTTTGGCCGCTTGAGTTCACATATTGACCGCCCACACATACGCCGACAATAGTGCCAGAGTTTGTGGTAGTTGATTTAATCAAATAACCATCGCTATTGATTTGTACGGTATCGCCATTAAAAATAGCGGTGCCGAAACCAGTAGCAACTGGAATTTGGCGGAATGCACCAGCATAGGGTTTACCATCAAGCGAGTTGATGGCTTCTAGGCCGTAAGGTGCCGAAACGGTAGGAAATGCCATTTAAGACTCCAAAAAAAGATTAAGAACCAGAACCAAAAGCTGTGCCGCGAGACACATTTGATTTTTTCTCGGTAAAAGTCGGCATACGCGGGTCGCTAAGACCCATGAATTTCGAATCTACAGAGTCAGTTTGAGCTTGTGCTTGCAGCGCAAAATAAGCGTTACGTTCTTGCACAATCTCAAGTGGGCACGCGCATAACATCAAGCCCCCGACTTCCACATTGCCAGCGGGATTGCCCGGAATTTCTAATTCAGGATAATCCTCGGCTCTGACGGGTTCCCAACCTTCGCGTCGTTTTTTCGACACGTTAGTATGCATAGATTCACCCAAAACAGATGTTGCAATCCAACGGTGAGCAATTCCCGGACGTGGGTCTGGGTCTGGTAAAACGGAAGCAGGACGCCACCCGACGCGCTTGATAGAGTCGCGGGTTGTTTTACTACGTGCGGTGCGGTCAATTTCAGCCATTATTTATTCTCCATTGCAGCTACATGTTTTGCGTAAACTTCTAAGGGTACACCTAGTCGTTTGGCGAGTGATACTTGCGTTTGAGTCAAGCGAATTTTCTTCGCAGACGTTACACGATTTGCAGGCGCAACAACTGTTGCGGGTTTATTTCTGGGGGTGTCCCGAACATTCGGTTCGTCGTCTGAATCAGACTTGAACTTGTTGGGGAATGTGCGACGCATGGTGTCGTCGATTTGAGTAAAGTACTCGTCGGTGCGGGCGAAGTCTTCCCCGTATTTGTCTACTAATTCTTGATGCAGTCCCATCGCATAAGCCGACATGGCTTTTTCCTTACCGTCACCGAACCAAGAGTTCCGTTCTATCCATGCGGATGTCTTCGGGTCCAGCTTGGGTGCCGCAGGAGCGGGGGCTGTTTGAGCGGACTGTACAACATCATTTTGCTGTTGTAAAGGGGTAGGCCTGAAATTTTGTGTTTGCTGCACTTTCATGCCTGCAAGCATCATTTCTTCCTGTGCAGAAGCAAGAGCCTCAGAATCCCCTGCATCGTACGCCTGCTTGAGTTTGGACTTGGCATTGTCGAGTTCTATCTTTGCCAGCGTTTGGACCTTTTCCATATACGCCTGCTCACCACTTTGCACATATTCCTGCAAGCGGCGGTTTTCCTCGACAAACGACTGCGCTAACTTCTCAAGCTCTTGCTTTTCGTTTAGCGCCACCTGTTTTGCACGCTCTTCGTCACGGCGTGCATAGGTCAATTTCTCAATACGCTTGCGTACATTTGACGAATACGTGTCCAATTCCTCTTCTGTAGGGTCTTCTACATGCTTGTTTTTGGTGTCGTATTGCGTCTCTGTGGGCGGGGTATCGTCAACAATTTCAATCTCAGGTTCTTGCTTTTCAACCTTTTTACTCACTTTTTCGGGTTCTTGGCCCTCAATTTCAAATTCAACCTTCGTTTCACTGTCTTCGTTTTTGACGTTGACCTGTACTTCGTCAGGGAATCTGAACGTGTCACCTTTAAATTTTGACATGTTTATCTCCTTAGGCGCGGCTTATGCCACGGGGGTCTTGCACGGTTGCTTCTACTTGGTCATCGTTGAGCAAGCGGAATTCTTTGCCGTGGATTTTTACGCGTGTTCCCGCGTACGGGCGCGTCAAGATGAAATCACCTGCCTTACAGCGGGGTCCACTGGGGAATTTAGTTTCATCTTTGTAGCATTCGGGGCCGAGGCATATCACATATAAGACTGGCGAGGTCATCTCGTCTACCTTACGGGTGGCTTCAGCGCGAATGATGCTTGAGCCTTCAAACGTCTCTGGTACATCAATTACTGCCGCTAACAACATCCAACCTTGTGGGGTTGGCAACTGCTTGGCTCTGTCTTCAATTGGAATGTCTTCAACTTCTTTTTCAGAAATTGCTGGCACATCAGGTATGGCATACATGCCGGGTTCTAGCGTGAGTTCACTCATCGTTTTTCTCCATCGTTTCCGCGAGGTCGATTAAATCCCTCTCTGCGTAGGCCAGTCCCTCGATCACCCCGCAAAGCTTTTGGTATTCACCAAAATCGGCGCACTTACCTGTAGCCACGGTATCGGCTAGTTGGTTCATGCGTTCGCGAAATTTCTTTCGCAGTATTTCAAGTTCTTTTATCAATCAGGTTCCTTCGGTTGTTGCGCCTTTTGTTGGGCGGATTGACGGTTCATCTGTGCTTGGTTTCTAGCCACCTCTGCACCGATGCGCAAGCCTTCGGCTTGTTGTTTAGCTGAGAGATTCATCTTGTCGCTCTCGGCCTTTGCGCCAGTTTGCATACCAGCGATTCGTTCTTGGGCAGCGATGCGTTCGCGCTCGATGTCGAGTTGATCTGCTTTCGCAGCCGCATCTGTCTGTAGTTTCTTCTCGGAAATATCGACCTTGCGGCCTTCCAACTGCAACCGGGCTTGTTCCATTTGAACGGCTGGGTCTTGTTGCTGTTGCTGGGCTTGCTGTTGAGCGGCCTCTTTCTGGTTGTTTTGCAACAACTGTTGAGCGGCTTGTGCAATCAACGGTGCAAGTTGTGCTTCCACTTTCGGGTCCATCGGTTGGTCTGGTGCAGGCAGTGGCACGCCCAACTGCGCTTCGACTTGTGCGCGATACTCGAAGCCAAGGTGTTCTGCGATGTGCGCGTGTGCAGCAGCCATCAACATCTGAGCCTGTGGGTTCTGACCCAGCACCTGTGCAATCTTGGGGTCTTGCATCGCAGCCATATGCACCGCGATGTGGGCCTTGTGGTCTTGGGTGATAAACGCTTTGACGGGTTTGCCCTTGATGATATTCATGTTCTCTGTGACTGGGTCAACAGCCTTCATGTCGTCTTCCAACGGCACAAGTTTCTCGGCATGCTTGACACCCAACACATTCAGCATCTGACGATGTAACTGTGGCAAGTCGTAAATCTGTGGTGCCTGCTGCGCCATCTGCATGACCGCTTGGTACTGCACAACACGCTGACTCATGGTCGCCGCGTTGGGGTCGCTCACAGGGATAACTTCTACCTTGTGGTAGTCAGACTCTTTAGCTTGTGCGCCGCGTGGGCCATCAGCATCGTATGAATAGTCTGGGTCTGTGTAGTCGCGGATGATGCCAGCCAAGAGTTTCAACTCTTGCTTCAAGCTGTAGTGCAGTCGAGCCTGTACAGCAGACATCACTTTGAGCATGCGCTCAAGGATAGCCAACGTAGTGCCCACGGGCGCATTCGCGCTCATGTCACTGACCTTCATATCAGCCACCGCAGCAAATCTGCGTGCGTCATCAACGATCTGATTCATCAACGCCAACAGGGTCTGGCTTGGCTCTTTGTACGGCAGGTTGACGATGTTGTCTTTGAGTGTGCCTGATGTGATGTCCACATCACGGTACTCGCCCGGTGCGATGGGAGTGTCGTCTCCTTTAATACGCAGACCACGGGTCTTCAGACCACCGGGCAAATTAGACAGCGTGCCCGCATCAACCAACTGGCGTGTGAGAGATGTCGCGCTCTTGGCAGCGCCACCAATCAAGTGAATCAGACCAAAGCCATACGCGCCGAAGCCGGGGATGTATTGGTAATGCACGAAGTGCTGGCGTGTTTTGTGTAGCTTGTCGGTTTCTTTCCAGTTGCGACGGATAGACAAGATTTCTTTGGTGTCTTTGACCATCGTGATGACGTACGGCAGGGCAAGACCTGTCTCTTCACCATCTTCGTCTTTGTCTTCAAAGCCGGGTAAGTCACGCTCAACGTGCATCTCAAGCAACTGGAAGCGGTCGTCGTATGACGCGCTAAACCCAGTCTCTTTGTCTTTGGCTTTCTGAATCTCATCAACCGTCTTGCTTGGTTCACCCAACTCGATGTCGCGGTAAAACCCTGCGCTGATGAGCCGCTTAATCTCGTTCTCGCTCTTGCGCATGCGGTGTGTCACGCGGGGTGCGAGTGTCATCTCTGATGTGCCGTACGGCAGAATCACATCTTCCGCTGGGATAAACATTGACACCTGACGACCCAGTGCAGGGTCGTAATACACCTTCTTGAATGCTGAACCTGAGATGGGCAAGTTCCACAGCATCTTCTCGTGTTCGGGGCGGTACTCAACCATGACTTCAGTTAACTGATAGTTCATGTCATCTTGCACGCGCTTGGCAGCTTCTTCTTTCTCGCGGGTGTCTTTGCCGATGATTAGCGTCTTGACGGGCCCCATCGCTGGGAAGGTTTCCATGATGGTTTCGCTCTGGAAGCGAACCACTGCCTCAGTCAACATGGGGTGGAACACTCCGCATGCACCGCTCCACGGCTCTGTGCGCTCTTCGTACTGCAAGCCCAGAAGTTTCAAACCTTCTGTGTAGGTTTTCTCCCACTCTTTGCGGCTAGCGATGTCGTTGTCGTACTCTTCTACCAACTCACCTGACAACTCGTTCAACGCACCCTCGTCCATGTGGTCAGCTAAGTTGTCGTTGAAGGCGGTGCCGTCTTCACCCTTCTCTTCACCGGGCATGATGGTGATTTCAACGCTGCCATCTGCAAGAGTCACCATGTCTGGGTTGTCAATTTCGATGTCGAGGGCTGGCCCTGACATATCTTGCAGACCCATAGGTGCGCTATAAATTGCTTTGTCAATCGCCATATTCTTCCTTAGTAGTACGCCGCTTTACGCGGACGCGACAAATAATTTTTGTCGTCATAGTCACTGTCAAGCCGGATAAACCCGCCGTTGCGATAGCGTTGTAACGCCATTGATGTGCAGTCAACCATGTCATCATTTTCAGAGGCTGGGAATGCGGCTACTTGTTCTACCACAGCTTCCGCCCAGCGTCTACCCGCAGGATACCAGACCATGCCTGATCTGAACACATCAGCAACCGCGTTCAAGCGTGCTACTTTATCACCTGTGCCCCTGTGTGGGGTGAATTCTGCCACGGGAATGCCCATTCGCCTAAATTCTTGGAACAGCGGTGTGCCGTTGGACTTCTTCTCAACGACAAACGAGTCAGGCTCCCACTCCTTGTACTCGCGCATGCACAGGTCTTTCAACTCGGGGAACTCCACCCGCACATTGATCGCATTGAGCAGTATCAAGTGGGCCGCACCTTGGGTTAACTCGTCATCTTCAAACACACCCCACGTCAAAAGAGCCGAAAAGTCGGCACGATTGTTCTTTTCCGCCGCCGCGTCAAGCGTCATGATGATGTATTCGCACTCTGGGGGGTCTTCGCGCTCCCACAGCTTCCACCATTCACGTTTGATGATGGCCCCTTCTTCGGATGTGGGGTTTTGCTGGTACTGCGCGTTCCATTGGTACGCAGGCATAGACGCACGGGTGCGGTGCAGCGCCTTTAAGTCGTAAAACTCCGGCCACAACGCCTGCTCGTCAGGGGTGTTCTCGTTAAATATCGCTGGGAACTCAAAAAACTCGTACTGGTCGGCCTCGCCGTTGCGTGCCATGTCTTTCGCCATGTTCCCAATCAAGTCACTGGGGTGCCAACGGGTATGCACGATCGCAACACGGCCCCCCGGCATCAAGCGGGTACGCGCACCAAAGGTAAACCACTCATACGCCTTGTGGAATACCTCGTAGTTACCGTTAATGATGTCTTGTTCGTTGTGTGGGTCGTCAACCAGCAGCAAATCCGCACCCCTACCAGCCAATGCGGAACCCACACCTGTTGCAAAGTACTCTCCACCTGAGTTAGTATTCCACCGTCCTGCGCTTTTTGAGTCGATTGCTAGTGTTACAGTTGGGAAAATCTCTTTGTATGCTGCTTGGTCGACCAAATTCCGCACTTTTCGACCGAAGTCCACAGCCAAGTCAGAGGTGTGGGACACCATAAGTACTTTTTTATCAGGGAAATTGCCTAAAAACCATGCTGGAAAATACACAGAAACCAAAAATGACTTACCGTGACGCGGTGGAACAGACACAGCCACACGGTCCTTGCGCCCAAACGCCATATCTTCTAGCAAGCCCGCCAACTTCCTGTGGTGTGCCCCGACTTTGTAGTCAGGATTCATACGCACACAGAACTCCAGCAGAGAGTCACGCGATGCCCGCGCCACTTCGCGACGTTCGACTTCCACGACTTCTTCTTCCAAAGCCAACAACTCTTCCTCACTGAGCAAAGACAGGTCTTGGTTCAGTAAACTGGCGAGTTCAAGCTCTGCTGTCTCGTTCATCGGTTCGGGTGTTGTCCACGACTAGGGTTACAGGGGTTTCATCCAACATATCGTCTGCCGCTTCGCGCAGACTTACCGCCTTGACTGGCACATCTTGAATCTCCTCGGCCTTACTGCGAACTTGCAGCAGCTTGGAAATCCGCTCTTTAATAGACGCTTGCAACTCAATGGTCGTTTTGTGCTTGACCGTGATTTCGCTGCGCTCTACGAAGAGGCCCACATCACCGATCTTACCAAGTAACTCCAAAGACCGCATTCGGATTTTGGCATCGGGGTTGGTGGATTCTTCAATTAGCTTGTTGGTAACGTAGGTGCGAATCTGTACAGCAGACCTGACGACCACATGGTCGTACTCACTCAATATTTGCCGCAAGTGCATTACCGAGCCGGGGGTGTTTATCACAGCTATGTTTGCTGGAGCCGTCGATGGGTCTTCTGCATCAGTGACCGACGTGTAGAAACCCGCCCTTGCTTTGACCTTGTCTTCTTCGTTGGGGGTGTCATCTGCGCCAAACGCTTTCAAGAACTCAACAGTTTTGAAAAGCGCAGCCACCTTCTCGTGCAGATTCAGCACGTCTTTCTCTGCTTCTGGCAGAGGGTGGGATAACTCTGGGACGCAATTAAACATGGGCGTACTATACCAAAAAATAATAGAACCAGTTAAAAAATATTGAAGGGGGTACGTTCCGGAACGTGGGGGGGTTTCCTGTAAGTAAAAATAAATGTAGTTTTGCCGGAAAAAGAAGGGGGGTGGGGGGTCAATTTGAAATTAACTGGACATCGTTTGACTGTAATACAGTGTATAGCAGCCACGGGACTCCTAACACATAGCGGGACGGTGGGGGGCGGGTGGGGGGAACTGGCTGCTCAGGTCGATGGCGTAGGGGCGTTTTTCCTACTAGTAGGAAAGAATAGATAACGCTTGACAAAGTGATTAAAAGGGCGCATAATGCATTTATCGGTTCAAAGAGTGTTTTATCTCTACCGATACCTAGAAACTTTAGGGGTATTTTATGACTACATCATTCGATTCAATCGGTACAATTAAATCCATCGTTGCGGCAGTGCATAGCGGGCACAATGCTTTGGAAGTAATAAACACCAAAATTGCAGACTGCAAAAAAGCTGGTTTGAAATTCGGTAAGTCTATCAAGACTTGCGTCAACCGTGCCACTTTGCAAGATGCAATGAAAGCTACATTCAAAGGTACATCGGCCAAAACCGTTGCTAACTATATGACGGCCATCGTTGCGGCAGTCAATGATGGCGTGCCGTTTTCTTTTAGTGCATCAAAGGGTAAGGCAAAGGGCAGCAATAAAAGCGAAACGCCTGTGGAGATTGACGCGTTACTTGCGAAGCTCTTTTCTCACAAAGATTTTGCGGGGACAATGTCAGAATTTGAAACCCAATATTTAAATGATGAAGGCTCACTGAAAGAGATTATTCAATCTTTCCTTGAATCCAAAGGGTACGAAATCAAAGAATAAATTTTCCTACCTGTAGGATTTTTCAGAACCCCTCGCAAGAGGGGTTTTTTATTGCCCGCTTGGTTCGCGCCATGCGGGCTTTTTATTTTATTTTTTCTGGGAACTGGTAGGAACTGGTGGGGTCTACGCCGTAGCAACCACGCCAAGGCACCCATGCAACCATGCGTTCTTTTGTTCTAAAGTCCTATGCATGTACCCAAAAGTTCTTGGTCGCTATCAGAACATGCTGTTTAATACCGTTTAGTGGCAACCAATAAAGAATAGCACCTGAGAGAGAGAGAGATATAGATATATATTATTATTAGTTAGTAGTGTGTTCTCGTTTCTTTGGTTTTGAGGGTTTGGGGCTGGGAATTTTTCCTACTGGTAGGAACTTCTATTTTTCGTGGGTTTTCTGTTCGTTCGGTTAGGCGCAGCATGTTTGGGAAATATTGTCTGGCAGAACCTTCCAAAATCAAGTTTTTGCGAACATTTGGAACAAAATCCACTAATTCACTATCTTCCACTACCATCCACACACTTCCATTATCTTTTACCACATCGTTCCTATTGACTTACCCCTTGAGTACGCGCATAATCCACCAGAACAACAGAACATAAGGAACCCCATGACTCTGATTAACGAACTATCCGACTGGTACAACGCACCCGACAAAGAAGCCAACCCGCACAAGATGAGCGGCGTTCTGCCCGAACCCAACCGCGAGATGTCTGAGCTATCGCGAACCAAGTATGCGTATATCTTCGATGGGCTGGATGACATGGAACTGCCACCCGCCACGATAGATGCAGTCATGGTGAACAAAGCCATCGACCAACGCATACGCACAGGCGCACAGGAGATAGAAGATATCGCAAAGGTGAACGCCTTGCGGGCAGACGCAATCCGCGAATCGCGTGGGGGCAAAGACAGAGTGCGCACCAGCGCAGAAGCCAAAGTCAAACTGCAAGAACTCAAATACCGCCAATCGTTTTATGTACCCGATGCTCTAGCCCGCAACATGCAGGCCTTGGTTTCGTACTACAACGGCAAACCTGACGGCAAACGCTTCAAGACCAAGCGTGTGAGCAACGACCAGACCCTTGAGATAACCCGTATGCGTTGATGGTGTTGTGTGATGTTTCCACTTGTTCTGACTTGACAATACGCTTTAGTTGTGTTATACTATGTCTTAATAAGTGGAAATCCATCGTGGTTTCTGAGTGTAGGAAAATCTCCTACCAGTAGGAAGTTCTTTAATAACATGTTTACCACAAGCCACCAACAATGGCTTGGAATACCCGCCGCTCGGAAGTAATGTATACGAGAAGCACATAGTAGGAATCAGACTGTCAACGAATGGCTTTATGCCAAGCAAAGAGAAACTGTCTGTGAGAATACTTCCTGTGCGACAAGGCGTGCCGTAGGCAGTCGGCGTATGACCTTGGTAACAGAGGTCATAGAAAAGTACTTACCACTTAAATGGTCGGGGTGCATCGCGCACCCCTATTGGATGAGATAACAGCAGGCATCGCCTGTGGTGCATAGCTAACGGCAATCAACTATCTATTACTGGGGCACACCCGCCCTGATGATTCGCCGCGCCTATGCAATGACCCCCAACCAAGCGGAACGCAAGCCCTGTAACAAGGGGAGATGTGCGAACGACAAGACCTATCGTGGATGCGAATCAAACCAAGCGAAGACGATGCGCATAGTGGCTGGACACTATGTCGTTTAACAAGTTGTAGACAACTGCAAGCCTGTATGAAATAAGGGTTCCTACCTGTAGGAAACCCGTGGATTATGTGGGCTTGTGGGTGCATACCGCACTACTTCCTACCCGTAGGAAATTTCGAAACTGAAAGGTACATATGACAGACAAACACTTCTACGCATCAAGCGTGTACACATGGATGACGACCAACGCAACCCGTGACCTGCGCCAGCTACTGCAACTGATGGACAAAGAAGGCGAGACTTACAACCTCTACCTTGTGCCGCTACCCTACACCGAAGACTACGACATCAAGAGGTATCAACCCCAAGTCGAAGGCACACAATGGCTTGGAACATTTGAAAAGAAAGGGAAAAGCAAATGAAAGACGACCAATACAAATTTCCGTGCGAAGACCTAACCCACGCCACATACAAGTGGGGCATTGAGTATTCCAACGATGAAGATGGTGATGAGGTTGTCCATGTCGAGTGGTTCACCACAGAAGAAGAACGCGACCAAGTATTAAAAGGAGAAAGCAAATGATTACTAAAGACCACAGCACATCCACAGTAAATTTACTGAAGACCCACATATGGGTGATGCGCATGGCGTTCAGCGTGGACGACACCGTGACGCAGGAAGAAAGCGACAAGGCACAAGCGGAGTACGAAGCCATGTTGAAGGTGCACTTGGAGACATACGGCGAAGCCAAAATCCAAGTGGTGCAAGCAGATGCGGACACCGTGCGTATAGCGGTGGTGTACAGGGGAGCCTTACTCAAGAGCGAGGATGTACCCATGAGTGAAACGCAGCAGCAAGTAGAAA
>Ga0208975_1000450_pt1 | contig 20293 bp, 25 predicted proteins | sample GreLakmeER78MSRF_FD_187700 | JGI IMG/M metagenome (GOLD analysis project Ga0208975, IMG submission 187700) | Freshwater lentic microbial communities from great Laurentian Lakes, MI, USA - Great Lakes metaG ER78MSRF (SPAdes) | ecosystem: Environmental > Aquatic > Freshwater > Lake | place: Great... | reverse complement strand
AATGCTAGGAACTTGCCATCTGCTATCATGCATGTTCTTTCTGCGGGTAACTAGCCATCAACCATTCGCTGATCGCACTGGCATTGTCACTGAGTTTAATTAGATCATACTTGCCACAGAACTTTAAGAACTGTGCACCAACCATGGGCATGTTCTTAGGCACTTGTGCGGCCGCTATAGTTTCTGCCATCTTAATCTTTATCGCATCTGGTTGTGCTGTTAGATCAACTAGGACGCGATTACGTTCATAGTCATCTAATACACGATGTTCGATGCCATTGTGATCAACCCAACGCTGTAGCATCATGTTGTTCCAATTATAACCTTTCTTGTCTTTGTCGCTGTAGGCTTCTTCGAGCCCAACTTTGTTTTTACTGCCTTTGGTGCGCACGCCTGGAAATGCGGAAAATACATTGTCTGTAGGATCACCACGCATACACTTTTCAAAAAGTATAAACTGTGGGTTAGGAATCTTCTTAGGCTCTTTAGTCTTTTTATCAATGACTGGTTTGCCTTTCTTATCAAAGATACCTTTTAGTGTATGGAGCTCATCGCTGATACCATTGTATTGATTAACGTTGTCTGCTAAGAGTTGATAGAAGTCTGTGTCACTGGATATGATAGTATGATGATCATCTGGATGACTCTGAATCCAACCTGCGATTAAATCATCAGCTTCTAATTCACCGTGTTGGAGGACACTACAGTTTGTCTTTTCTGCGACAAATGTTTTTAAGTTATCAAAGGTTTCCCAGAATAACTTATCTTCTTCCGCTTCGCCTTCAGTAAGTGCCGCACGGGCAACACTACGGTTTTTCTTATAAGGTTCATAGAAGTCTTTGCGCCAACTGCGCCCTTCTAAACAGAAGATCACATGATCAGCTTTTTGATCACGCCATGATTTATTGATTGATGCTAGGGTTACGTGGATAGCAAAACCCAGCTTGTCCCAAGTATCACTTTGGCGATGTGCTGAATGTCGGGCTCTGAAGAATGTGTTTGCGGTGTCTACAAGTAAGTATCTCATTTAGTAATTATACTTTCATTTATGAGTTTTGTCAATCGATCTCCCCACGCTTGATGCGCATCAGCACCAAAATGAAAACTATTTTTATTGACAGTTTGATATCCTAGTTCACTTAACCAATTCCAATATGTTTCTTGTTGCGAATACGGATCTAAATAAGAATCTCCCCAATCTAATTTGGTTACTTCGGACCCACAAGGTATTGCACCTTCTTTAAAAGACAGTAAATTAGAAAAAGTATTAAAAAATAAATGAGGTATTTGTTTTGATATTAAATTTTGGTGTAATTGCCAAATACGTTCTTGCCAATATTTACAATATATATGTTGCTGAGTTCGAGTGACGACCCATTTTTTATATACTTCTGCTATTTCTTTTGGTAAATTTGCAGAGTTCATGCCAGCACTAAATTGATAATATTTTTCACCAAACATCCACTCTTGTCGTTCCCAAGTGGCCCATCCTATGACGATCAAATCAGGTGTTGTTTTTTCTAAATATGAATATGTGGTTCTTAAAATACGAGTGTTGCTGGAACCACTTTCTGCATCACAGGTTAATTTATAATCTAGATTATTAGCTAAGACTTGACCGTAACTAGCTTTTAAATTATCTGGGTGATGGGTTTTTCCCAGATGTCGATAGTTGATATCCTCGTCTGCAAAACAATAACTGTTAACAGCTTCGGCACCAGCACTATGACTGTCGCCATTAACATACAGTATCAACTTACTTCCGTTCTGCCGTTGCCTAGATCACGGCGGTTACTTGGACGATTATCTGGATCAGCCTGTTCTTGTTCGTAATTCTCCAAGACGACATTTTGGCAAACACTGCGAAACCAATTGTCCACTAGGTCTTGATCTGTTTTACCTTGATAGCCGGCACGGATTAAATTGGCTACGAATTTATCATTCCAATCCAATTCAAAATTGCCCGCACCTGGATTGTCTTTATCAATTTCCATGCCAATGACTTCTACCCAAGGTTCGCCAGCATCAGTTGCTAGTTCTTTTGGAGTCTTTTTAGTTTTTTGAGTCTTAATAACCGGATCTTCGGGTTTACTACCAAATAAACTATTAATTAATTTCTTTATCATTACATTTCACCTTTACCTAGTTCTCGATCCATGTCAAGTTCCATATATGCTTCATCTATTAGATAAGAATGTGCTATTAGATCAACATATTCATCCCACCAGCCTTTAATTAAATTCCACATATTAATCCTTGAATAAATCTACAGCTTCCCATGGTAAATTATCTTTACCAAAGTGTCCGTAGTTAGTTGTACTACTGTAGATAGGGCGGAATAGATCAAATTTATTTATAATGCCCTTTGGTGTCAAGTCTACATTAGTAATTATCCATGAGGTAAGCTCACTATTATTTCCGTCACTGTCAACGTAAACACTCATAGGTTGCTCTACCCCAATAGCGTAAGCAAGTTGAACAATAGCATGTGTGGCCCGGCCGCTAGCCACGATATTCTTAGCTAGGTAACGAGCCATATAAGCTGCACTACGATCTACCTTGGTAGGATCCTTACCAGAGAAAGCACCACCACCATGTGGGCAACTACCACCATAGGTATCTACAATAATCTTACGTCCTGTCAGGCCTGTGTCACCATCTGGGCCGCCAATGACAAAACGTCCAGTTGGATTGATTAGAAACTCTGTTTCAGCAGTAATAAGTTCTGCTGGCAATACCGTTAAGATAATTGCTTTTACCTGTTCTCTGACCGTGTCAATATCCGTGTCAGCTGAATGTTGTGTTGAACATACGATTTTAGCAATATGATTAATAGTATAATCATCATTGAATTCGATGGTGACCTGTGATTTAGCATCAGGTCCTAACCAAGTTGCTCCACTCTTACGGACAGCAGTTAATTTTTCTACAATCTTGTGACTCCAGTAAATAGTTGGCGGCATATAGTTGGGTGTTTTATTAGTAGCATACCCAAACATCAGTCCTTGATCACCAGCACCAAATGAGTCTGTGCCTAGAGCAATGTCTGCACTCTGTCCATGCATGAAATTTTTAATGTCTACAGTAGCCCAATGGAATCCATCTTGCTCATAGCCAATGTCACGTATGACACGACGCACAGCATTTTCAACTTCCTGACGATTGTAAATACCTTTGTATTCACCAGCCAGAATAACTTGATTAGTTGTCACTAATGTTTCGCAAGCACAACGATAGGCAGTATTGCCTTCTCGCATCATTAAATCTAATACTGCATCACTAATAGCGTCTGCTACTTTGTCTGGATGCCCTTCACTGACACTTTCACTTGTAAATAGATAACTCATTTATTTTCCCCAACTGTTACCCCAAAGATCAACATGTAATCTTGGGCTGTAATAATAACCACGACGCATAGCTTCATCAGCTACGTTAAATTTATTACCATCATAGACTTTAACTACACCGCCTACTGGCATAATGTATATAACACCTTTGAACTTGGCCTTACGGTATTCTGATACTGCACGATCTACCTCATCAAAATCGCTGGGTTTCTCAACTACAAACTTAAGATATGCAGTACCAACACGTTCATAGCTCTTAACAATCTCAGGTTTAATCGCATCTGTCCACGTTTCACCTGACGCACTTAGTTTAGCACTTACGCTGAATGTGATCTCACGGCTACCACGATTCCAAAGTTTTAGATACTTAGTAAAGTCTTCATGTAGTTCTTGGGTACCATTTGTTTCAAATGTTAGATTCTTTAAGTTATACATATCCTTGTGACTTAACAACTCTGGATAAGCACGTTGCCAACCCAACAATGGCTCACCACCTGTGATAACCAAATGTGTGTCATTACCGTTAGGCATGATCCAACTGTTGCCTGGCACCAAGTCCAACATGCGTTTAACTACGGCACCAGTTTCTAATAAGGGACTAAAGTTCTTAAATCTAGGATCCCAACTTGCGTAACTATCACATCCAGTATTAACCAATGGAAGTTCTTCATATATACGATATTTTGTAGGATCAATGAATTCACGTTCTGTGCTCATCTGTGTGCGATCCTTCATGCCAAATCCACCACAGGTAAAGTTACACCCAAACGTTCTTAAGAACACACTAGGCACACCAATAAAGCGTCCTTCACCTTGTGCTGAATAGAATATCTCACTGACTTTAAGTTTACTCATCTGATTAATCCATAAAGATAAATCACACATATTAGTGCGTTTAATGTCCATAACTCTGGTTTCTTCCATAGTATGCCTGTTATGATCCAGAATACACCAGCCAAAGAAAGTATGATGATGTTCAGCGGATACACATCAAGACTAGTGAATACCACCCCAACAACGGTGATGATATTAGCCAGCCATCCTATTAGTTTACTTCTTTGGGTAAAGAATTTCATTTTCAATTATGTGCTCTGCGTATTTTTTTCTTGCCGCGTTTGATGCTCGGTGGTAAAAGAATTGTTTAATTTTTTGATCTCTATCGGTATATGTATAATAATCTGATATTTCAAAATCTGATGTGCCCACGAATTTTAACTTGTCATCTAATATTATATATTCATATTCACTTTTAATCAAGTCTTTTGTATTATTAAAATAGCTATACCAATTATAGTCTGTATTAAATTTTCTTTTGGTAGTTGGGTCATAATCAACATCAATCATGCTATTTGATATATATTTGCCCAAATCTCTTAGTTTACTGTCATCTGTCAGATTACCAAAATGTTCAGCGATTGTCATATTAAAATTGGTTGGATCTAACATAATAACAAATGTTGTATATGTGTGGGGTGATAACCAAAAAGGAAATTGAGGACCAATATCAAAATCAAGCTGTGTTGAGTTTGTATCATCGACTATTTTAGTTAATTGCTCTTTTAAAGTTCCTAATTTAGAATTTAAAAATACATTGAATTTATTATTGCCAATGATATCTTTGTATAAAATATTAAAAAATTCTCCTGGACTAATGTTATGAGTTGTAGTTAGATATTCTATAAAAAAATTTAATCCAACTGCATTTGAAGATCCAGAAAGCATGGTTAAAATCAGCATATCACACCATTCATACTTAGAATAAGAATAGGTACTAACAACATTTTCTAAAAACATTGGTCTTTCATTTTTTATAGTGCGCACATTTTCGTCGACGGTCGCTGTAGATTTATACCTAAAGGAGTGGGTATAAATTTCAAACCATTTAGTTTGTATTTTATATTTTTCTCTGTATTCGGGAGAATATGCTGGAGCTTCTGGTAATAAATTCCATATTGCTGGCCTATGGCTTTCAACATTAGATTTGTAAAATATATTAATAGACTCTAAAGTTTTTTTATAGCTATCACCGGGCAATCCTAAAATAGTTTCAATTAATATAGGAGCATCGTATTCTTTTTTAAGCTCTAATATAGATTCTAATTGCTTAGTAAATGGAATATCTATGCGATCAATATTTTTTTTAATTTCATCGTCTGGATTTTGTATAGATATTTTATAAAAAAAAGAAAGTTTAGATTTAATTAATAATTTTTGTATTTCAATAACTCTATCCAGATTGTTTTTGGCATTCTCAACACTGACAGTCGTTGGGTACCCATATTTTTCTTTAAGACTAACAACGTATTCAAGTATTTTAATATCATCTTTAAATATGCCAAAATTTGCGTCGGTAAAATAAAAGTATTCAAATTTATTTTGCGACAATGTTTCCAACTCGGATAAAATAGTATCCATTGGTTTGCGCACTATTTTAGTATATGTTCCGCCACCCCAATCGCAATAACTACATTTATATGGGCATCCTCTAGTAGATTCATAAATTACTAATGAATTTTTTGTATCGATGTTTAAATATTCTTTTTGTTTTAAATAAATGTTAGTTGGCCACACAAATGATCTTTTGACGAATTCGTGTCTAGATTTAAATTTAATTCCTTTTTTATGATAATAAACTTCTGGAACGTTAGAATGATTTAAGTTGTCATAATGGTCAAGGATATAAGTTAATATCACCTCGCCATAAACATCGCTAGGTACTACTAAATCTACCCAAGGTTTTTCATTGAAAAAATTATTTGAATATTTTATATCTATTTGTGGGCCGCCGTAGATGATTAGACAATCAGGATATCGTTGCTTAATTTCTTGTGCTATCTCATCAGCCTCTAAATGATTCCAAATATATAAACTAAATCCAAATATAGCTGGAGGGGACTCTTCACAGATTTTAAAAATCTCATCTTTTGTTTTGTAATATAAAAAAGGATCTTGCCATGCCCATTGATCTATGGTTTGTCCGTTTTCCTCAAAATACGTTTTACAAGAAAACCAAAAAGGAGAAATCACTGAAGAATTGAAAATATTACGATTCCATAAATATAAATTCTTTATCTTTCCCATGGGTAAACGATCCAGACATCTTCTTCGGCTTTGTTTATCTCTACAGCACTGTAGTCAACCTTACGGCTAAACCCGCTGCTCAGGTTATCAAATAGTACAGCAAATCGAACATTGTTGCCCCAGACGTCATCCCATGCTGTGTCATTTGGCAAGTTAATACCTTGCCAATCTTCAATGATCCAATCAAGTGTAGCACCAGTATCGTTGATGTCATCTAAGATTAAGATGTTTTTACGTAGTGATGGATCACTGGTGGGTTCATCTTTGGGTCTAGGAATTTTACTAGCACTTAAATATCCAAAGGCATCTTCTGCCATCCAGCAGTTGCTTTCGCCACCTTCACCATCACGTAGGGCTACTTTTAATGTTTCCATAGGAATATCTAACATATGACTCATGTATACCGCGGGAACAAGTCCTCCGCGGGTAAGTCCAACGATATAGTCTGGACGCCATGCATCCTTATACATCTGATATGAGATTTTATTAACGTATTCTCTGATCTGTTGATCATCTACATATAACTTTTTCACAATTATCCTTTATAAGCACGTAAGCTAGAAATCTTATCGCCCTCGAATGTGATCACATCGACTACTAATAATTTTGTATCATCATTGATCGATACTTCAAGTTCTGCTGATACTGTATTTCCATCTTCATATAATGCCAGCGGAGTAACAACGATAGTGTCTACCTTATCAAAAATACTTTGATTGGCAGCTAATACATCTGTCTTACCTTGTGCGCTAATTTCCCAATCACGCACAACTACATTATCTGCGAATAGCGTAGACAGTCCGGCTGTGTCTTTGCGACTAAATGTTTCAAAATATTGTATTGCTAGATCTTTTAATGTGCTCATCTTGGTGCAAACTCCTGTTGTAATTTAATATTATCAAAAAATTCTTTCTTAGTGTTACCATCTGTATTAAATGCACCACGTAATACTGTGGTCTGTGTTAAACTACTATGTGCCATGATACCACGATTCTCACAGCAACCATGTGTTGCTTGGATATACACAGCAACGTTTTCACTGCCAGTGGCCTTCATTATTTCTCTTGCAACGTCGTTAGCAAGTTCTTCTTGTAGAGTGCCACGACGAGCACACCATTGAGCAATACGAGTATACTTGCTAAGACCAATAAGTTTTTGTGCGGCAATAATCCCAATGTAGGCAACCCCAGCGACAGGCTGATGATGATGACTACACATACTACGAAGCTCACTTCTAACCACGAGCATACCTTCATAACGGTCCTCTGAATTATTTGGAAAAGCTGTTGCATCTGGGGCCGGATCATATCGACCTGCCATGATCTCATGGATGTACATTTTTGCTAGTCGATGTGCTGTGCCTTGACTATTTGGATCAGTGTGTCTATCAATGAGCAAGCTATCTAATACACCCTCAAACTTAACGGTTAGTTCATCGATTAATTCTGCACGTTCTGATTCTAAGATATGCTCTGAGATATTGTCACCTGCCCAATATCTGGTATTTGATGCTTGTATGCGTTCGAGAATCCGTTCGCTTGTTGTTTTATCACTCAATTTAAGTCTCCGATGTTAAGGCAGAGGATTGCCATATTGTTATAGTATATAGGTTATTTAGATCTATGTCAACAGATATCAATTTTTTTCTTAATCCAATAGTTAAATAGATAATTTAAATTATCTTTATCAAATTTGCTGTTTAACTGTTTGGCAATTTGATCAATATGAGTTTCAAGTAGATCATAATTTAACAGATTTTTAGTAAATATATCCGGATTGTCTATCTTAAAATTTAATTTAAAATCATTAAATCTTATATGTCGGTACCAGTCATCTGCAGATTCAAATGGACCAAATTCATATTGATTGTTATAAAGTTTGGCATTTTGATACTTGTTATCAGACAATGGTTTATCTAACATAACAGTACCTTTTTTAGACTTACTGTTGTATGGATATATTTTACCTAATAGGAAACGCTTATATACGTCACAGTCGATCGGTGCATCAAGTTTTAAGATAGTGGAAGTGGTCCACCAGACGGGTGGTGTAGCTTTACATACATAATCAAGTATAAGTTTATCGCCTGATAAAACTTCTTTAAGATAAGGATTTGCATGTTTGTTCATTAGTCGATTGTATTCGTTAATACTAATGTTATTCCCACGGGGATACGTTCTACTAAAAAATGTAGAGTCCCAAGTATGCATGGGTTCGTAAGCTATCCATTTATCTGATCCACACTGCGTCCATTGTTGGTCAACCCAGGCAGTGAATGACATTTCTTTATGTTCTACTCTAGGATCCCAATGAGCTACTTTGTCGATGGTCTGAAGGCAAGATAAAAGAAATTTGCCGCCAGCACCTGGTCTATATTGTAAAATTAGCCAGCGAGTTGGTTGATTGAAATTAATCACGTATTTGTATAGTCCTACAATCAGGATAATTAAAATATTTGTCTAGTTGTTCTGTAAGCTGATGATTTTCTAATAAGTTTAATCCAATAATACATTCTTCTGGGCGTAAATAATAATGATACCCTACTTCAAAAATTGTCTGTTTATCCCAAGGGCTGTAATTAAATATGTCTCGACCATCGTAACGCATGCGACTTGCCTGTTTGTATAAATCAGCATCGTCAGTTAAAATACATCCGCCTAGACCGATCTGTAACGGTTTGGTAATTCCAAAGCTAACACATTGTATGGTATTTGGTACGTACATACCTAAATCAAATTTTCGAGCACAGTCCCATATACGACTTCCTTCAAAATGATAGCTGTTTCTCCAGTCTTTATCTAGTAATTCGTATTGAATATCCAATTTGTGCATGGTCATCGGCACACTCAAATATGTTCGTGCTGGAAACTTTACGGGGCTACCATCATGCGTTAATCTAAAGGCAATTTCTATAGCATGTGTGCAACAATCAGTTGTAATACAATATGGAGACCCGGTATAAGCGGCAATGGCTGATTCAAAATCTAAGATTGCCTGAAATGGATTTGTATAATCTTTTAAAGTTTTCATTTTTGCATTCCTGTTATTTGCATAGTATATCTAGATTCAATACCGAAATTTCCGGCAAAGTGTGGAGTATCATAATTCCAGGCCACGTAGTCACCGCGCGACCAATTAACAATTGGTTTACCATCAACTTCAAAATAATGTCCACTTTTCCAATCTTCTAAAAATACCACAGACCTCCAAATAACGCCGGGGTCTTTAATGTTAAACAATTCTTTATAAGATGTATAATGATCTTGATGCAATGGAAACATTTCTAGGGTATTCATGCGGAAAAATGCCAAGCCCACATTATTCCATGGAAAAATATTATAGAATCCATTTGCATAGTCTGGCATGGACTGTGACATATTATATAATGCACCATTTAAGGTTACATTACCGTATCCTTCTTGTAACCACCTTTCCTCGTCATGTGTATTTTTTAAAGGTATATAGAGGTAATTAAGAGTTTTAAAACTATCATCCCACCATGGAGTTATGTGTCCAAGATTGTGCATATTAAAAATATAAGTCTTCTATTAGTTCTGGATTATTAATTGCATTTTGTATCGCTATATTATGTTTGTTTGGCCCACAAGGTTGGCATAAATGAGTATTAGTCGAATTATATACCTCCCAATGCTTTTGCCCTAGCCATAGATCTCGAAAATCTCCCTCGTCCCAATTACCAATTGCAAAGTTTGGGTTACCAGGTCCCTCACAACAAACATACATTTTTCCATCGGTGCTAAAGATAGGATACTGGAACATTTGATGGCACCTCTTATAATTTCGTTCTAAGTATTTTGATATATTGTATTTAATAGGTATACTATACTCAATACTTAATTTTTCTAATAGTTCCACTAGATTTTGTATAGGATAAGCATGATTATTAATTACAACAGGTCTAAAATATGCTAATCTGCCGCCAACTAAATTAGTTAATACAAACATATCTCTAATAGAGGACTCATTGGAATTAAATTCTCCTAATAGGAATTTTAAATCAACGTTAATTCCGGCATCTGATAAATTTTTAGCGTTTTCACATACTTGATCAAAGATACTTTTTTTAGAAATAGTTTTTCTAATCTTTTCATATAAATCTTCCTTTCCGGCATCTAGGTCGATACCAATCCATCCAATTTTTTTTAATTTGTTTATGTTAACGTTTTCTAATAACTTATTTAGAAATGTACCATTGGTAGTCATACTAACTAAAAACCCTAAGTCAATTGCATGCTCGATCACTCGTTCGTAATGTTTAAGTAATGTTGGCTCACCTGCTCCGGCAAATAAAATAGTATTCAACGTACCTACACTATTAGGAGAATGTTCTCTCCATGTAGCTAGTTTATCTAATAAATTGATATATTCTTTATAATCTTTTTGTATAGGAAACTGTCTTCTATAATCAGCAGTGTTGCAATAGTAACAATCTTGGTTACATATATTAGTAAGATCAATCTCCATCGAACCAGGAATAATTACTTTTTTAGGATTGTTCATCCAATGAACTACCTGTGCATGTTGATACATATTAATTTTCACTTAGGTGATCTCGTTTAATCTCTTTTATTACGCACCCAAGTTTCTCCGCAATTAAATTTTTTATGGCTATTCTTTTATTATTGTAGTCTCTGATTACAACAGCACGACGACCAATTTCTTCTAAGGACAATTGATCTTCTACACCAGTCTTAAGCTGCCATTCTAAATCCCAAATGCTATGATGAATCTTTTTAAGCTCTTCAAAGCTATCATTAATGGAATCAAAATTAAAATTGCTAGCCTGCACCGTGTACCATTCTAATTCTTCATGGTTAGATTTGGTGTGTTCCCATTTAACCTGTGCAATCGCTAATCTATCAAAAAGTTCTATTATAGGAAATTTAACACTCATAGATATAACGCCTCGATCTTTTTAGGATCGTCTAAAATATTTTGTATGTTGATATTAGTAACATTCGGTCGACAAGGTTGACAAAATGCTACATTTGTTTTTTGATATATGTCGTGATGACGCTTAGTTAACCACAGATCTCGAAAATCTCCAGTGTCCCAACTACCTAATGCAAACTGTGGATTGCCTTTATTTTCACAACAGGTATATACCTTACCATCTGCACAAAACATAGGAAAATGGTACATCTGATGACAACGTTTATAATTGCGCGGTATGGTTTTATTTGTATTAACCCAATATGGTAATTTATATTTTTCACTCAGATTATTTAATAATGTTATTGTTTGCTCTGTTATTGGGTGTGCTTGATTGTCAAGGATCACCGGACGGAAATATAACGCTCTGCCTTTTAATCTGCTAACTAATGCAAATAACTCTTCTAACGCTTCGGGATTATCATTTAATGGATTTAACAGACATTTAAAATCAACATTAGCACCTACTGATATCAATTCTCGTGCATTATCAATTACACGATTAAACAAACTTTTAGCAGTAAGACTATGACGTATCTTTTCGTACAAGTCTTCATTACCAGCGTCGATATCAATACCGATCCATGCTATCTTACGTAATTTTTCAACTACGATGCTGTTTAGTAGTTTATCTAAATGGCTGCCATTTGTGGTGATTGCTGTTAAGAATCCAAGGTCGATAGTATGCTCAATTACATTTTCAAATCCGGTTAATATACTAGGTTCGCCACCACCAGGATATGTAATAGTATGTAGGCTGCCATAACTATTAGGAGTATGTGCTCGCCAACTAGCTAATTTATCTAACAGCGTAATATATTCTATATATTTTTTTTGAACAGGTTTTTCTTTACGAAACTCAGCTGAATTGCAGTAGTAGCAGTCTTGATTGCAAACATTAGTTAAGTCAATATCTACCTGGGCAGGTAAGATACTCATACTGTCTTGATTTTTCATCCAGTGAACTAATTCTGCATATTGATACATTATTTGATATTCTCTAACAGTGCTGTTGCACTAAAGAAACCGTCGTGTAGACTTTCTGCTTGTGCCCTGAGTATACGCAGAGTGCTTGGATAGTTTTCTATATGATAGTGGATCACATCCATAAGTTCAGATTTATATGCTTGGTAACTGTCCCATGATTCTGTATACGCACTAGGATACTTGAATATACTTGAATACATTTCTGTATAACTCAAACGATCTGGAACTATTGGTATAGCATTTACCAATGCACCTTCATAACAGCTGATACCTAATGTTTCTTGTAGGTTCGCACTAAACACAATCTTGGCTGATCCCAACAAAGCATGATATTGTAATTTACTCAACTTCTGATCTTGGCAGACGATCCACTCATATTCGGGCATAGATGCCGCAAGATCACGGAATATCTCAACTTGTTTCTCTGGCGCTATACGGTGCGGAAATAAGATTAAATCACGTTTAGGTAAATGTTTAAATGGCTCTAAAGAATCTTTAAGATACTCCATGGGCCAACCTATACGTACAATTTTATCTTTACCTATGTTTAATGGTTCATTTTTTAATAGATTTTTCATAAACAAGTCGATATGAAATTGTGTAGCAAAATAGTTGTAGTCTATAGCATGAAAGAATGCTTTCTCACTATGTCTAACCCATGGAGTATCACCAATAAGACGTCCTAAGAAGTCTTGCGGATCATAACTGCCAGCGTGCCATAGTGCGTGTATCTTAATTTTTACATTAAGGAGTTCTGCCATATACTTAAGGTTAATAATACCAGGATGCCAAGCATCAGTAAAAAGAAAGTGATCGCCATCAACAACTTTACCGTCTGTAAACAATCTGGCAATTTCTTCCACTTGTCGAGCTTTATAAATGTTTGTGCCACCAAAGTTAAGAAAAGCGCCGGGAGTAGTAGCTTGAGGAATATCGGTAGGGCCTTGTATAACCATAACGTCATGTCCTGCCTCCTCCAATAGACTTGGTACATGAGTCTTCCATTGCCCTGTATAACGTGTTTCAACTGCTTCTAGATCAACTAAAAATACTGTCATTTCTTTTCCTTTTCAAAAGAATCCCCAGACCAAACAGCATATAATTCTGTATTAGCATAATTTAATAATGTGCTTTTTTTACCACAAATATGGGCGCATCTTTGTATAGAATTATCCTTCCAACTGTTTTCAACAGCACTAAACCAATCGCCATATACTATATCTTTTAGTGATGTATGATGTAGATTGATCTTAGATCTACCACCGATTGATTCTATTATGTCCATTATAATTTTGTGATCGCTGTGATTTTCAGGCTCATATCCATACATTCTATCAGCTAAGAATCCGCAAGGAAAAACATCACCTTCAGCTGATATGTATATATTATGTAGTTTTTTTACCTTACAGTCAATCTCAGTATTCTTCAAATAATTTTGATAATTTTGATATTCTTTGCTAACTAACTTAAAATCTTCATAGCCCTTATTTTGATATTTAGATATAGTTGATGGACGAATAAAATAAATTGTCTCACCTAGATTATCTAATACCGGAGTCTGCTCTATTAATTCATGTGATTTGTTGACAAATCTGCTAGTTTTCTTACAAGCAAAATTTCTACAACCTAATTCGATAGACAACTGCCGAGCCTGTTCAATTTGATGTTGATTGTGCTCAAATACTAAGTAACTCCAAATAGATTGCCCCCCGTGCTGATTAAATGATTTAAGATTTTCAATGACTTTATCATAGTTAACTCCGATTCTATGTAGATGATTAGTATCCGCAAGTCCATCTATGCCAAAAAATACTTTATCTTTAATAGGATCTAAAGTTTCTGCTAGTTGTTTCCACCAAAATTTTGATCGTATGCCTCCATTGGTGTTAATAGTAATTGCAATGGTACTATTATTTTTGATCCATTTAACTATATCTAATAAATTTTTATGCATACACGGGTCGCCATACGTACCGCAAAACCTTATATGTTCTAATCCCTGCCAGATGTCTACTGGAATAGTTTCTTCTAACCAGTTAATATCTATATCAACTATAGGCAGTGTTGGCCAGGTATACGATCCAAAATAATTGCGAATGCACTGCGGACAGCTTGCATTGCATTTGGTAGTTAGTTCAATCTCAAGTTGACTGATTTTATCGATTAACATCTTGATAATTATTATATTCGTAAATTAACAATGGAGTAGGAGATTCTATTACATGTATAATACCGTCTACAATAATATCTACAGGATACCCTTTATATCCGTTTAGTTTGCTCTGAAAACTACTAGGATTAATCACAGACAATTTTAAATCAGATGATCCAGACTGTGCTAATCCTGTAACAAAAGATTGTATAGTTTGTTTGCTGACATTATACAATAATCGTTCAAACGATATTCCAGGCCAGCTGGTCCACATAGCACCATGACTACCAATGATTATTACATGAGCCTGACTTTTCTTTTCTACTAATTTTTCTAATAGAAACGTTGGTGCAACAGCATTGATAGTAAACATATCCCAACTATCATCAGAAGTAAATACCCCGGGACAATTAATTATAATATCACTTTGATACACATAGTCAACTAATGTAGTAATATCTTCTTTCAGAAGAAAATTATACTGATCTTTTCCATAACAGACCACATGGTGATCTGTTATTAATTTATTATATAGTGCCTTAGCAAGATCACCATTTTCACCAATGATTGATACATTCAAGTTATTAGCCTCGATTTTGTTTGTTGTAGACGATACCATTACGGGCTTGCCATTGTTGACGTTTTTTACGACGCTCTTGCCATTCTTTATACTCCGCTGAACGATAAAGGTCGGCCTCGTCATACTTGATCATGCGGAAACGACAGTAGTTACACCATGCGTCTAAGTCATTGAAAATTTGACGTACTTCTGGGCTCATGCGTAGATACTTGTTTACCCAATTTGGATTTGCCACGATAAATCTCCTTATATAGTGACAGATTGTAAAGGACGAGTACAGTTGTACTCAACATAACACCCATTTTCGCCATCTTCAGATACTTCTATGTGAACATCACGATTGGGATACTTGGCAGCGATCTGTGTGTACAAATCATCTGCGATCATCTCACAACTTTTATAATCTAGTTGTAATACTGTATTTACATATAATGACTCCAGCCAGCGTTTAAATTGTATAAACTCTAGTTCACGATCATCATGGAATACATCTATCGCCACACGGAAATGAAATATATGACGATGTGGACTAGCTAAGAATGCAACATCTGCTAGTTTAGGGTCTGTAGCGGCCGCTGGAAAACAATGGATACCTTCACGTTGGAAAGTAACCCATATTTTCTTTTGGCTTGATTGGATAATTCTATCTATCTTTTCACGTTCTTCTAATATCATTTTATAATCTCATCTTTACCGTATTGATCCCAATCAGTAAAGCTCTCTGTTGTTGTTAAATCACATAGGCGATGACACCAAACACCTGGATTTGAGTGATCAAAGTCTAGGTCGTCTAGCTTAATTGTAGCATTATATCCTAGCTGTGTCAAGTAGGGTAATTTTACCGAAATCTGAGGAATGAATCTGCGATGACCAATAAATGTACACTCTAGCACACCTTGTACTACTGCGACATCAAAATCTAGAGTACACCATATGCCTGCGGTCAAGCATTGATCAATCATACGTTCCCACGGACGCCATGCGTTGGCATCATCTGTGGCTAACTTAGGAAAACTTTGATTAGCACCAAAGTAGATATGCTTACACTCTTTTTCTTTGGCTAATGCGATGATTTCTTCTGCAGGTTGTACGCCTACTACAAACAGTGTCATCATGCCAAATGCAGGAGTCTTTTCAATCTCCACACCAGTGAACAATGTTATTGCTTCTGCGGTACCTGTGTCGTATTCGCGCTTCATTTATATTCCTCTAAATGTTTAGGATGATGTTGTAACTTTTCTTTATTCATAGTCTGTCCCAAAAGTTTGATTAAAATTTTGATTTCTTATTTGATCTAAATCTTCTGTGTATTTTACAAATTTATCCGAGAGTGCATTACTGAGTATACTATCATTTAAATCATTTCGCAATGATTTTAAATTATCAATTGATCTTGTTGGATTAGATTTGATGCCTTGTAAAATATCAATTGATTGGGTTAAGTTGTTAATCGCTTGTTGCCTTAGTTTTCCTTGTAAAACACTAGGTTTTAAAAAAGCCGGGTAATCACAATGTGCAAACCAAATTTCTAAAGGTTGGTCTGTGTATGTGTCTTTAACAGATTTAAAATATTTTAATAAATTTCCTAAACTTAAAACACTATATGCCGATAATACGGTGTTTACGGCAACACTTTGCTTTAATGATAATATTGTTTCGATATTGTTTTTGATATTATTCCATATAGATCCATAACGTATATATTCAGCGTGTATATCCACCGCATCTATACTTAACGTCCAATGCACACTGTTAAATGATTTAAGTAATTTTACTATTGTTGGATTTATTACGGTGCCGTTGGTAGTTATTAATATTTCACAATCTACATTACCCAACCTAATCAATTCTTCTAAAATTCGGATATTCTCTTTATTTAATAAGGGTTCACCACCTGTGAAGTTGATCCTTTTAATCGTTGGTAGTAAATGGTCAAGATCATTTTGATTTTCTAGATGTATTTCAGATGAAGGATTGTAATATTTGGCTATAGTCGGATGTAGGGATATTTCTCTGGCTATCTGACTGCTAAATTTTGGTTCACAACTCCTGCAACTGAGATTGCAAAGGTTACTGTGCCTAAGATCAAGATACTCGATCTGATCAGGCACAGATTCGATGTCATACTTCCAGTCCTTTAATGCCAATGTTCTAGTACTAGAAAATCCTTTTCTTTCGGACTGAACACAAGTCTCACAGTCGGGCGGTATATCTCCATTGGCCATAGTTTCTTTAACATTTTTAATAAATGATGAATTAGTAAACTCTGTTGATGTTAAGTCTAATACAGTTTTACTAGAGCAACACATTTTAATCCCGTCTACTTGGATAAATTGATGTATCCAGGGTAACGGACAAAAGAATTTAGACATTTTGTTCTAATTCATCTAATCTGGTTTCATCTAGTCCACTGTCATCTACATGATGTTCTTCTGGTTCTTCACTTTCAAATAAGCTGTTAAACATAGTTGATGCATTAACAGTTTTCTTACCTGTAGCACCACGGGTACCAATGATTGACATCCAAAATTTACTAAACTCATCAATGATGGCTAATGCTGTGCCTTTGTCGCTGGTAGCAAATATAGCATCAACAACATCACGGAAGTAAACACGATCAAATGTTTCTTGTACTAACATACGTGGTGTAACACCTAGATCGTATTGACGATTGGCTTCTTGCACTGCTGTTAAGTGACTCCAAACATTATGGCCCATCTGTATAGCATAACTGAAACTATCCCAACTTGTGCGACCTTCTTTATTAATTTTATTTAGGTCACCTGGCTTATAGATACAGATATCTTTAATAGTACAACGTTGACTTATTGGACTCTCTGTAAATGCTTTGAACAAATTATCTTGTAATACTGCATCACGGAAACGACGTGTGTCTGTAGAATATTTCTTATCGTCCACACTTGGTACCATTCTGTAGACCCATTTTTCTCTGTCTGTGATTTCTGTTTGAATATAAATCTGCCCATTAGCACTAGCCAAGAATGGACTAGCGCAATCAAACGATATTGTAAAGTTTTCATTATGATACTTACGGACAGCACGTTGTATATCTGTTAATAAACATGCCCACTCGAGTTTACTTGTGCCTAAGAAGTGCATCCAATCATGTAGACCTTTTTCTAATAGGCCATCAAAGCGTAGCTCTACTAGTCGACGCAATACCAGATGGACATCGCACATATTCTGTCCGCCCATCGCCCAACCTTCAAATGGTTGTGCGTATTGTTTAGGATCGCAATACTTCTTCATACGTTGATACCAATCGTCAGCATCTGCGTGATTCTCACCTTGTAGTACGTTTAAGAACTTACAAGCACCTGTGCGATTCTTCATGAAGTAATCGTTGTTAATATAAGTGCCTTCAACTGCTTCCATGTATGTATTAATACCTGTGGCCTTGCGACCTGCTGGACTACGAGCTACCCAAGCTGGTATGTCTAAACACATACCACGATCCATATAAGCATCCATCCAAGTAAGAACAAGCTCGCGTTTCTTCTGTGCCTTAGGACAGTTTGGATTCTTCCAATCACCTTCCCATACACCCTTACCAATTTGGAATCCACCACTGTCACCTAGAATAAATGATCTACTACGATCACGATTACGTATCATATCTTCTTTGGGACTGTGTTTGTTTACATCAAGCTCTGCGTGACCTGCTGAGTATAGTGCCCATTGATATGGAAAATAAGCTGCATCCGGATTAAGCCAGTTAAGCCCCTCGATGCCATTTTCAAAGTCTGCTGGAATACGTGCTGGATCTACATACGTAGGATCGTGTCGTTGCTTGCCTACATAAGTAGCATAGAATCCACTAAGTGCTGGTAAGAATACAGCGTAATCTTTCTGCTTGCTGGTTAAGTTATCAATTTCCATAAAATTTTACTCGATTAATTAATTCGTAGTCTTGTTCGAAATGTTTCTTTAATTTTAACATATATTCAGGATAATTTACAATAACATCTAAAAATCTTTGTTTTAAATTGATTCTATTATCTTCACTGCTAGCATTATTATATTTAGAAATATCTTGGGTATTAATAGCATTACCATTTCCTATCGCCCAAGCAGTTAAATCTTCAGTTAGATGATCATTAACTAAGAAAAATACAGTATTGGTCAAATCGATATCTTGTAAAAAATATGTTTGTAATTCTGTATGATCATCAAATGTAATATGTTCAAATATACTGTCATCTGACATTTCCATTTTACTATTGAATAGAGATTGTGCCATTCCACTACACCAGCGATCAACGGGATCACGTAATAATACTAAATTTTGTTGTTGATTTATAAAATGATCGTAATACGTCCACTTGTCTTTTGATCCCATCAAACAGGCTTTCATATAACTACTAGCGTTTTTTGGTATGTTAATATAAGTTATTAATTTATTAGTATTAACCCAACATTCACCTAGATTATGTCCTAGATGCGCCCATTTACCAGACATTATTTACTCTGTGCTGGTAAGATATAGTTATATGTTGCTAGACCCGAATTAACAGTGATCTGTGCTGCACCCTCGTCGCTGATACTAAATTTCTTATCACCTGCCAGGTTTAAGATACTCAATACAGCATTTACTGGCCATGACCAATTTTTACTTAGTGTACCAGTAACACCTGCTTGAAACACAAAGTTGCCTGCGTGACTACTATGATCACCAAATGATAATTCTAAGTTACCATTGTTAGTCTTAGCAGTAAAGTTTGCTTCTTCTGCGTTAGCACTTGCTTGGAATTTAAGTCTTTGGATATTGGTCACTGTTGGTTCAAATTCTACGTGCCATGTCACTGGGCGCATTTTAACTGTTTTGAGTTTATCATTGACAATTTCTGTGCTCATAAAACGATAGTCGTTTTTAAAGTCACCAGCGGCATTTTCAAAATGCAGGCCCACTGCTACCTGTTCACCATTGCGATCTTGTTTGGTTAAACTAATCTTGGCATTGTCTTTGTATTCTGGAATACCTAAGATAGTGTTTAGTTTGCCTAGGTTTGGCATACCAAATGTGCCAATAAATTCTGTCACTGGTCCGTTTAGTTTAGCCTGTACGATAACGCTACGGTCTTCTGCTAGTGCTTCAATATTGGTTTCTGAATCTGTGCCTGATACTTTAACTAGGTCAATAATACCCAAGCCATAAGTGTTTTTAACGATGTC
>Ga0208975_1000449_pt1 | contig 20309 bp, 32 predicted proteins | sample GreLakmeER78MSRF_FD_187700 | JGI IMG/M metagenome (GOLD analysis project Ga0208975, IMG submission 187700) | Freshwater lentic microbial communities from great Laurentian Lakes, MI, USA - Great Lakes metaG ER78MSRF (SPAdes) | ecosystem: Environmental > Aquatic > Freshwater > Lake | place: Great... | reverse complement strand
AATATTTACAAACCATAATGGATATGCACCTTACAGAGCATGACGTTCATTGCATAGCTACAGCAGTCTATACAGAGGTCAATACGCAGTCATTAGAGGAGAAGCTAGGGGTCATTCATGTCATTGCTAATAGAGTTAGGTCTAAACGGTTTGGCAAAGACGCTTGCGAAGTTGTGTATGCTCGTGGGCAGTTTATAGGGGTAACGAACATGTTAAATGGCAAACAAGTTAAGCCTAACAAAAAAATGTTTTTAAAAACTCAGCTACTTGTACTTGACACATTGGTTTTTAAGAAGTATTCTAATCCCGTTGCAAATAGTTTATATTTTCATGATGATAGTATAGATATGAGATTTATTTGGAATAAAAAGAAAGTAGTCCACATAGGAAAGATGGTATTTTATTAATGAAACCTATAGCATGGCTTGTAGAAGAGTTTGACAGCACAGGGAAACTTGTATGGTCTGGTCTTATGTCGTCTGAGCCTACAGAACTATCGTGGCTAAAAGACCTTAAATTGAAACTTCATAATGTAACTATTACGCCACTTATTCCAGATACAAAGAATATTATTAAAATAACTAACGTTAAAAAATATGATAGCAAAAAATTAATTGAAGCAAACAATGGACTGTAAAATTATACATAAATTACATGGAGTAAATTATGACTAATAGTATTGCAGTTATTACCTCAACAATAGGAAGAGAAACATTACACGATACAATTAAAAGTGTTCAAAGCCAAACAAGAAAAGCAATTCATTATGTTTTTATTCATGGAAAAGAATTTGAAAAAAAATCTAAAGTAATTTTAAATCAATATAATAATGTTGTGCCAATATATCTTCCAAATAATAATGGTAATGATGGATATGGAATGGCTCCTGTATATGCTTTAGCTCCGTTTGTAGTTTCTGAAGATATTATATGTTATTTAGATGATGATAATTTCTACGAAAAAAATCATATACAAAAAACTGTTGGATTTATAGAAGAAAATAATTTGGATTGGGCATACTCATTAAGACGTATTGTTAATAATGATGGTGAATACATATGCGATGATGATTGTGAAAGTTTAGGCTATTTTCCAAATACAGCAAAACAATACCTAGTAGATAACTCTTGTTATGTTGTAAAAACAAATTTAGCTAGACAAACAAGTTATAAATGGTATTATCCTATATGTTCAGATAGAAATTTTTTAAAAGGTTTATTACAGTCAAAAGCAAAGTGTGGTTGTACTGGTGAAGCAACAGTAAATTACAGACTTTCTAAAGACGGTTCGTTGTCTATGTCAAAAGAAGCGTTTATAGAAAATAATAATTTTAATAAAAATAGATTTAAGGGAAATTTTGCATGGAGAAAGTCATCAACATTTATACCAGAATAGGAGTATTATGAAACCTAATTTATTTATAGCAACACCTATGTATGGCGGGCTGTGTTATGGAACTTATCTAGAGTCTATGCTAAAGCTGCAAGCATGGCTTAATGCTAAAGACATAGAGGCATACTTTTCATTTTTGTATAATGAAAGCCTTATTACTCGTGGTCGTAATACATTAGTTAATGACTTTTTAAAGGGTGACGCTACACACTTAATGTTTATTGATGCTGACATACAGTTTGAGGCACAACACTTATTAAAGATGATTGACTCTGATGTGGAGATTATATGTGGCTTGTATCCTAAAAAAGAAATTAACTGGGGTGCAGTATCTTTTGCTATTGAAAAGAAAGTGCCACAGGATCAACTTAAATACTTTACTGGCGAGTATGTAGTAAATATGGTTGGCGATGTTGAGAAACAACTTGTGCCATTAGATAAGCCATTTGAGATTAAACATGGTGGCACTGGATTTATGTTGATTAAACGTGAAGTATTTGAAAAGCTTAAAGACAAGTGTCCATCTTATACACATAACATGAATGATGTAAATGATAACTCTGATTTAGGTGACAAGGTTACAGAATACTTTACCACTAGCATTGATGACCGAAATCATTTATTAAGTGAGGATTATCATTTCTGTAAACTAGCTAGGGATAATGGTATTAAGGTTTGGGGTGCAGCATGGGCACAACTAGGTCACACAGGCACTTATCAATTTAGTGGCAGGTTGGTATGACGTGGAACTATAGAATCATTAAGCGAATATCTAAAGATGAACCTGAATGTTATTACGCATTGAATGAGGTTTTTTATGAAAGCAAAACTAATAAACCTATGGCGTTTAGTGATGCAGACGTAATTGTAGGTAACAGTCCTCAAGAAATTATAGAAGTATTAGAAATGATGTTAGCTGATGCTAAGAAAGATAGACCCATACTAACGGAAGAGGACTTTAAGATACATAAGGAGTAGGTGATGATTTATTTTTTGATAGCACCAGCAGTAATATTAATAGCAATGGTAATTGTAGCAATTATTCAAGTAGAAATTAAACAATATATGGAGGATGATGATGGATAACGTGAACCACCCAAAGCATTATTTACAAGGCGGAATTGAAGCGATAGATGTTATTGCTAGTCGCTTGACAAAGGAAGAGTTTATTGGATACCTAAAAGGTTGTAAGATGAAATACGACTTACGATACCCTTTTAAAGGTAATTTTGAGGAAGATTTGCAAAAGTCTGAATGGTATAAAAACAAACTATTAGAAATAGTTAAAGATGAAGACGCTATAAACCCACCTGAAGTTGAGGCTATTTTAGAGAGATTTGATGATGAGTAGATGGGTAGGTATCAACTTATAGAAATAATGCGTCCTAGACCCCTTAGCAAGCGTTATACAGGCATTTAATCGTCTAGTTCTGGTACTTCAGAATAGATAGATAAGCCATCACCACTAATTTCTATATGGCTACCGTCATCTAAAACTATAATAAGCACGTCTTCCCCGTAATAGGCTTCTGCTTCTACTACCATTTTGCCTACCATGTGCTCACATAATTGCTGAATATTCATTATTTTCCTTATATGCTGATAACTGATTCTTTGGACAACTGTTCCGCTTTTGCTGCTCGACTCCATGTCCCACATTGCTGGCATTGAAACCTCTGATAATGTCTAGTTGTAGTAATAGCAGTACCACGTTTTTGTAATTTGTTAGAACCGCAATTTGGACAACAGGAATGTGCGGAATACGCATTATGATTAGGATGGTGTTTAATCCAACCTTTAAACTTATCATAAACCTTTTCTAACAATACAACATCGTTTTTATTGTACTCTTCCATAATTTTCCATGCCTTACGGTCATCATTCATACACTTGACCCATAAAGTATGTCCTTCATGTTCTGTCTTACCACCTAATCCTAAAGCCTGTGCAACATAATCTAGTTTGTTAGAAACAAACCTAAACTGCCTTCTTGCTACCTGTAATAAATCTATTTGTTTGGAGGGTGCTGGAGGTGGCATACCAGAGAGCAAAAACTCTTTGTGTAGTATGGGTATGTCAAACCTAGAACCGTTGTAGTGGACTATGGCATCAGCTTCGTCAAGAAGTTTATGCACAGAGTCTAGCATCTTTTGTTTGCCAGATTTTTGAATAGAGTCAAACATAATTTTAGATTCACCGTACCACTTGGCTGCATAGCAGAGAGTGTAAGATGACTCTAGTAATTGGTTGATAGAGATGTTCTGGTCAAAGATACCCCAGACATGAGCAGTATTTGGTGCTACTTCTATATCAATAAGTAATATTTTCATAGTAGTCTCTAGTGTTTAGATAAACTATTATATACTACAAATACACAAAGCAAGAGTAATACATATTTTAGATGGTCAATAGCACAAAGAAAACTGCACAGTAAATACTCTAACATATTTTAATTGTAGCTGTTTTAGCTTTCTTTAATTTCTCAAAGAACTTGTTGTATGCTATTTTAGAATTACCTATGAAGTCTTTACCTGCCCATGTTGAGCCAAGTAGTATACATCCATCTGTATCTGCTGAAGTGTTGCCAGAGTGAATACGAACACCTGTAAAGTTAGGAACGTCTAGTATGTGTGGCATGTCTTGTTTAAAGCGTGCAGAAGCGTCTACAATAAGTTTATATTCACCGATAGGAATAGCAGTCTTGCCTAACACTTTAGTGCCATTTCTAACCACGTCTTCTAGTGTGTAACACTCATATACACCGTTTACATACATTTTACCTACTGTATGCGTGTCTTTAAATTCAAACCTTTTTACTTCAATCAACATATGAATTGATATATTCCAATACGTTTGTAAGTTTTTCCATTGCTATCATAAACGCTAAAGAAAATCCCATAGCTATAAACAATAAAGCAACAACAATTAATTTAAGAAAGGACAACCCAATAAAATTCATTAAATTTAATACAATCATTTTTTAAGTGTCAAGTACATTCTTTCGCCAATCACAAAAGACATACAAGCTCCAGTCATGTCAAGGAATACTGCAACTACAGATGCACCTACAATGTCAGGGTTGAATACTACAATAGCAGTAAACACCATGATAGCACTAATAATGATGTATCTAAAAGATGCACGAAGGTCTACTATCCATCTAGAAGGCTCACCATTAACGCTGTCTAATTGAGCTAAAGCCTGTAGCTTTTCAGCTTCTGCTTTCATAAGCTCTATACGTTCAGTAATGTTTTGTGGCTGTCCACCTGCACCACCTGTAAACTTTGCAATAAGACCTCTAGCACCGTCAGCAAACGCTGGGACTAAAGCTGGTAGTATTAAAGATACGATTGAACCGAACATTATAACTCCTTAGGGTCAAAGCCATACATCTTGGCTACACGCTTTTGTAATTTTAAGAATAAACCTTTATGGCTTGTATATTTGTCTGTTTTAGGTGAGTCTAAATATACGCACATATGTATAATCTCATGGCATAAAGTCATTAAGACAGGGTATAGATGAGAATGACGTGCAGTAGATATAGTTATAACATGAGGCTCACCTTGCTCTGGTGGTTCGTATTGTCCACATATAGTATCGTCATGCACTATTACAAAATCTACTTTAGATGCAGGTGGTAGTTTATACTCGTCAAATACAGGGAACTCTATTAAAGCCGAATAAAGATTGGCTATGTTGTTCTCTGTAATGAATGTCATATCGTGGCTTTAGGCTTAAATAGTTTAGCGTCAAATACTGCTGTTTGGTTTATCTCTGGAAAGTAAATATAGACTGCTTGTTTACCTTCATAGTTATCAGACTTCCAACAACCTTCATGGTTTGCATGACCTTTGTCAGTTGCATAAGCAGCGTAGTCATAACCCTGTAAGCCTTGTTTTTTAAATGCACATTCCTCAGAAGTTAATACTATTTCACCTGCTTCTGTAGCCATGCTCATTTCTTTTACAAGTTCTTTACTTTCTGCGTAATCATAAAGAAACACCCACAGCAATAATAAAGTTATTGCCATGAGTAATTGTTTCATGTTACTTTCCTAGCCAATGATTAGTTACAAAAGTAATAAAGCCACCAATAGCAGAGGCAATTGCCATGCCTGCCCAGAAGCCACCTTTAGACTTGTTTGCAAGCTCTAGGAGAGACTTTATATCTGTTTCCATGCTATCTACTTTGTCTTGTAGAGATTGAACTTGTGCGGTCAGTTTTCCGTACTCAAATGGGTCTATTTCATTACTCATTGATAAACTTTCTGTATGTTGTATAAGTTATTTGCTATATTAATAATTAGCAAGTCCAATATCAGAAGACTGTAACAAGCTAGGAATATATGTAGCTCCTGTAACAGCTGGTTGATTTGTTAATGCTTTTAAGAATCTAGAACCTGTAGGCATAAAATTAGATGTGCCTAAACCTGCTTGTAATGGTTTGCTTAATAATAAAGGCGGTGTTATTTGTCTTGCTCCAAGAAATGCTGCTGCTGCTGCTGGACCTCCTAAAAGACCTGCACCACCACCAATTACTAAAGGTTGAACTAAACTTTGCACTTGTGACAAAATAGATGGCTTTGGTTGTTTTTTAACAAGATTAGGATAGTCAGTAGCAAAATCTATAATTTCTTTACCTTCTCCTGTAACATATCTTTTTTTGTTTTGTTTAGCAAATAGATTAGCATTTAAGTCACCCTTATCAATAGCATTTTCTATTGAATGACCTTTAGCTCTATCTGTTCTTGCTTCTTTTAGTTTAGCAGCTAAATCTTTATTGCCAGACAAATCAGTTAATCTTTCTAATTCAGATTCTAATTTTTGTTGTTTAACTAAAGACTTTTCAGCCTGTTCATAATCAGGAGATTTGTTTTCAAGGTTTGCTTTGTTATTAGCTTTTCTATATAACTCAGAAGTTGATGCTCTTTGCTTTTCTATATCAGTTAATATTTGTTGTCCGCTTCTAGTTTTTTGTGCTGCAACCTTCTTAGATGGTATGTTAATAACTTCACCCATTGAGCCAGTTCTAGTTTGTGGAATTGTTTGTGATTTAGATACAAGAATAGGTTTAATCTTTGCTACTTCATCATATATTGGCTGAGTTCTATCTTTAATAACTTGCATAGCGTTATTAAGAGGGGTGTTTTCTGGCACATCTAAGAATGTTCTAATTTTAGAATTAACAACTTGTTGATTTTTTACTGATGCTTTAGCAGGTGTTTTTTCACCTAACAAGTATTCTAATCCTTTTTTAATTACTCCAGTCCCTTTAACTTCACTAGGAGGAATAACAAACCCAGATTTAACATATGATTGAATTTTTTCTAATTCTGGTGCGTATTGTGATGCTTTTGTTTGAGCAACATCTGATATTTTTTCATATGCAATACCAGCAGGTTTAGTAACAATTTGTGTTGGGTCAATAGCTTTAAAGCTTTTATTTAATAAACTACCAAGTTGAGTTGCCTTTAATGGTGCAGTTACACCTTGACCTACCATACTTACATCAAGTAATGAAGTAATTGGTTTTTCAGCTATACGTTGTTTTAATCCTTCTTTTGTAAACACGTCTTGAAGCTCTTGTCCAATTATGCCACGAGCTTGTCTATACTTTTCCATTTGTTGTGGGTCAGCATATTTTCCTAGTCCAGTTACATCTAATACTTTAGACATTCCAGCAGAAGCTAAATCTATCATTCCTGTTGTTGTTTGTAGTGGGCTAGTAACAGCTTGAACAGTTTGTTTAGCAAGTTGTTTTACATCTGGTCCAATATTTCCTAATGCCTCTCCAGCAACATCCATAGCAGACATATCAGCATACTTAGATTTTTGTGGTTGTTGCATAGAAATAAAGTTTTTTATTTCATTAGCAATAACTTGAGCAGATTCTGTATCCCCTGCGTTATCTGCAGCAATTAATGCTGACTCTAATTGTTGTATATTAATCATTGTGGAATTTGAACCTTATATTTTTCTAAAACTCTTTGAGCATCTGGTGATGGTTGGTAACCTGTATTAGGCTTTACACTATCTACTTTACTTTTAAATTTGCCTTCTTTTTGTGCAGTTAAAGATTCTTGTAATAATGGATTATATACTTTTGGAGTTAATTTTAATTTATCCATTTTGTATCTATTAAACTCTTCTTCTCCATAGTAATCACGAAAGTTATCTACATACATATTATTCATTCTCTGACCTTGATTATAAAGTGAATTTAATTCACTCCATAGTTGTTCAGGAGTACCGCTATAATCTAAATTAGCAGCCATGTTTTGGAACATACTTACTTCTCTATCAGACACGTTACCTACAGCACCACCAGTTTTGTTATTTGCTCTCATGAGCTGAATTTCATTTGTAAACTGTTGACCTTTAATTGTGTTTAATAAATTAGCAATATCCTGTGCGGCTGATTCTGTTGCAATAAAGTTACCTGTTGCTTTGTTTAATGTAATAGGTAATCTGCCACTAAAGGTATTAAATAATTTTGTAAATTTTTCAGGATTATCTAATATTTTTTCTATGTATTGTGCTGTTCTTCCAGCATTATAATTAGCATATTGTGCACTTCCTTTATCTGTTCTGATATTGTCAAATAACACTTTATCTTCTGCAGCATATTCTTTACGGTTTACATCTCTTAATAATAAATTTTGTTTTTCTATACCTAATTTATTAAATGCTTCTGTAGAATATACTTTGCCGTCTGAGCCTTTTACACCACCTTCTTTAAATTTTTCTGTAGGAGCAAATTGCCCAATTGGTGCATTAGATAAGTTTGTTGGAGCATAACTAGGTTCAGCAACATTTGTTTGTTGATTTGCTTGTGGAACATTTGTTGATTTAGGTGTTTTTCTTATTTGTGCAATAACATCATTTCTAGACGGAGTATAAACATAAGGAATATTTCTATCTTCTCTATTTCGTGCAGCAGATTCTGCATTAAGTCTTGCTGCTTCTGCAACGCTTGGAGCAGAAATAATTGCATTATAATTTAATTCATCTGTTTCATTCCAACTTTTTCTATCTCTAACATTAAGATTTAATATTTTTGCAGCACTTAATTCTGGTTGAGTATAATCTAACTTGTTAATGTCTTTAGATTGTTTTACTTTAAAATATTCGTCTGGATTAGCAGCCAATGTATTTAATTCTTCAAACTTTCCTTCGTCTTCTAATTTTTTAAATTCTTTTTTAATACCTTGTGTTTTAAAGGAACTTTGATAAAATTTATTTTGTATTTCACCAAGTTCAAAAGGTGCTTTATCTACTTCAAATTTAATTTTAGCAAGCTTGTATGGGTCTTGTGCAATATCACCTTGCAATTTAGCAATATTCAATTGATTAAGATAATTTTGGGTAGCTGTATTAGCAACACCTTGTCGACCTGTTTTTTGACCAGAAAGAAATCTAAATATGTTTTCAGGAACGCCAGCACCTGATTGTATTCCTTCTATAACATTGCCTATACCACCAAGCGTACCGCCAACATTCATTTGACTTTCAATTTCAGGAGATAGCATCCCTTTAGGTAATCCATATTGAACGCCTAATCCTTTGTTAATATCAAAGTTTTCAATATAATCTAATAATCCGTTTGCCATTTTTTATCCTTAAGAAAATCTTGTTGGTCTTTTAACTTGTAACATTTGTCCTATTTGTGGAGGTGTACCTTTATTGACAGTACCAGTTCGTGGTTCTGGTGCAGGCATTTTTCTTCCAAATTTACCAGTAGCAAATAAACCTGCTCCAGCAACTTCTAATGGATTTTTTTGAGCATAATTAAAAACACTGTCATATGCTCTTTCATATAATGGTTTTTCATATCCACCTGCTTTTGCAGCTTTTTCAGTTACTTGAATTGGATTTTCAAACATAGGTCTAATTGGGTCAAGAACTCCGTCTGTAAATGTTTGTGAAGGTGGTGGTGTTACTGATGATAATTTTGATGGGTCTGTTATTAATGCTGGGTTAATATCATCTAGATTACTTATATTAACATTACCTATATTTGGTGCACCTTGTGCCACAATATCGTCTGCAACAGAAGAAGCAGTTGTTGCTACATTTGTTCCTAAATTAGTTGCTACATTTGGAATAACTTGACTACCAAAATTAGAGGCAAACCCACCTGTGCCCATACTTGCTGGAGTAGCAGCTACACCTTTAAATCCTGATAATAACCCTGTGCCACCTGTTGCACCACTTGTTGTACCACCTGCTGCACCAGCACCACCAAAAAGACCACCTAAGTAGCTACCACCGCCACCTAGTGCAGCACCTATAGCGGCATTTTGTAAAGAAGAGCCTAAACTTTTACCTTTAGCTAAAGATGTGCCGCCACTAATAGCTGCACCTATTGTCATAGCTGTAATTGGGTCACTCATATTATACCTTTCCCGCTAAATAACATAATGGTTCTATAATAGCTCTATAGATACGACCTAAAGTATCTCTACGTTTACCACGCATTTCTTTCCATAAATCCGCTGTTCTATGTCTAGCAATATGCTCTGCAATTTTGCGTACAATGTTGCGAGTCCATGTTTGTTTTGCACTAAACGCAAATGCAACAACTGGTAAGAATAGTCTGTGATAACCCTTCTCAATTTGTTTAGCATTAGGCATAGAAGCTGAATGTTGTAACCATATAGCTTGACGGAATGAACCAAAGCCATAAGCTTCATTCATGGCGGTACATACTATCTTACCACCACCAGATGTTTGTGTAGTAGTCACTTGACCAGTTGGAGCACCATATGCAGCACCCAAATAAGCTTGTAACTTATTGTATGGTTTGTTTTGTTCAAATTCAAATCTAGCAATTTGGTCTTCTAGAGCTTGTTGTGAATAATCTTCTCTAACTTTACCAACATTCATAAGTTGATTAACGTCTTGGTATCTAGATTGTGCTAATTGAGGTGCTTGCATTGCAGCAGCTTCTTGTCTGCCACGTTCTGTAGCATAGTTTTGATAAGCAAGTTCACCTGCCTTGCCAGTCAAAGTTGTAGCTAAAGTATTAGCTGCTCTGTTTTGTAAGTCAGCAGAAACACCTGAACCATAACGACCCGCCATAGAGGCTGAGCCTTGTGCTTGTTTAATAGCGTCATTATAAGCTTGTGTAGCTGTAGAAACAGCAGGTCTCATTGCTGCTTCAAAATATGGATTAACACCTAAATATTCACCTCGCACAGCACCTAATTGTTGATTGAGTGCTGCATCTCTAAGTGGACTACCAGCTCTAGCCTGTGCTTCAGCTTGTGCTAATGCAGATTCTGTTTGAGCAGATGGGTCAACATATGTTTTACCAGCAAAGTATTCAGGCGTAGTAGTTTGGTATAAGTTTTTAGCTTCTTCTAAACCATATTTAACAAATGGTGCAATTGTAGGGTCTAGTTGAGTTTTACTTTCAGAGGTTTGACCACCGCCAGAACCACCGCCACCATAAAATGTAAATGATTCAACTAAATTATTTAGCCAATTGTGTAAATTAATCATATTGCTTTCCTTAAAGTATAAATTCCCATGTTTGAGGTTTAAAACCTAATGCTCTAGCCTTACGTTCCCAACCTTTACGCTGAGATGAAAAGGTAACCCTAGACTTACCGCCTTGTTTTGCTATTGCTTGTATTTCTTGAAATGCTTGATAGAATAATGTTTCATCATTAAGTGTAGACCATGTAGCCCATACATGAAGTGTATTTCCTATAGGTTGAAGTACTACAAAGCCTACTGCTTTATTATCTACTAAACCTAGAAATAACATAGAACGTTGTTCATAACAGTCACAGTAAATATCTTCTATAATCCATTCCATGTGACCTTTAACACGAACTAACTCAAGACCATGTTTAACATAGCCCCAATGTTCTCTTAACTTATCTTTAGGTATATAGTGTAAAATCATCCTACTATTATATAACGATAGTTCCTTGCAACTGCATGGTTTCCATAATGAACTGTGCAAGAACCTTGTGCAAAGTTGTCAAAATAAACGTCTTTTAATTCCATAGATGAGTTATGGTCTAGTGGCATAAATAAGATAACTGAGTTAAATCCTATACGTTCATCACTTAGCGTAGCATTTGTAGTGCTTACAGTAGTAGAAAATGAGCCTGTGTTGTTAGACTTACCTTCTACAAGGTTGTTTACTATTTCAGCTACGCTTCTGGCATCACCACCTTGAAAAGGTAGCTTGCGGTACATATCACTACGAGCCATTATCTAGTTCCTTGTTCAGAGTAATCTATATCCATTCCAATAGCAGAGAACCAGTTAGCACCTGTAGGCACAAAGTTTACTCTATGATAACGACTAGCACTTCTTACAGGACATCTACCTTCTGAGCTTGCAGATACACTAGAACCAAATGTAATAGTATCATCTAACATACGTCTAGAAGCCACAGAAACGTCTGCAGAGCCATTATCTACAGAAGGTCTAATAAGGGTAAGCACAGAGTTATATCCGTATTCTAAATCGTTTGTAGTGATACTGGCTGTAGCATTAGTGCCTGTAAAGGTAATAATCTTAGCATCACGCACACCACCAAAGATAAACTTACCACCTTTGTAGAGTCTGTCATCCATTGTAGTTACAAGTGTATCTATTGTCTTAGCTGCTGCGGCTGAGGCTGCCATATCTATAGCTACACCTGTGCCTGAGCCTACACCTGTAGCTGTAAATAATACACCTACTGTATTAGCGACTGCACCTATAAGGGTAAAGTCTGTTGTTCCTACACTTCTAATTGTGTATTGTTTTGTGGCTACAAATGAGCCTGCTGTTACGTTGTATGCTGTATCTATACCTTCTAAAGATGTGCCAGTCGTAGCAAGAGTACCTAGATAGTCTACGTCTGTATCAGCACTACACCATTTTTGTGTTTGGAAGTTATATATAAGTAATTCTCTATTACCAGATACGTTAGTATAATTCCAAATAACTAAGTTACGTTCAGGGTCTATACTTGATGAGATAGTATCTATGTCTGCAATATTAGCGTTATTAAAGAAGAATCTGTCTACTTTTTCTGCACCAATAGGGGTAACTTGTTGTCCGTTACATGAATAGAATCCGTCATCTGCTAAGAAGTAAGTAACACCACTATACTGAGCTACAGAGCCACCCTCTAAACATCCTATGTTACGACTAATTGTGTCAAACTGAAAGAATAAAGGTGAGCCAATATATGACATTCTAACAATAGCTTTTTCTAAAAATACTAGACCATACTCGCCACCTGTTATTGCATTTATATCTCCGCCATCTGGAATTTCTTGGAAGTCACTTTGTGATGCACCGCCTGCTGTCCAATCAGTTGGGTCGTTAATATCTGACCATTGCACTTTTGATGGATTTGTGCCACCACCAATATTTGCACACACTACAAAATCACGAACAACTGTTACAAACTTAGCAATAGGAGCTGTTGCAGCTAAATCACCAAAGTAACTAGATGCGTTTACATCATAATATTGTACTTTTTCAGATCCATTTGTAGCAATAGCAAAATTACCAAACTGTATAAATTGCCATCTAAAAATGCCTGTATAATTAGGAGCTATAACTGTTCCTGTGGCTGCTGCACTTGTAATATTAGCATTGACTTTAGCGTAGGTAAATGTTGTAGCTGTAGGTGTTGCTGTAATGACATAAGTACCATCAAATACATTGTTACTTGCGTCTACTGTTACACTATCACCTGTGCTATATTTATGAGCAGAAGCAGTTGTAATAGTAGCTACGTTAGATGTTAAAGCTACGTTGCTTATCGTTCTTGCTGCACTTTTACTTACATTATCTAATGCTAAAGTAGATGAATCTAGTTTAAATAGTTTAGTAAGACCTCCTGCAAATAAAGTAACATCATTATCTACCTTAGCAGCAAAGACGTTAGTTAAATTTTCACTTGCATCCGCAGAGTAATTTACTGCTGACTTGAACGCACCATAACCTACAGCTAGAGGAATGACGTTATTAGCCTCTGATACTGTATCTAAGATACTAGGTTGGTCAGGTAACCAATCTTTGAATTGTATACGTTGTGTAGGCATTATGAAATCCAATTTGCTGGAACAGAATTTAGTGAGTTATTAAATGTTGTTACTTCGCCTGAATAGTTCCATCTTGCATACCAATTATTACTAAAATGAGAGCCATTAGCTTGTAGAGTAGGAACTGAAATAAGTGATGAATTACCACCTAAACTTGTTTTAGTTGGAAGCAACATTCTTCCTACAGCTTGGTTAGCATTTGTAGAAGTAGCTCCAGCTTGCCATCCAGTATCTGAAAAAAAGCCGCCATCATTTTGAGTTACTTGAGTTCTAGTCCACCAGCCTTTTGATGTAAAAGTAGCGTCTGTTGTATTTACCCATCTAAAAAACCCAGTAGAATTTGCTCCTGCATTACTTCGTGAAGTAAATGTAACATTTGCTGAATAAGTAGTATCAGGGTCAATATCCCAAAATTCATAAACAGAACGCCAAGTGCCTGCGTCATTTACATAAATTTGTTTTAGTTTTCTCCATGTGCCGCTATCATTTACATTTATAGCAAAAGGAGTTTGCCAAGTGCCACTAACATTTACAGAAGTGCCTAAATAGAATCCCATAATTAATACCTATACCAAACATCTCCATTAGAACCACCTGTTGGAGCTGCTGTTGAAAGAGTTTTAGCTCCAGATGCGTTAGAGCCCACAGTAACAGAGTTTATTGTTGTACCAGTAATAGTACCACCAGTAATCGCTGCACTTGCTGAAGTTAATGTGCTAAATGTACCTGCTGCTGGTGTTGTTGCACCTAATGTAGTGCCATTAATAGTTCCGCCTGTTATTGCAACAGCATTAGCATTTTGAGTTGAAATTGTACCTAGTGTACCTACTTTAGTCGTTACAAAAGCTGTTGTAGCTACTTTAGTAGAATTATCAGAAGATGATTGTGTTGGGGCAGTAACATTACCAGTAAGCGTAGATGTTCCTGTAACAGATAAGTTTCCACCTACTGTAAAGTTATCACCGCCTGTGCCATCTTGTTGATCTTTTAGTTGAGCCATTAAAGAACGAATAGCATTATTTACGTTTGCAGGTGAGCATCCTTCAGCAATGTTAATATTACTAATGTCGGTATTACTTGCTGGGGTTGATGAATATTCACTAATTTTTGTCTTTGCCATTTTTTACCCTTGTCTTAACCAAATGTCTGTACTTGGAATTGTATCAGTCCAAGTTTCTGTTCCTGCTGTAACTGGTGTCCATGTATCTGTAGAAGGTGCTACTGCTGTCCATGTTTCTGTGCCTGCTGTAACTGGTGCCCATGCTTCTGTGCCTACTGGTACAGGTATCCATTCTTCACCTAACCTACTGCCTTTAGCTGTTACACTTCCTATACCTTCTACATAAGCAAATCCTGCAAATATAGCGTTAGGACTAGCTGTAACTGTAGCAAATCCTGTAACATCTGCAATACCATCAAATACCATACCACCAAGTGCTGATACTGTAGCCGTTCCTGTAATAGCACCACTACTAAATTGTGTTCTAAAGGCATTGGCTTGAACAACAGCATTGGCTGTGATAGAAGCATTACCACTAGAAAGTGTATTGCCATTTGCTACAACTGTACCTGTTGCTGTAATGCTTGCTGAAGCTAGTGCGAGAGAACCACCAGTAGCAGATACGATAGCTTCTGCAAATATTGCACCACTACCAAATTGTGTTCTAGTGCCTAATGCAGATACGTCTGCAAATCCATTTATAACTGCTGTGCCAAATACTAATGAACCACTTAGAGTAACTGTAACTGTTGCAGTAGCGTTTATACTAGCATTAGATGTTCTAAAGCGTGTACCTGAAACACTTACCGTTGCGTCTGCTGTTATTGCTGCAGATGCTTCTACAAATCTTCCTGCTAACGAACTAAAGGGAGCTTGGGAAAAACTAGCTATTCCAAACATTTATTGCTCCTTAAAGTGTTACTTCTTCCCAGTTAGTAATGGACTCATTCCATTTATATTGTTTACCGTCTGTAGGCATAGCTACAGGTGCTTCCCATAACCATGTTGTATTGTTTAGTATCCATGATGGAAATGGTTGTGGTGCGTAGAATACGTCATTAGTAGCATCATAATTGTAACCAATACCAGCATAGTTACCTCTTAAAGGTCTACCTTCTGGATGTTGATTACCATGTGTGTTGTATGAAGTTTGTAACCAAGTGCCTGCACTTGAGTCTACAAATGTATCAAAGAATTCTTTTTCTGCTACTATAACTTGTACTACTTTACCTTCTAAAACTTTTGCAAAATGTGACATATTTTTTCCTTATGCTGTGTAGCTTCCTGAAGATTTAAATATTATAACTGTGTCTGAGCCATTAGTAACTACTGCTGGGCTTCCTGTAGTTGTGCCAGAGTAACTTACTGTTGGTACGGATAACAGAACCACTCCTGACCCTCCTCCTCCGGGATTAGTATCGCCACCACTACCAGAACCTGAATTAACAGCTCCTTGAGAACCTTGTGCTGTTCCTCCATTAGATGGTGTTCCACCACCACCAGTACCATTTCCATTACCGCCACCAGCAAAATATACAGATGTGCTTACTACTTGTCCTACGCTATTTGATGTTGCTTGAGCTGTTGTAATTAATGTAGAAATAGCTCCAGCTCCACCTACACCTCCAACATTTCCTACAGGAGCTGCTCCAGCTGACCCAGCACCACCACCGCCACCTGCTGCAGTTGAAGCATTACCTGCTCCTCCAGCATTACCTTGACCTGCAGTTCCAGCTGCACCAGCCACACTAGGTAAAGAACCTGCTCCTCCTGACCCACCTACTCCAGGAGACCCAGCAGTAGAGCAAGCACCACGACCTCCACCAATAGCTGTTAAGCCTAATCCTGTAGAGTTATTTCCATTTGTTCCGTTTGTATTTGGTCCATTAGTGCCACCACCAGCACCTACAACAAATGTATAAGTTGTTCCTGCTGTTAATGTTGAGGTTCCAGACAATAATCCACCAGCTCCTGCTCCTGCACCAAATCCTATACCATTACCACCGCCACCAGCTACAATTAGATAAGATGCAGAATAGATATAATTTGAAACAACAATTTGCCAAGATGTGCCATTATAATATTCAAAAGCATTAATAGTAGAATTATATCCTTGCTGTCCTGCACTAGGAGCAGACGGTCTTGTACCAGTAGTCCATGTAGCATTAGTTATGCCATTTGTTCCAGAGATGCTAACAGGCATTATACTGCTCCTTTAGGATACTTTGCTTTTACAGGGTCAATCATGTCTGTTTTCCATGCGTCTATACCGTTGTGGTAGATGTAGTCTAGTTGGTCTGTGATAGCTGGGTATTCTGATGCACGTTTAGTTTTGTATTCTTCAGAAGCCATTAAAACTTCTACTGCAACGTTATCGTATGCAACTTCATGTTCGTCTTTATCGTAAGCAACATCACCACGAATAGTGATTACATTAGGATAAAGTTTATATATGGCTGAATGTTTATCCATTATCCCGCAATCTCCATTAAAGTAATTGAAGTAGAAGAGAGGCTCTGTCCAACAAATGCAGTTCCTGCAGCATCCCCGCGTTTAAAATATAATTTATATGCAGTAGAAGAAGTTGTTGCTGGAGAATCTAACCATGTAAGCACGCCTTGAAATTCTAATGTAGTATTATTTCCATACATATAGGACATTCCTAATGTAGTAGATTCTAAAGAAGAAGCATTTCTATATATTGTTGATGATATTGAAGCACCAGCCGCATTTATTCTTTGGTATCCAGATATTAATATTAAAATTTTACTTGATGATGATGTTGGGGTGATAGATGCTGTTACAGTTGATTCAACATAGCTAGTACCTGTTGTGCTTGATTGTGATGAAATAACTGCATTTACAACTTGTATTACATTTCCTGTTTTAGGTGATGTTGTTGTCAACACAGTCCCACTTGTAGTAGGCAATGTTAGCGTAGTTGTGCCTGATACTGCTGGAGAGGATAATGTAACGCTACCAGATGTAGAACCGTTAAGTATAAGGTTAGCCATTAGTTATCCTATCATTAAAATACAAGGAACGCAGTATGAACCATCTTCGTATGTAGCACTTACATGGTTAGATGTTACTTTTGCGATAGTTGATGAACGACAAATGTCATCTGTTTGTGGTTTGGCTGTGCCATCACCTGCTGACTCTAGTAAGTCACCATTTTGAACTGTAACACCTTGTGCTATACGAATAACAAAGTCACCAGACTGTGCTACATAGAAGTCGTATGGATTATTTTCATCATCTTCATCATATCTATCAAATACACCAGCTACTGCTTTAGATGCAAGTGTTGTAGATACAATAGTCTTTGTAGCTTGTTCGTTAGGTAATGGTTGACCATTTTTTTCCCATTCACACATAGCATCAACTGACTCTAATACTGAACCACGATATACATTAGGCTTACCTGTTTCATTTTGCCATTGTGACCAACGAGATAAGTGACCACCATTGTAAGAAACTGTTGAGCCAGATACAGAAATACTACCTTCTAAAGCAGTATCTTGATAAAAATCAATAAGATTCCCATCGTTTGTTAATCTGTTAATTTGTAGAACAACACCGCCACTTCTAACAAGAGTTGTCAACCCTGATGGTTCTAATTGAACCCCAGCAACTGCTCCACTAGCAGAAGATTTACCTACCAACACATTACCACTAGAGTCTATACGCATACGTTCTGAACCACCATTACGAAATGTTAAACCGCCATCAGTTAATCGAGAAAGATTAGCACCATTGCCGTCAGTAGCAACAATAGCAATTCCACCTATTGTAGTATCAGCTGTTTGTTTAACTGTAAGTTTTGCAGAACCTGATTGAGCTGTATCATTGACTATTACATTACCACTAGAGTCTATACGCATAGACTCTGCACCACCTTCAGCAAAAGCTATAGTATCTGCTGCAGGAAACCATATACCTGTGTTTGTATCACCTGTTGTGGTGATAGCTGGTAATGCTGCTGTTCCAGCTACAAAGGCTGCTCTTTGTGATGTATCTATAGTAAGAGCTGTAGTACCGCTATTAGTTTGTAATACTAATGAGCCACTATTATCAGGTTGTATCACTACACCATTAGTGGTAGTTGCATTTATAATTGTACTCATACTATCACCCATCTTGATGTAGAAGGAACTGTAACTGTAACACTTCCTGAAATTGTAATATCCCCAGCTTCTACAGAGTTATATCCTGTAGGGAATGTGTAAGATGTACCTATAGTTCCGTTATTAACATTAAGTCCGTTAGATGCTGCAAACTGTGGAGCATAAGCATCACCATTAGCATCTTGATAAACAGCTTTTTCAGCAGGATAAGTTACAAATACATTCTTTGTGCCTGCACTAAAGTTGACTAGAGATCCGCTATTGCTAGACTCTAATACAGTAGTGCGAGATAAAGTAGTGCCTGAAGATGTATATGTACCTAGACCTACCTCAAACTCTGTACCTAATACGATAGCGTAGTAAGTAGTATTACCATTACCAATAACAGAGAATGATTGGAAGCCAGATACTGCACCAAGAAGCGTAATAGTGCCTGTGCCTGTAGTTGTACTTGTTTCTTGAACACGATCCTTGACTACTAGAGCCATGAATTATCCTTAAGCTAAAGTCACAGATAAATTGCCTGTGGTAATACTAAATATATCACCAGCATCAATTGTTTTAGATGTATCTAAAGGTGTATGGTAAAGTAAATTACCTGCTGTAGAAGCATCTCTTAAACCGATATGCGTTACTGTTCCAAAAGCTGCTGTAGCAGTTGGAAATGTAACTGTAGCAGAGTTAGTAGAAACACCATTAGACGGTGCTCCAAAGGTAACTGCTGTTCTAGCATAACCAGTACCAGATGTACTAACTTCTGTGCCTACATCTGCGTCTGTTGGGTCTGTTGTATATAATGCTACATAAACTGTTGTAGGTGCTGTGTAAGATGTTGCTCGTAGAGTTACGTTAATTAAAGCGTTCTCTAAATAATTACTCATTTCTGCCATGATGTTTTCCTATGCGATTGTTATTGTTAAAGGACTGCTTCCATACTCACTAGAATCGTCTGAAGTTGATAAAGCTATTACGCCTCTATCATAAAGAGAAGCCCAAGTTTGTAATCTTGCGTCATTTAGTAAGTAAGGTTCTGCTTCACCTAATGCACCATAAAGAAGTAGGTCTGGGCAAGTAGCCAAAAATACATTAGATGATACAGATGTACTGAGTTCTGTAGGTGCTGCGTAATAAAGCATAGAAAGTGTATAAGCACTATCAGGTACAGGTGCAAAAACAAACTCTGCTGCTAGTATTGAGTATTTAGAAGGTTTACCTGATTCTGTTGTTCTAGCGTTAGCGTAGAAATTACTAGGACTTAAATACTCTATAGGTGTTGCAGGGTTAGTAGCTACATGCAAATCTCTCATTGCTAGAAAGTCACTAGGCAAGGCTACAGTAGCGTCTGCTGCTGTCATAGTTGCTGTTACAACTTTAAGCATTTGTCTAATACGCAAATCTCTTTTCAGTCTTTTTTCTGCTAGAGTAATAAAGTCTGGGATTTGTGCTGTTAAGTCTGTACGAGCCAAGTAATCAGCTACAGATGCTTTTAGTTCTGTGTATGTTGTAAATGCCATTATACTGTGCCTTCTCGTGTACGAAACACTCTGTTATCTGGGTCATTAAGAAATTTTCTAAAGCCTTTTTGGTCTATGACATGGAAGCCACGCATAATACCTTTTTTGTTTAATTCGTCAAAGACAGTCATAGGAATACTAGCTATCTTGTTATCAAATATATCATCACCCCAACGAGTGCGTTTATCTGTATATTTGCGTTGATTGTGATT
>Ga0208975_1000447_pt1 | contig 20345 bp, 31 predicted proteins | sample GreLakmeER78MSRF_FD_187700 | JGI IMG/M metagenome (GOLD analysis project Ga0208975, IMG submission 187700) | Freshwater lentic microbial communities from great Laurentian Lakes, MI, USA - Great Lakes metaG ER78MSRF (SPAdes) | ecosystem: Environmental > Aquatic > Freshwater > Lake | place: Great... | reverse complement strand
AGCAGTTAAAGTGCCATCGGGTGCAGTAGTAGCATTTGCAGTTATAGATAAATTTGATTTTATCCAACTTACATTATCAAACTGCTCAGAGTAAGTAAGTAAATTCGTTCTTTGTGGCTCTACTAATATACTCGGACAACTTCCATTAGTGTAATCAATACGAGGTACGTTTAATCTATCAGTTGTAGGAAAGTATTCTTTTGCTGTTGCTGAAAATTCAACTTGAGCACCCCAAACTAATAAATCAGCAGCGTTACCACTTGAATCAGTTGTAATTCCTATAGGTAAAGCACTTGCGGTTGTAGGAGATGTAAATTCAAATCTTTGCCATTCTGAAGTAGCTGTAAAATTTGCTGAAGATACAGCACCATTATTTCCAAATAATTTAAATGTTTGATTTGTAGCACCTGTTCTTTTTACATATATAGAAAAAACTCCGCCTGAAGTCATAAATATATTTTGATAAGTCCATTGAACTGTATTACCACCTGAATTTTGAATACGTGTAGCAGTCATTGTGCCATTGGGAGCAGTAGCATAGTTTGCAGTTCTTGTTATTGTTCCCGATGCTGCAAAAGTTCCCCAACTTGCATCTGCTAAATTTTGGGAATATTGAAACAAATTATAAGGCACTTGCTCAATAAGTCCTGCACTATTAACTCTCGTTGCAGTCGTTGCTCTCGTTACTACCAAATCACCACTACCATCAGTAGGTTTTATCGAATAAAGTTTGTCTTCCTTATACGCGTTCGGCGTTATACAAAGTGAAGCACTATCAAATAAACTCATATATTTTCTATTATATTAATTAAACATTGTTTAGCCTCAAACGTTCCGCTATCAGCAGTAACCCTTGCTATGAAATCTATTACTGCATCAATTTCGTTTCCTAATATTTCAGTTTCACCCGACCAACTTACAGAGTAAACACTACCCCAACTAATATCATTGGTGATAGCACCTTGCCCCCAATAAATATCGTTGTTATTTACTCCTTGCCCCCAATCTATATTATTTGCCATTTTCTATTTTTGTTAAAAATAATTCTAACTTCTTTTTGTTTTCTTCTTTAGGTTTGGTATAACTACCTACCTTTTTTCTTTTCTTTTTATAACACCCAAGATCCATAGAAATTGTCGGTATCAGGAAACATATCCCCGTTAGAGTTACTATTATATTCAGGAAAAGTTGCGTTGTTAAAACACATATAATCTATAAAACGTTGTGTGTAATGTTGTGCAATATCACGTTCTTTTTCTACCAAGTAATCAATTTCATTTTTCTCTACACTTGTAGAATTTTCAGCAGTATGTTTAAATACTCCTTTGTTAGCTATTGTATAAGCAGCAAAAGGTAAATATTGAACCATAGCAAAATGAATTAACATCGGTTTAATATACTCGGTTAAAAGATTCTTATATTTAAGGTTTGCGTTTAAGTTAATATCACCGCTTATAATCAAGGTTTGAAACTTGTTATATAAATCAGTTCCTAAATAGTTTTGAATAGTTATATCCTGTGCTATTTTTATATATTGGATAAAATCATCAACGTCTAAATTTCCATTTAGTATAGTGAATCTTTTTACATCCTCAGTACTTATTAATAATGCGTAAGCCATTTTCTAATTGTTTTTAGGTAAAAATCCTTTGTTAGGCATATCTATTGGTCGTTTGGAAACTAATTCCTCATTTTTAACTGTATAGCCATATTCTGCAGCTTTTGCACCTGCTATTATTCTTGCTTTAGGTGAATTAACATCAATATTTACACCTTCAAAACTTGCGTAAACTTGTTTATTCCATCTATGGTGACAAGCACCACCGCCTTTGTATAACCATATTGAATAAGTGTCAGCTCCACGTGGTCCCCAACCTTTATTAACCGCTTGTTCCGACATTCTAATAATATCTTCTTTACGATAAATTTTATCAGCTTCTTTCATTTTTTTACAAAACAATCTACTATCAGCAGAAATTTCACCCGCATAAACGTAACGAGTTATAAATCTAATTCCATCAATGTTTTCGTCTTGCTCACTTTTAGCGTTTGGTCTTGCAGAACCGGTACTTACAAAATTATAAACTTTAGATAGTAAACTTTGTTTTGGTTCTTTGTTTAATAATTCGTTTTCAGCATCGTCAGTATCGTAGTCAACTTCGCTTTCGTCAATTAATAACCAATTTTCGTTAGGTGTTTCTCCTAAGTCTATTAAATCATTTGCAACTTCGTCGTCTAAAGTATTGTCGCTTGAACAACATACCTTACTCATTTTAACGCCTGTTTCTTCTTCTTTTGTTTCTGCGTTTAATGTATTTACGTCTATAAAATCAAGTGGTTGTATTGTCTTAAAATATAGGTTTAAAGCGATTCCGTTTACTGATAGTATTTCGTCTAACGCTTCAATAATTTCTAATTGATATGGTCTAATAACAATATTGTCAAATAAACGTGTAGCAGTTTCTATTTCATCAGCATTGTTACCTAAACCACCGCCTGTATCTCTAATTCCTAAAAGCATTGGACTTGTAACACGATGCCCTACAATTAATTTTTCAAAACATTCTGTAGATAAATATTGATAATGTGCCGGTGCTTCGTTTAATGGAATATCGTCAACTGTAGTTTTGTTATCTGCACTTGCGTTAAAAGATACAATTACCTTGTCGCCTTTGCTTCCTGTTAATTTACGTTTAACTTCGTTTGCTACTTCTTGGCGCTTTTCTTCAGGTGGTATGTTATTGTTAAAGTTAATTACTTTTGTACCACTAAACCCATTCATTACATCGTTGATCAAGTAATCGGAAATTTCTTGCTCTAAAGTTGCGTATGGTAAAGCACCCGAATAATCTATTGGAGTATAGTAGTGATAACCTGAAACGTATGGTTTAATAACGTATAATTCAACTTCTTTTCCGTTACCAAATTTAAAAGCAGGTATGCGTTTTAATACGTCACCTTTTCTGTAATTTGACCAATCGTGATGATAAAACCAAGCTTCAATTTCGCCTTTATCGTTACATTTTTCTGCTCTTAACGTGTGCATTGGAAAATGCTCAACTGATTTAACTTTACCATTCAAGTAAATAACCTGCATTGCAGCCATTCCAAGCAATTTACGTTCTAAAGCAACTTTACGCAAACAATCCTTTTTTAAGATAGACATCATTTGTGCATACTCGTTTGGCTTACGATTTGAATCAGTAGCATCGATTCCTTTTCCATAAATCATATTAGCAACACCTGTTATAATAGCGTGATTTGTATTTGAGTACAAAAATCTATCAATAAGGTATTGAAAATAGTTGTTATCTACGCCGTATTCAACGAACTCTTTGTTTTTAGATTCAGTTATAGTTGGAGAATTATAAGCGCTTAAACTTAAAATGTGTACGTTATCCATAAATTATAAATTCATTATCTGAAGTTCTTTGCGTGTAAACATTATTGTTTATACTAAATTCTTCAATTATTTGGTTTGTGCAAAATATTTTGTCTCTATAAACTACATCAGTACCATTTAAAATAGTCAAATTGTAGAATTTGTTTTCTATTATCGGAAATACCAAATTAGTAACTGCGTAATATTTATCAATCGAAAATACGCACCCGATAGTTTCTTCTGTATTTGCTTCTTCATCTCTTAAAACAATAGCATCAGCTTCTAAACCATCAATCGTAGCGTAAAGATTTTGTGCCGTTGCTTGTTCTTTTAAAATTATCATTCTTTTTATTTAAAAATAAATAATGTGTTGAATTGTTAAAACAAAAAAAGGGTAACTAAAAAGCTACCCTTAATTAAATTTAAAGTTGATTATTAAGAACCAACAACTACAGTGAATCCTGCAGCAGTAAGTGTGTCACCAATAAAGTTAGCAGGTACTTGTTCTTGTCCTGTTAGCGTTAATGTGTAACCACTTAAATCACCCATAGCACCACCGGTTACGATAGTACCACCTGTAACATCCATTCCGTGGTCTAAACCTGCATAGAAGAAATTTCCGTTGTTATCTTCTACGATAACTTGTGGACGACCGTAAGCCATTAATTTCAATTCTTTGTGGTCTTTAACTGTTAACTTTTTGAAAGTCAACTCTAATACTTGCTCGAAAAATGTTGTACCATTCTCACGTGAGCTATTTACGTTTTGTGTAAATGTAGAAGCACCTTTTAAATCGTATTTGTAAGCAGTTGGAGTTCCTAATACTGCATCGATTACATCGGTATTTGTAGCATCGTAAGTATAACCTGTTGCGTCTCCGTAATTAACGAAATAAACCGCTTTTAAGCCACCTACTGAATCTTTACATACTTCTAATCTTCCACTTGATAAATCACAAGCCATATGTATATATTTTTATTAGTTAATTAAAAAAAAGGGTGGCGTTTATTTCACCACCCCTTTGAAGATTATTTGCTTAAAATTAAGCAGGAGTGTAAAGAACGATATCAGAACCAATTCCGTATTGAACACCTGCAGTAAATCTCATTACTACTCTTACATTCTGAGATCCGTCGATGTCGGCCATATCAATCACTTTCACTTCGTTATGGTCAGATAATAAACCTGTTCCGAAATATAAGTTAGATTTTTCTGCAGCCATCATATAGTTGTTAGCCAATCCGTTTGCAACAAATATTTTAACTCCGTCAAAAGTTAAACTTCCGTTGTTAAACCATTGTGTACCCATTGTGTTAGTACCATTAGCACCTAAACCTGAAGCAGCAAAACCGCCTAAAGCACGAACGTAAGCACGAGCAACGTTTTGAGATACATAGATATATAAATCTTCTTTTCCGTATAAAGCAGCAGGAATAGCATCAACTACTTTTCCTAATTCAGCAATAACGTTAGCAGCAGTTACAGCAGTACCAACTACGTCGATAACAGTTGCATCAGCAGTAGCTAAAGTAACGAATCCGTCAAATTGTCCTGCAGTAGCAGTAGCACCTCTCCAAATTGATACTTCGTTGTTTTGAGCAGCTTTAGCAGCAACGTGCGCTAATAAGAAATCTTGAAAAGAAGGTGGCATTGAATCGAATGCAGAATAACCCATTTCGATCGCTTCCCAATCTGAACGGAAATCTTTTTTACAAAGTTGTAAATTGATTTGGAATTCTTCAGGAGTGATGATTCTTTCAGTTAAAGTAACTGTAGAAGTTGCATCGAAATCACAAGTAGCATCTTTAACTAAATCGTTAGTTGCTAACTTTTTAATTACTTCTTTAAAAGCAATGTTTGGTTTTACTTCAATACCACCGTTTTCGATAGTAGAGGCAGACAATAAAGCAGCAGAAATATATTTCCCTGCAAACTGACCTGCATAAGTAGTTGTAATAGAAGTTGTAGTCGCCATTTTTTAATTATTTAAAGTTTGAAATTTTGTTTAATACAGAATCAAAAGTTGTTTTGGTTCTATTTTGTGAGAAAGTATGTAATTCTCTTTTAGTTGTAGCTTCAGGATTGTGTGTTAAAGGTTCAGCAGATAATTCTACTTCTTTAACTTCAACTTTAGCTAATTTTAATTCTTCGATTTCTTTTCTTAAAGATTCGATTTCAGCAAAGAACATTTCTTTAGTAACTGATTCAATTACTCTTTTAGGTTCTTTTACTTCGGCCATTTCTTGCTCTACTTCAACTTCTACTTCAGCAGGTGCTTCTTCAGCAACAGGTGCTTCCATTTCTTTGATTTCAGCAATAATACCTTCTTCGGCTACGATTAAAATCATACCATCTTCTAACTTATATTCTCCAACAGGTAAAGCAATTCTATCTTCTTCGTTTACGATGAAAACACTTGCACCTGCTTCAAATACTTCAGCTTCGATAATAGTACCATTTTCTAAAGCCATTTGAGCAAGTTTTACTTCCATTCCCAATAAGGTTTTGATTTGGTTAATTACGTTCGACATTTGATTTTTGTTTTAAAATTAATATTATAAAGTTTTGTTACATTTTTAACAATTAGTTACTAACTCGCACTATTGTTCTTGGCTCGTTAACATTTGTAATTGTTGAATTTGCGTTTTGACCTACTGTTGAACCAATTCCTTGATTTTGTAAATCACCATTACAACATTCTTTACTGTAGGTACTGTCTGCACATAGACAACCTCTGTTTCCGCCCGTTGGGCTTGTTCTGCTTTTAGTTTGTTTGCTCATATTAGTATTTATTGTTTTGTGTTCTTTGAATAAAATATATTACATCGTGTATTTGTCCTGAGTGGTTTGCTATCATTTTAATACTTAAACCATTTGTTACTACATCTTCATCAGCATAGTATTGAAAAGTTTTAGAAAAAGTATGTTCAATATCATTACCTTTTGGAAAAGTTATTGTATCTCTCAATCTTTCGTAAGGCGTTCCATTACCACCTTCAAGGTAAATATCAACGTAGCCGTTTGCGTTGCTTATTTGCGCTTTAAATGCTATTGTAACTATATAAACATCGTTTTCAAACTCTGCTCTTAATTTATTGTCTGAATAATAATCTATTGCAGAATTTATATTTGTGTCAATTACAAAACCTTTATTGTTTGGAGCTGTAAAAGCAGTTGTAGTAAAATTAAAAGGTGAAACACTTGTATATTGTGTATCATCGTATCTTGCCCAACCTAAACCCATATTTCCCGATTGAGGTGGATATACTCTAACTTGTTCGCCATTGAAACCCATAAATAATGCTTCATCGGTTACAAGCATAGCACCTTGTTCGATATTTACATCGTCAACTTCCGATTGATTAGCAGTTTGAACGTGAACTCTAAATGCAGTATTTTTCATTATGCTTTTGTAATTTGTTCTAATTTTCTTTCAGCCCAACTTAAAGCAGAATCACCACCCCATAATAAATAGCTTATTGTACCACAAGCTTCAGTGTCATTTTCATTATAATATTCTTTTGCTCTACTTAAATAAGAAAACATACGTTTAATAGTTTCTTCGCTAATTGGTTCTTTGTTTGCTAATTGTTGCGCTCTAACTTTACCAACTTGCGTAGCACATTTATTTCCGTTTTTTTCGTTTAATTCAATTCCTCTTTTTGCATTGTTACTAACTGCATCAGGATAATCAGTATAAGATTCTAATTCAGTTTTTAAAATAATTTCTTTTATCTTTTCAATTAGTTCTTCTTCTTCAGTAAGTACTTTGCTTAATTCTTTTTTCTTTTCTAATTGATCGGCAAAATGTCCTTCTAAACTAAAACCTTTTACCTTGCCTGTTTTAACGTAGTCGTTCCAAATTTCGTCATTGTCTACTTTTATACTTGCCATCCAAGTACCAAGCGGAACGTTTAAATTATACAACGCACTTTTATCTTTAGTTAAATCTTCAACTATCCAAGATTCAACAACTGTTAAACCTTCAATAACTTTAGAATGCTCTAATGTTGAATTGCCTTGATTTCCATTCTTTAAAAACAACTGAGACGCTTTTACGACAGTATCTTTTGAAAAATATATATAGTATTCATCTTCGCCATTACGTCGGTAAATTGGCTTTTCAGGAATTAAAACCGCACCCATTAAAATACGTTTCTCTTTATTTATTTCAGCAAGTTTAATTTCTTCAGACTTTAACGCTACAAAATCGGATTCAATAGCAGGTGATTCAACTACGCTAATAGCTTCTACACCTTGCATATCCTCATTTTCGTCTATAATTAATTCTATTAGATTCATTTGTTTTATTTTAAAAATTAAGTTTTAATTAAATTGTTTTTTTGTAAACAAATTTGTTTATATTATCCTATACTTGCATTTCTTACAATATTTCTATCTAACGCTTGTTGTGTTGTTACGTTGTTTGCAACTACATACGCCTGTACGGGTTGTTGAGCACCTAATGTTTGAGCAATTTGATTTACACCGCTATTGCCAACTACGTTAAAACTTGGAGCACCACCACCACCACCTGCAGCGCCGCCACCTGCAGCAGACATTGAAGGAGCACTACCGCCACCACCACCGCCCGGAACTTTAACGGCAGTAATTGCTTTAACCGATTTAAAACCTGTAGCCAAAATAGCTGCAACGTTTACTGCTTTTGCAACGTAATCGTAAGGAGAAGGTAAAGTAGATTTTTGTTTTAATGCTTCTGAAACCCCAACGTAAGTATTAATTAATGCAGTTGCAATACCTAACGCTTTACCTGCTGCAGTTTGTTTACCTACTAAATCAGCAAGGTTGCCTAAAACGTTTGCAGTTTCGTTTGCTTGTGCCATCTTTTGTTCAAACTCTAATCTACCTATTTCAGTTCGTGCTTTAGAATATTGTTGTTCAATAGCGTTGCGTTGTTCTTCAGATAGTGCTTTATCTTCTAACAATAAACGTTCTTGTTCTATTAAAGCCTTTCTTTTAATTTCAAAACTTGATGCTTCGGCGTCTATTAATAATTGTTGGTTTTCAACTGCCTTGTTTCTTTTTTCAATAGCTATTCCATCTTCTGCTAATAATATTTGTTGGTCAATTTCTTGTTTCTTTAATGCAAATTCTTTTTCAGCATCTACTCTTGCTTGAGTTCCTTCCTTATAAAGTAATTTAGCATCATCTAATCTTTTTTGTTCTATTATTAACTCATCAGCAAAAGCTTGTTTTTGAGCTTCTAATTTTGCTTGAGTATCTGTTATTCTTTCAGCAGAAAATTTCTTTTGATTAATTGCTAATTCAGTTTCTGTTTCTAATTTAGTTTTTCCTAAATCATTTAACTCTCTATCTAATGATAAATCATTTGCTTTTTGTTCAGAACGTAAACCTTCAATTTGAGCAAGTACTCCTTGTTTATTTGTGTTAGCGTTTATTAAGGCAGTTTGATTTTCAATATTATTGTTTTGTTTTGCGGTAACTGCTGCTGCTGCTATTTGTGCATTTGCAGTAGCTAACATAGCTTTTTCTTGTTTGTCTAAAACATCTTTTAAATCGTTATTTGCCTTGATTCTATCTTCAACACTATTGCGTTCTTCATCACGAACTTGGCGTAACTTTTCGGCTTGTCTATCGTATTGCTCAACTAAACCTGCTTGTGTAGCTTCAGCTAATTTTGCAGTGTTTTGTAATTGTACATTTGCTTTAGCTTGTTCGTATGCACCTGCAACTGATATTTTACTTACACCATCAATAGTTCCTTCTACAACGCCACCTATTTCAGATGCTGCTTTACCTAAATTGTTAACTATGTTTTTAGTAGCTTGTATTGAATCAGTACCTACTTGCTTTAAACTATCTTTAGTTTCATCAATTCTTTTTGTTAATGCTTTAATTGCTTTTGGGTCACCATCACCAAATATAGATTCTTCCCAAGCTAAACGAGCTTCATCAATTACTAATTTAATACCATAAAAAGCTAATTTTAAAGGTGCTATTGCGTTAGTTAATAAACCTTTTATAACAGCAGTTAAGCCTTCAAAACCATTACTTGATTGACTTACTTTTTCAACAACAGATACTATAACGTTTGTAACTTGTGAAAACACATTTGCAACAGTACCCATAACTGCAGAAAAAGTATCAGCAACCTTTTGATTGCCCATAAATACTTCTTTTAAAGTACTTAATGCACCAATGATTAAACCAATACCCATTGCTTTAATAGCTAAACCTACGCCTTTAAAACCATCGGCTAATGACTTGGTAGATTTTTCAGTATCTTCTGTAGATTTTTCAATGTTGTTAATAGACTTGGTTGCAGCTTTGCCTAAATCTTCAAATTGGCTCGTTAATTTTTTTACGTCCTTTTCAGCATCAGATGCATTTACATCAATTTCTATTGTTTTCTTAATTGCCATTTTATTGTTTGTTTTAATTCTTTAAAGTTTTCGGGCATTTTGTATTTTCCTTTTGCTATTGCAATCGCTTCGCTATCTTGTTCTTTTAACAAGGGTAGCATTTCTAATATTAATTTAAGCATCTTGTGTTATTGTAATTAAATCATTTTTATTGCTTAATATCGCTGCAGTTCTTTGCAAACCACTTGTGTTTTGTTTAACATCAATTTTAAGACTAAGCTCGTTAAAACTAATTGGATTTAACATACTACTAACATCGTCTATAATAGTCCAAGTCAATAATTCTTTTGAAGTTAAAAATACATCAAATATAACTGCTTGATTGCTTACTCCTCTTGAAGTACCATTATCAAAGTTTATACTTCTAAAATCTTGTATTAATTCAAAATCACTTTCAAAGGTTGTTAAGTCCGTAGTGAATTGATTTATAATATATCTTTTATCACGAATTACAACTCTGTCGTTTAATTTTAAATTTAACAATTCTAAATAAGGCAAACGCATTTTAACTTTTACCATTCTTGATTTTAAACTATACAAGTTATTCAAGTAAGCTAAATAGTAGTTATTAAATAATGAATTGTTAATAGGAGTTAAAAAGTAAGAACTAATTTCAATACCCCAATTCAAAGTGTTATTTGTTAAATCGGCAGTGTCGATACAATCTTGACCAAAATTCATAAATTGATTTATATTCGTAGTCGTTGCCCCGTTATTAAAATATAAAGTTCCTGCTTTGTTTTCCGTTAAATATAAAATAATTGGTTTTGGTGCGTAAGGAGTTAAATCTGATTTTAAAGCATAACCAACTTGCAAATCAGTTCCTGTAAATTTGCTAAACAATAAATTCTCAAAAGGTAACTTAATTGAATAGTCAGCGCCATCGGTATTGAAAACAGAACTTAAATTCCCATACTCTCTGTTATTGTTTGCAAAAAATTCTCTACTTAAAACATTCTCGCTTTTTTCGTATTCAAAATTTATCTTTCTATATGGTTTAATTCTTTCAAAGTTTAAATCAGTTGTGCAATATTGGCTTAAATCTTTTATCTCACCAAGATAATACCAATTTTCTAATTGTTCTATTGTGAAATTAACTCCGTCGGTACTATATGCAGTAAGATTAAACATTTTTAATATACCACTAAAAAAGTCTGACACTTTCATATCAGGCAAATAATTCAATAAGTTAATATCTGAATTTAAAGACCCACTACTTGAACCTAACGAAATAACAGGAAAGGTTAAAGTTGCCGCAGGAAGATTTAATCTTCTGTACGTAAACGAATAACTATATGTGTACGTTGTTGGTGTAAAAGATTCTACAAAAATCTTATAAGCACCGTTTCTATATGTGTTAGGTATTGTAACTGTTGTAGATGCCGATGTAAATTCTAAAGTAGTAAATAACGAATCATCTTTATATATAAATATTCTATGATTTACTGAAGCAGCAAAATTTATTACTACTTTAAATTTAGGTTCACTTGAATAAATATTTCCGCCTAAATGTGTAGAATTACTATTTAATAAATTATAGGTATTATCCTGAATATTAAAGATTCTTGGTAAAGAAGTGTTATTATCTGTAAAAAGAAGTTGCTTTCTTTGTGTTGTAGATACAAACCTTCTTGAATCATTTCCTTTTAACCACAAATAAGCTTTTGTAAATTTTTGCTGATTTAAAAATGTACCGCTAAAGTTTAAATTATATTTATCTGCAATAGCTTCAAATATTCTTGTTACTTTTAAAGCAGGAAAAAGTTCGTTAAAGTTTATAGCACCACCACTTGTTGAAATATCATTTGCACCACCGCCGTTATATTGCCAAACTCTATCTGAAGTAATTAAAGGAAACATTACATTTTGAGCAGTAGTAGATTGTACTAAAGCCCTAACATTAGTTCCGTTATATTCAAAAGTAGAATCGTTTATTTCTCGTACATCGTTTAGTTTATCTTCACCGAATTTATCCATTAAAGATTTCAAGTCACCATAGAAAGTTATTTTATAATCTTCTACACGATTGTTCTTTATAGTTGCTGATTCTAATTGCCATCTACCGATACGAAAAGTTTGTGTATCTACTTCAATGTAACCATCGTATCTTAAGCGTTGGTCAAAAGCATCGTCTAAACTATTTTCGTACCAATGTTTAAATATTTCGTTATTGTTTGCACTTGCAGGAATAGTAAAACTTTGCGAGTAGTCAGTAAATATTTTTGAAATATCGTTTATGTTTTGAATCGACGAAGTAACAGAAATCTTTTCATCTTCAAATAATTCAATACGGCTATATGTAGCTAAAGTGTCAAAGCTACTGCCTAAAGATTCTATTGTACTTCTTAAACAACTACCTGCTTCAAATGTACCACCATCAGTTTTAACTCTTTTGTAAAAGTTATTATATGTTAGTTCATTTGTGTTCTGATATTTAGGAGTTTTAATAAATAAAGCTACTTCCATTTTATATTACATCGTTAATTAGTCCGAAGTTGTATTCAAATTCTATTTCGTAATTGATAACCTTATTGTTTAAACTTGTTTTCTTTTCGCTTGTCTTGCTTTTTACTACTGCAGGTTTACCACCTAATAAAACAGTTTCACTTAAAATCAAATCTTGAATCAACTCAAAGTAGTTTTCATCAACCCAACCTGTATTACATTTTATTGATTGTTTACCTTGATGATTAAAACGCTTTCTTTGCCCTTGTAAGACATTATAATCTATGCTTGAAGGTAACATATTAAATTCTTTAAATTCTGTTTCTATTGCTTCCGTAGACGCTTTAAAAAACGTTAAGAATTGCCATCCTCCAAAACGATTAATATAAGTACAAATAACAGGTGTGTATTTAGGCTCACAAATTATTTCGGATTTAAACTCAAAGTAATCATCCCCATTAACATTTGCAGTCAAAGGTATTTTATACATAGTATTATTAGCAACTGTTAAAGTACCATAACCTATTACATCATAAGTTCCCGCTTCATAAAATACATTTACATAAGGTACAACCGAAGCCCATTTTTGAAAAGTAATAGAAGGGTTAACTAAAGGTTTTACAAAATAATCATTATATTGATTATAACCTATTGAATAATTAGTATATCCGTTTAAACAAATAAATGTTTCGTCTACAACTTCTACATCGTCTGAATAAGAAACTACTCGCATATAACACCAAGTATTTACATTTTCTTCAGTTGGTACACTAACCGACACAGGTGAAATAGGTTTGATAAATTCACTTGCGTAGTTTGCTACATTCCAAGCTAATTTGTTTTGGTTTGCACTTGGTACATTTTTAGTCAAAGTATAATTTGGAGTTGTAGGTTCTGTAGTTCCTTTATTCCAAATAAATATTTCAAGTTTTCCTGTTAATTGTCCTGCTTCGTCTACTTCGATAAAGTAAGGGCTTCTGATAAATATTTTCTTCATTATTTTGTAATTGTATATTTTAAAAATTGTTCTACATCTAAACCATAGGCTTCAACTAATTCATCAGGCAAACGTTCAAATGCTTTTTCAAATGGTTTGGTAAAAAATAAACTTGGTTTAATTCCGTTTTTAAATATTCCACGTGTAATTAAAAATGCAGTTGACTTATAAGACATAAACTTTCCGTTCTCTTTTCTAAATTGAAATCTACGTTTCTCTACCCAATTTAAAATAGGTTGCAAAGGTGGTCGTTTACTTTTATAACTAAACGGAGTATTGTATTTCTTTTTTGTACCACTTACACCTTGATCTTGAAACATCCCGTAATCTTCCATCAAGAAAGTCATTCTAAAACTATTAGCGCTTACTTCAATATCAGCATCTAAACTATTATATAATGCTTTTGTGTTTGTCTTGCCGCTTTTAGATAAATTGCTTCTACTCTGCTGAATTACATATTTAGCAAAGTCGTTTAGATACTTATATGTTTGTTCTTTATTTTGCATTTAGCAAATAGTAATATCGTTTCTAACTAATACATCAAACGTAACCGCCCAACCCGCTAAATCGTTTTCAAATCGTTCGGTAAAAGGCTCAAACGTAGGGGTGCCTGTTAATTCCCAAAAGTCACTACGCAAATCACCACGATTCAATCTATTTAAAACTCGTGTGCCTACTAACATTTGAGTATTCCAAATATCTACCTTATTATCTACTTCTTCTTTTTGATCGATAACATCCATTAACAACATTGTAATATTAAACGATAACACATTGCCTTGATGCGTTGCTTGATTAATAATAATGTGACTCAAAGGAAACATTGTTTGTTTGTTTAAATCAACTGCGAATATATCACCTTCGGTAACCGTGTTTACAAAAGGTTCTTCTAATAACGCTTCTTTGATTTCTCTAATAATTCTATACACCATTTTTTCTTATGTTTTTAATTTCTATTTCTGTTTTTTCCTTTTCAAACATTAACCAAGTCATTAAAGTTGTGATGGGTAGTTTGGTAACTGAATTGAATCGGAGAATATCCCCTTGAGCTGCTGCGTAAATTGATTGATACCAACCCCATTTTTTTCCAAAACTTGCTTCGCTGCTTCCGACTGTTCCACTTCGTTCTGTATATAATGACTCAAAGCGATCCCGCAATCGTTGAGCAAAGTCCAAAAAAAAAGCATAGAACCAAGTGCAATATCTAAAGGCATATATTTTAAAACCTCTGAATACTTGTCTGCAGCTTCGTAATCTTCTATGATATATAAATCCTTAACTTTATTTTTAATTGGTCTAAAAAGAACTGCCATAGCTTTATGCAGCGTTTCAGTATCGCCAAGGTAGGTTTCTAAATCTATAAATTCACCTGAAGTAATATCTTCTATTTTAGGAATAAAACCAAACTCGTAAATACCAAGTTTAAATGTTCTTGTTAGTTTAGGTTTTGTTTGTAGTAATGTATTCAAATGCACAAGCAAAGAATCAGTATCAGCTACTTTTATTCTTGCTACATCTTTTAGTTCAATATCACAAAATATTTCAATAGTCTTTTGGTTTACAAAATGACTTGCTTCATTGTTTTGTATTAGCTTCTCAAACTTTTGGTATTGATATAAAGTAATTTCATTTAATGATTCAGGTACATTAATATCTACTTTCATATTTTATTTTAAAAATTAATTAAAGTAGGAATTGTATAAAACAAAAATGCATAGCATTTAAAAACAAAAAAGGTAGCCATTTCTGACTACCGATTTTTAACCAACTTTAAACTAACTCTAAACTAATTTTAAATTTAATACTTCATACAATTCAAATACTTTATTCGTTAAAGTTTCGTCTTGTTTGTATTTATCGTTCCCTAATTTCTTTGCACCGTTTACGTTTATTTCTATTTTAACGTAATTGATTTTTCTTTTGCCTACAAAATAAACATCGTCTATCACTATTGGATAAATAGTTATTCCGTTATTCAGACAATTCTTTATCGCTTTTAAGTTCACGGTAAATTAAATAAAAGGTTAATAATGCAAAAGCTATTTGAACTAAATAATCGTTACTTGCCATTGCTATTGATGCTGATAAAACTCCTGATACTGTTCTCATAATTTCTAATTGTTTGTTATTGTTATACAAATATACAACTTTTATTAACAATACAAAAGTATTTTAAAACTTTAACAAAACTTTAACATTTACAATTATATTTAAATGAATATAATTAAACCTGCCACATATATAACACTTCTTGCTTTGCTATATTATACATTTGCTGCATCTTTTTTATTTGTCCTACATTTGTAGGTAAAGCTATCAATACGTTTTGATTAGTCTTTAAATAAATGTAACATTCAATAGTTGCTATGATTTCCCCGTATGTCATTAATAAATATAGTAGTTTCCTTTGTGTGGGTTTTCTAATTGGTAGCTTACTGCGTAACGTAAAGCATCGATCAAGTGGTTGTGTTTGTCTATTGGTGTATTTGATTTCTTTTCCAACCAACAATAGTTATTCAATTCTTTAATTAAGTTAATTGATTCAGGTGTTACTATTAAATCGTAGTCTTGTAGTAAACTGATTCCGTATGTAACGCTGCCTTGTCCTTTAATTGTAGGAACTATGTTTAAACCTAAATTAGCTAACTCACTTATTAATCTTGGTTCTGCACTATCAGCAACTATTAAAGCATCGTTAACGTATTGCCTATTTAAGTTGTATATCTGCGACGTTGTTAACGCTTGTAAAGAGAAACATTCATTAATATATATTCGTTTGTTAGAAGCGTCTATATTGCATTCTATTAATGTAGTCGGGTCATTACTAAAACCAAAATCTTGACCAAAGATACTTTTACCTACCTGCTCGTATTTTCCTATTGACCAATTTGTAAATATAACTCCTTCTGCTTTATCCAACCAACCACCTAATATTTGATGCTTATACTTTTCAGGTCTTCTATTCTTTATGTTTTCTATTTGGTTAATAAAAGATTCAGAAAGGTTTTCTATATTATCTAAATACGTTGTATGAATATATGTAGTATCTCCGTTTATCAAATTGCTTCCTGATTGTATTCCTTTATCTTCAAAGAATTTCTTATATATAAAGTGTTCTTTTGTTGCAGGATTTAAAACCAATATAACTCTGTTTTGTATTCCTTTTGTTCTTATACTAAAGTCTATCTTTTCAAATGTTTCTTCGTCTGTTAATTCTTCTGCTTCATCTAATACCCAAGTTGTAACACCGGCTAATGATTTCAAGTTAGCAGTTTGAGTTCCGCTGCTTGTTTTAATACCTTTAAACAATATTTTAGATCCTGTTTTTAAATTAATGATTTCGTCTTTAGTAATATAAAAATCATTGCTTAAATCAGCTGATTCTATCTTGTCTATAAATTCAGGTATAATAGAAACGTTAGCAGAAGTTAAAGTATAACGTGTAAACAATATAACGTGTCCTACTTCGTAAGTAAGCAATAATAAAAAGGAGTTAAGGGAATAGGATTTACCGCTTCCCCTTCCACCTGTAATTACAAAGTATCTACTATCGGAACCTAATAAATTATATTTGTTATTTAGACTTATCAATTTTGAATATATCTTTTATATCGAAGTCGTTAATGTTATGCGTTGTTTCGATTGTTTCTTTTGGTTTGCCAAATATATGTTCGGCTACAAATAATTGTCCACGTTGCGAACTTAACAAAGTATCTTTAACAAAAGTAATTTTAGCTTCGTCGTCTACTTCTGTATTATATAATTGTTTCAAAGCATTTACAAATAATGTATTTACTTTTTGTTCTTCTACTTTAGGTTTACGTCCTGCAGATTTATGACCACCATTGTTTTTTCTTCTATCTTCCATAATTATAAAAGCAATTAATATTAATTATACTCAATTTAAAAATAATAGGTTTTACTTATTGTTAATCTTCTACTTCCAAATAGTAATCACATTGTTCATCTTCAATAGGCGCTTCAACAAAGTAAGACTGTCTATACTTACTTGGTTCAGCTTTATATCTATAACAGGTTGAAGCTAAATCACAATTCTTTCCGGTACACATTGTTATATCAGGCATCTTATTCTTCTTTTAGTTCATCAGCTAATTCTATAATAGCTTTATTAATAGTTTCATTGTTGTATGTAATTTGGTGCATTAAACCTTTTATAATTTCTAAAAACTCATAAGCAGTTAGTTCATCATTTGATATTTCAACCGTGTACTTGTTATCGTATATTTCTAATATTAGTTTCATTTGTATTTTTGTTTTAGTATTTTTTTATAAATAGTGTTTACTGATTCTTTATTGCAACCTCTTTTATAATAGAAGCTCATTACTCTTAATATTCTTTGTAAATTACTCATATTTTTTATAATATCTTGCTTTTTCGTTAATGTTTAAAAATGCTTGAAACTTTTCTTGTACGTCTTCGTGTTCTAATAGTGCAGCTAAACGCATAATGTTTTTATTTGTTTGTAGTTGTTCTATTTTTTGTTTCAGTTCTTTTATCTCTATGTCCCTCATTTGTATTTTAAATTGTAATGATTCTAATACTAAATCGGGTTTAACTCCATTGATCAAGTTTTCTAATTCTTCTACTCTTGGATTGTAGTGTTTAATCATTGGGTATATTTTTAAATGGTGTATTATTGTAGCGTGGTTTAAGTTTAGTTCTTTTCCTATTTGTATTAAAGAATATCCTTTTTGTCTAAATAAGAAAGATGCTAATGCTTTCATTTCTACTTGTTCACGTTTCCTGCTTTTTATTGTTACATCAATTCCTGATTCTTGTTTTATTTTTTCTATTATCATAATTCGTCAAATGTTAATTCTAATTCTATTGGGTTAAATTCTTGTACTACTGCGGTTAATGTAAGAAACGAAGATACTTCTATTGCTAAATGTATGCCTGCACAAACTTCAAACTGTTCACGTTCTTCGTAGTCTGTTAAAACCATTCGCATTGTTTCTAATGTTTCGCCTTGACTTATATCGTATAGCGTCATAGCAAACGCTTCATCTTTTGTTAATTCCATTTTAAATTACATTACAATACTCCTCTTAATACATATTGATCTAAATCTACTCCTACTGTTTGAAAAAAGTGTTTATAGTTACTAATTCCTTGCTCAAACTTTTCTTTACCTTTTGCGTAGAACTCATCGCTACATTCAAAGATAGCAATATCTAAACTACCTTTATCGATAGCTATAAACACAAAGTCTTCTACTTCAAACATTTCACGATATAACCACGCTTGTAAATCGTAACTGTATTTATCTGCTGAATAACGAAAGTCTTTAATACCTGTTGTGGTTTTTAAATCAATAATAGTATTGCCTTTTAATATATCTGCTTTTGCTCTTATTGGTATTCCATCAATCATTGCTATTTGTGGTACTTCGTATTCTGCTTTTGTTAAGTATTCTTTTACTGCTTCATTTCTTAATAACGCATCGCATAAACGTTCGGCTGCTTTCTTTTCGTTTTTAGTGTAAACTTCTTTTCCTGTTTCTTTTGCAAGTTTGTATTCTTTACTTGCTTTTGTTGCAGCGTCTACAAATATAATATCGTCTAACTTTTCAGGTTCTAATATCATTGTGTGAAATAGCCTACCATCACGTAACGCTTGTGTTTCACCACTACCATATTTTTTTGTAAAGTAATACGTTTTAGGCGAAGATAATAATGTTTTAATACTTGAACTACTTAATGCGTTTTGGCCCAAGTAACCATAATAAAAACTATCGTCGTACATATTGGCTAATAGTTCTTCTTTATCCCATTGTTTGTTATCAAATGTTGTTATCATATTATCTTATTTTTATATTGTTTAAATTGTTCATTGTTTCTTCTTCTCGCAATACTTCTTTTATTTGTTCGTAATACAAATCAGTTTCGTTCCATTCTTCTAATAATACCTTTTTAATATTACGCAATTTGTTTTTCATATATGCGTTATCTAAATCTTTACTTAATTGAATTAAGATGTCTAAATCGTTTATAATTTCTGTTTTCATTAGTTGTAAAGTTTATCGTAAATTGTTTCTAATATTTCTTGTTCGTCTTTTTGTGATAATATCATTGTTATGTCTGTACCTTGATAAAATACTTGCATAATAATAACATCAGGCACTTGATCATCTTTTACTTTTACTGTGTGATAATCAACTTGGATTTCTTGATTACGATACTTAAATGTTTCCATATACTTGTTTTTAATTGTTTCAACAAATATATAACTTATTTTTTACTTATTAACATTTTAACAAAACTTTAACATAAATGCGTATCATTAAAAGATAAAAAAAGTAGGTGTTACCCTACTTATTGTTTTCAATCCATTGTTCTTGCAACTTTTCGTGATGTTCTATTTCCCGCATCAAGTAGTTTAATGCCTTTCGTAAGTCATCAAGTTCGTTATCTTTTTTACCGGCTCGTGCTAAATACTTAACTATATTTCCACGATTAAAATTCATATCGTACATTTTACAAAAGTCTATGACGTCAATCCTTGATTCTGTTATATAATGCATTGGTGTTATCTTGCTCATTAGTCTATTTTTAAAAATTCAGCTTCAGCGTATTCTTTGAACCATTCTTTGTTATCATTGTACTTTTCAATAATTGCGTCAATCATAATTAATTCGTCAAGTGTTGAAGTACTTAATTTAGTAACCAAACTTTCAATCTTGCTTAAAATGTTTGTAGTCATTTCAGGGTCGGTTTTATAAATACTTGTGTATTCTTTATGTACGACACTTTCCAAGTCTTTGTTTAGGTTATTAATTCTATTCTTAATTTCTTGCTTATATTGTATTGTAAAGCGTAAATTTTCGTTGCATTCTAAAAGCAGTTGTGAAAGTATAACTTGCTTTAAATATTCTAATTGTATTGGGTTTTCTATTGCGCTCATCTAACTTCTATTAAATTTATTAATAATGTATTTATTCTATCTATTACTTTTTGTTTGTCTTGCAATTTATTGTTTTCGTAGTATATTAAAAAATGCGGGACTTTAAATTCATCTTTATACTTTTGTCTTTGTGCTTCGTGATTTAACTTGGCTTGATTCTGATATTGAGTATTCATATACTGATACGTTATT
>Ga0208975_1000446_pt1 | contig 20351 bp, 19 predicted proteins | sample GreLakmeER78MSRF_FD_187700 | JGI IMG/M metagenome (GOLD analysis project Ga0208975, IMG submission 187700) | Freshwater lentic microbial communities from great Laurentian Lakes, MI, USA - Great Lakes metaG ER78MSRF (SPAdes) | ecosystem: Environmental > Aquatic > Freshwater > Lake | place: Great... | reverse complement strand
AAAACGCCGCCCCAGATGGGGCTATTTTTTTGCACCCGAATTTGTATTTACCCACAACAAATTTTTTTTATTTTTTAAAAAAGCGCGCACGAAGGAGCAAAAAAGGCTTTTTTCTTGTTGCGTCCAGTCCCTGACCGTGCTAGTTTCTGGTTATGGAAACATGGGCTCGGTTCATCGCAACCTTACTTCTCGCTGGTTTTGCCTGCCATTACATCATGAGCCTGAGATTCAACTTCTATCTCCGGGTGATATTGACATTCATTGTCGGGTTCACAATCGGCAATTTAATTCTGAGGTAATCAATGAAACGCAATCCAGGCAGACCCACCGTCCACCCCAAGACCCCCTACACCACGCTAACTATCCGCATTCCTGCTGAAATCAAAGAGCAGATAATCAATCAGGCTGAAGCTGTAGACCTCACCCTAACCGATTATATAACTGCTTTAGTTATTCGCGATGGTTCGTAAATCGGAGAAATCTAAGCATCCCAAGAGATGGCACGACATTAAAGTTCGATTACTGGGTGAGCAAAAGAATACAATCATTGATTACGCAAGGGCCAATAACCTATCTGTCAATCAACTAATTCTCTACGCAGTATTGGATTTCATCAATAATCAAAAGGGAATCCCATCTCCGGGTTCATCCCAATATGCCAAAACTACTTTCGAAGATGTCATCTCTGCTTATGTTAGAGGAGAACGTTTGTTTGAACCTTGTGGTAAAACCGAGTGTGATAAAAAAATAACAGTAATTTCAGGTATGGAGTTCTGTACAACCTGTAACTTTAGAGTCGGTTAGTCGTTCCACATCTGTGCGAGTGTGGGCCTGATTGGTTTAACTCCTCGCTTTCTCTGTTCGGCTGCCAACTGTCTACTAGTTAATCCAGCCCATACTCCATGCATGTCTGCTGCTGGAAACTCGAGTGCATACTCTAAGCACGATTTTTGAACAGGGCAGCTTTTACAGATAGCTCTTGCTTGAGCTATGTAAGTAATGTCCTTATGTTCTTTGGGGAACATAAGTTGTGTCTTTCCGCGACATGACGCTAGTGCAAACCACTCTTTACTCCCCATATACAGTATTTCTGGAAGTTTAGAACTTTTGTTATGCTTATTTTGTTTAGCCACCAAATTACACTTTCTTTCAAAAAGAAACATTATTTATGTTTGCTAAATATAAGCACACTATTAATAATCAACCGGACATAGTTCTACTCAGGTCTCTAGTTATGTCTCTTCTACTGTCTCTAGGTTTACTAGTTAGTAGGGAACTATGATGCCTTCAGAAACCGTGGCAGTTTAAGGGGCGGCGTTTTACTTGGGCTTCTTCTCTACGCCTTGAGTCAAAGTATGGTACGGAGCGCCTGTGTAGGGGTCAAACTTCGCAGCAATCGATAAAGCCTTGATGGCTAAAGTCTTGGCTGTAGCCCATGGGATTGTCCCAATCCTGGCTGGGATTGTTGCCTGTAGGGCGCCTAGTGCATATTGAGCACCAGTACCTATTGCATAGACCCCATTGATGTCCGACATCCATGAGTAGTCTCCGTCAATGATGTATATCATGCCATTTACTGACATGAATATAGTTGAGCCGTGTTCGGCAACATGTTCGGATGTTTCTTTTGGGGGCGCGGCGTAGCCGTGCTGTTCAAAACATTCTCTTAAAGCTGGGATAAATTTAACTGTAACGAAATGGTCTAGTTTTTTGCCTTTTAGGTTCGCTGGCGGGGATGGAGGGGTAAAGGCATGATGCAGGATATTGATTGCTCGAACATCCCCAGCAGCTCCGAGTATGTACTTACCGTTTACAGCGACCTTACTTGAAGTGGTCCCTATGGTTGCTATCTGGGTTGCGTAGCCGGCTTCGTTAACATCAGATACACGGGAATCAACACAAACCAATGAGTAGTTATCACCCTGAATTCCGACTATTGTTGTCATGTCTCGTCAATCTTTGGTTTAATTTATCTAAACTATTTGCTTTCTGAAGCAAAGTATTCTTTACCTCTGAACATTCCTCTGCCGTTAAATATCCACATTGGTTCATAGTTGAAGTACTCTCCGCCAACGCCTTTGGGTTGATACTGAACAACCCCTAATCCTTGTTGCCAGTTCTCTGCCCCTTGGAGGATTGGTACGCCATGTTCATTGAGACCAGACTTCACTGAAGGAACGGCGCCGTCTATTCTGCATAGACACCCAGGACTTGCAGCCATGATGGTTCTTGGGCCTTGGTCTGTTTCTCTTGTCTGATAAGCCAATTCATTTCTATGGATATGACCGTATATCACCGAAACAGAGTTGGTGTTTAGATACTTATTGGTCGTGCTTCCATTTGAGACAACCTTGTCGCCGTGAACGACTCTCAGATTGGAATTAATGTAATAGGCGGCTTCTGGGTATCCAGATAGATATTCGATATTGAGTTCATCCATCCACAGAAGAACTGGAAGAGACAAAACAGGCCATTTGTCTCTCAGCTCATTATTTTTGGGGTTTATCCCTCGCGTCAAACCAAACGCTGCTTCTGCGTTGGCCTGGATATACGCAGGAAGTCTCTTTTCGTGGTTGCCTTGAATCCATACAATCTTTGCTTTTGGCGCGACGAGCCTCAGGTCTTGAAGAAATTCAGCCGCTCTATCTAGAGCTGGCTGAATCATTTGTTTGAAAGTCGGAGCAGTTAGATATTTTCCAAATTCAGCAAAGTCCAAGTTGTCACCAACCATCACGACAAGGTTTGGGTTGACGTCTGATATCACCTGTAAGGCAACCGAGATGGCCGAATCGTCATGAATCGCTACTAATTTAGCGTCATGGGCGGCTCCGGTTTTATAAAAACCGAACTGTATATCAGGGATGATAACTGCCGTTTCCCAGCCATTCTTGCCTTGTGATTTTGTCTTTGACTTTTGTCGTTGCTTTGCTGGCTTTGGAGCCGTTGTAACTAAAGGCCATTCTGGACCAGTAGCCCATTTGGGAGAAAGCTGAACTGCAAAATTGGTTTTAGTTTGAAGTTCCCCATTTTTGTCAGTGCTGATGTTTTGGCGAAGAGTTACTTTTGATATGTCACCTATTTCATCAATATCTATGTTTTTGGTCTTAATCATCTCCATGATGGAATTGATTAATTGCTTTTTGGTATCCTCTTTATTCTTTTGTACAGCCAGTTGTTCTATGTGGGATTTATGAAGTTTCATTTTGTCCTTAATTTTGAGGATTTTGTGGTCTTAAACAACATTCTTTTTCTGGGTTGGTGAAACATGTTCTTTTTTCTCCAACAAATTCGCGTCGAATCTTGATACCATCAGCACACAGCGCTCTGGTGATATCTTGAGTGGTTGCTGAACTAAGTAGGACCCCCCTGAAAGCTTCTTTTGTCTCTTCGTCAAAACCTTCGTAAATAACTCCGAATTTGCATAAGTTATTTGCTGGTGAGGTAGTCAGTTCTTTGAAAGCATCTTTTAAAGCCATATATCTCCAATATCTTAGAACAATACGGGCACCCATGTGCGCACACCTGCTGGCTGCATGTGGGCTATCAGATATCATATATCATAAAATTATGCTACGCAAGCACTCTAAGCCATTTCTCAAATAAGCAAACTAGGATTTCTCCAATGAAAAAAGACAGTCAATCAGATGCTGTGAGAAAGGCTCTTTATGGGGCTCTTTCATCTGGGGCCCAAGACAATAAAGAACTAGTTGACAAAGTCTTAAATGTTTTAGATAATCAGAAACTACTTAGATATAGCAATAATGATGACATTAATCTTTTGTCTACTTATGGCAAGGTTCTTATTGTTTTAATAGAAGACCCAAGTATGACGGCCAGAGCTGTATCTATATATTTGGGGTTAAGCGAAACTATGGTGGCTAAAGTCTTTAAATCATTAATATCAGCCGAACTGATTACAAAGACAAAAGACAAAAGACAAAATGTATATAAAATCAACTATGAAATCTTAAAAAATCACTCTGATATACATCATGTTTTCAACGTAATGGAAAAAATATCAAAAGAAATCAACAAGCAAAAAACCATTGATGATGAACCTTTTTAGCTAACAGGGTTGTTTATGCAACGAAAAATAAATAAAAGAAAAATTAGACGAGGAACAACGCCCTACATACTTTTATGTTTTGCCAAATCTAAGAAAACTACATTTACCGCAAAACAAGCATCTTTTGTTCTTGCTGGTAAAATGCGTTATCAAAAAGACGTTGTCCAAGCTGCAAGGTCACTCGTCTTGAATGGCTACCTTGAAGAATGTGGACCATTAAATCAATGTCAGTTTTCTTGGTCTATCACTCCAAAAGGTCTCGAAGTTCTGAGGGTTTTGGTACCGCCAGAGAAATAGGGTTATTTATTAAGTTTTACTTATTTGCGGTTAACCATGCACTAAAGGTTTCATCAGTCGTAGGCATAAACCATAATTGAGCAGCATCAAGATTTCTGATATCCCCTACTATTGTCCAGCAAAGCTTCATTGATTCCGTGGCTGGACAACTCCCGGCGTTGCATTCCATGCCAAACCTAGATATAAACCACTTAACTAAACAGCCTTCCTTTTCGTCCCAACAATCTCCGGTTGAGTCATTCAAACATTTGATTTCGATAATCTCTAGTTCGGATTTCACTATTCGTAGAGTTAGTTCGTGGCCATCATTGTGCCAAATCATGTCGCGGATAGGGTTGTTTTGTGTCATTTAGATAAATTTATAAAAGACGTATTGTCCTTGAGCAGTGGAGTACCTAGACGGTATCACGAGTTTGAATTAGGGCAAGTAAAGACTTAAGCAACTATTTTAGTTTTAGTAAAACCTAAATGGGTTTTAGTAAATAATTTATTTTTTCTTGTTAAACGAATTTAAATGGTCATTTAGGTGACCATCTATTTTGTTTTCTACACTAGCTATATCGGCGTCAATGTCTGCAATATCTTCTTTCAGGCCATCAAGTCGCTCTCTCACAAAGCCGTGGTCTCTGACGTTTTCGCGACGGCTTTTTTCTATAAGAAACATTAAAAGTCCAAAAGACCCAGTTACGACAGCAGCCCAAGTAGCGTCCATAGCAACCTAATTCTTCTTTGATTTCTTTTTAGATTTTTTAACAGGTTCAGTAGCTACGGGTTCAAGAACCACTAAAGACGACAGGAAATCAGCGTTACAAACTTTTTTTACTGCAGCTTCGCCTTGTGCATATTTACTCATTTTAAGCCAAGCAATTCTTTTACTTTTGGCCCAACAACAGAATCGGCATTAAGCTTGTTTGCAACTTTAAACGCTTTGATGGCTTCTTGAGTTTTAGGACCAATGTTTCCGTCAACAGGGCCATTATAAAAACCTTTATCTTTAAGGGCTTGTTGAAGTTCTTTGTCGGCGTCTTTATGTGCAGCAACAGGTGGCGCTACGGCAAGATTTACTATCGGCGTGCTAGCAGGTGCAGAGGAGCCACCAGTAAAAGCAACTACTGCTGGGGTTGGATTGTCACCAGTAACCAAGCGCAAATGCCAGGGTTCACTCGGAACCACTTCCCATGAAAATCCAAAATCTTTAACATTGGCAATTAGCCAATTAAGACGCTTTGGCTCTCCTGCTGAATGCACGTCAACGGCAATACCAAGATTATGGTTTGATTTACCTGGGGTGGCGAGCATTGCCATACCTTTTTTCAGATACCAGGTTTTTCCTTCAAATGATTTTGTGCTGGTTCCTGCAATTGGCTCCAAAACGTAGCGCTGTTTAAAGCTCGCCAGTTGCGACTCGTAACTGCGATAGAGGTCGCCTGATGACGTGGGTTTGAGTTCAAGTCCGTCGGCTTTGGCTTTGGCGACCATTGCGTTCCATGCGTCGGCTGCTCGCCAATGGAGTTTTCCTCCGCTTGGGATTGCTCTAAGGAGTGAGTCGGGCAATTTTCCAGGTTCGATTCCTTTCAAGTCTTTAGGCATAACAATTGGAACAATGTAATCCCATGCAACTTTTGCCATGTCAATAAATCTCCTAAATGATAAGCGCAATTATTTAGCGCTAACAGATTTTACAACATTACTGAGGTAATTTTTGTATACTAATTAAGTTCAGTCTGGTTCTTTCATGTGTAGGTACATTGCACAAGCGAACGCAATGAGTGTGCCCCATAAGGCGATTTGTTGAGTTAGACCAGAAAGTGTGAAGTACATTACTGTCGCACCCGCCAAGGTAAAACCCGAACCCATAATCCCATAGATGAATTTCTTTGTAAAATTCTTCCAATCCATAGTTCTTACTCCATTTTCGTATTTGTAAATAGATATTTGTTTAATCCAGTCAGGGCCTTCACCTTCAATTGCGCCGCCCTCTTCTAGTTCTTCTTCTTCTCTTCTTGCCACAACATCTTGTCGTGGGCTTGAAGGGCTTGAATTTGAACCAGGAGTTGGAATTGCGCCAGCAGCAGTAGCAAGAGCCACCGTGCTGGTTACTAAGTTTACAGCAATCACGCTTCTTCTCGTACCAACATCTATAGAAGAACCCAAAGCAACATATGTATCAAACACACCAGCAAACACATTTATCTCTTCCTCGAAAGATTCTTTAACTTCTACTGGGGCTTCAGCGAGTGCCTCGGAAATTTCAGCACCCGCTTCTTGCGAGACCTCGGCAACAACGATTGCGGCAAACACTTCTGTCGCTTGTTCACCGTCAATGCTTTCAAGCACTTTGGGGCTCGTTGCCAGTTCCGTTGCTTGGTCACTAGGAATACCACCTTCCTGTTCAATTACCAATGTGACAACTTGTCCAACTTGCTCGCTCGTAATCGTGTCTGATTCCAAGACGTCCACGATGACGCCAAGCGACTCTTCGTTAAGTTCATTACCCAAGACGGCGGTAAAGGTTTCAATCAAAACCTCGGTGCTTACTTCTTCATCAAAGACTGCATCAAGTGCGGCGCCCAAATTGTCTGCGGTAAGACCGTCTTTCAATACATCAACGATAAGGTCAATGGTTTCTGCATCGGAAAGGTCATCGTCAAACACGCTGTCAAATATTGCTTCTGTTTCTGCTTGGCTAAGATTTGTTTCAAGCAAGTCGTCAAGTACGGTCATAGTGTCTGCAGCGGAAATGTCCTCGTCAAATACTGCGTCCATAACTTTGTCTAGGTCGCCAGAACTAAGCGGACCATCAAAGATTGATTCCAAAGCCGTCACCATATTCTCAGCAGAAGTATCCTCCGAGAATGCTGAATCCAAAACTACTGTCAACTGTTCGCTGGTGAGGTCTGCGTCTAGCATTGTTGTTAGTGCTTCGGTGAATACATCTGCCGAAACATCTTCGGTAAACACGGCTTCTAGGACATTGTCGAACTGGGTGTCGGTAAGTTCTGCGCCAAGGAGTGTGTCAAGAACGGCACCAACCTCGTCAGCCTCAATATCAGTAGTGAACGTATTTTCAAGAATATTGTCCAATATGACTGTCGTGATTGGCTCGTTGTCTTCTATATCGACGACGGTATAATCATCTGGTGGAATTATTACTACTACCGTTTCAGTTTCTGTTGGGTCTACTTCAATTGGTAGTAAAGTTGTTTCTGTTGATTCCCATCCTTCTGGGATGGTTACTGTTGGCAATTCGGTTCCAGGTAATGTTTCTGTTGGAAGCGTCACCGTTGTGGATTCTGTTTCAGGTAATGGGATTATGTATGGTGGCTCTGTTGTATCAGTTGGCGAAGAGTCGCCTCCGTTATCGGATTGACCAGGATTATTGGGACCTGGAACGGGCTGATAGGGAACTGTTGTAGTTGTACTAGTGGTAGTAGTTGTTACGGGAGTCGGGTCAATAACTGTTGCATCAACGGTTACTTCAGGACCGTACACACATGAACCTACACCCTGATTGGAAAAGCAACTTTGATTTCCCGCTTTAATACCAAAACGGACAGGTCCGTATCCAGTCGTGACAGGGTTACTGCCAGAGAACATTCCAGTGCTTAACGAATAGTTGGTTCCTTGATTAGTCCAAACTCCCCAGCCACCTGATTGTGCTCCACCGATTACTGTTAGGTCGTAGAAACTAACTGAGTAACCGTAGATGGCGGTATTGCTTGCCGCCGATGCATCCCAATCAAGGTCAACACTTCCATCTGCGTTTGCAACAGCAGTCAAGTTTGTAACTGGATTAAGGTACGCCGCAGTGATTGTGTTGTTGGACTCGACATATCCAGAGCCTGAGAAATTGTTTGTGTTTTGCGCAGTGGTGCCAAATGTATTTCCAGTGGCCGTGGAGAAAGAGTTTGCACTTACTCCGTTGTACACAGAAGAGCCGTTATTCCAATTGTTGGCAAACTGAATAGCAGTCGTGTTGCCGTTGAATGTATTGCCTGAAACCATCTGGTTGCCAGCGCCAACTGTCCAACCTGTAGGAATCCACGAAGATAAATACACGCCCGTACCGTTTGAAGTAAATGTTGAGTTGGTTACTTGTTGACGGTTGAGACCAGCAAGAAGTGCAGCATATGTATTGTTGGAAAATTGCGTGTTGTTTATCTTGAAAAATCTTTGTCCATATATTCCGTAATAGTTGTTGTTAAAAACTGAGTCATATACATAGGTTCGGTTTGTGTAGTCGGAATCCGTTTGACTCAAAGCCGATGGAGTTGAACCGTAATCTCCCTTGATGCCTGTGTAGAGATAATCAAATGTTGTATCTGTGAGAGTAGAGACAGAGTAGTTATTATTATTGAACACAGCAGAGCCTGCTGTCATTCCTGTGAAGCGAACATCTGTTGCAGAGAAAGTGCCTGAGCCGTTATACACAAGACCACCGTTAGTTGCTTGTCCTTGCTTTAAGGTCATGTCCGAAATCGTCAGCGACTTGCCAGACGAGATATTGAATGGACGATACAAATTGTTTCCGTCAATAATGGTGGAAGTCAAACCAGTACCAGTGATTGTCAGGTTGTCTGAAATTGCAGGCAGGGCAGAAGTAAGAGTGATTGTTCCGGTGTTTCCTGAAGCAAAGGTAATTGTATTAATAGTGGCTGAAGCGTTTGCCGTAGTTATAGCCCAACGCAAAGAACCCGAGTCGGAAGTATCTGAAAGATTTACAACAATGACAGATGTTGGGGCTGGGACAGTGATGGATGCAGCCGAGTTTGCTGTCAGTGAACCGATTGAATTGGTCTTAGTTACGGCTACTCGTATTTGTTTTGCAACATCATCCGAACCAACTACGTATGTTGAAGATGTCGCGCCAGATATGTTTGTCCATGTACACGAAGAAGGAGTACAGGATTGCCACTGATAGGTTGTCGCAGTTACAGCAGAGCCACCGTCACCCCAAGTTCCATCAACTGCGGTCAGAGTTTCCCCGTAGGCAACAGTTCCAGACATTGATGTTCCACCAGATGTCGTCGGAGCCGTGGCCCCTGCAAGGAGAGTAAACGACTGGCTCACCGTGGCTGCTGCTACATATGAGTTATTAGAAGAACTATTTGCGGAGATGGTGCAAGTTCCTGTTTGACTAGCCAACACCGTCACTGTTGCGGTTGAAGTTCCACCGCTATCAGTTGACGAACCAACGGTGCACTTGCCTGTAGTGCTAGATGTAAACGTAACCGACAGTCCAGAAGTGGCAGTGGCTGAGACAGTAAATGTCTGGTTTGACGAAGAGGTAACTATGTCGGCAGGCTGAGCGAAGGTAATAGTGTTTGCGCTGGCTACAGATATTGCTGAGTCAATATACATTGATGCACCAAGGGCTTGACCGCCCGTTGCGTCATAGGAACCATTAACGAACCTAAATCTGTAATAACCAGTAGATGGGACTATTCCGCTAGATGTAACCCACGATTGGTTTTGTCCACGTCCGTATGAAACCAGAGTTGAAGTAGAACTAGAACCGTAGTCATATGTGTTTCCACTTGCCGAAACCTTAACCAAATATCCGTATGCTTCGTAGTCGTCACCGCCACCAGCAGCAGCCCAGTCAAAAGAAATTGATTGATTTGCCGTAGCAGGAAACGGCTCGGTCCATATTTCTGGTCCAAACGCCGAACCGTATGTTCCATGATTATTACAAGTATTGGCATAGGAAATAACGCCAGAAGAGAAGAGACGAATTACTCCACTACGTCCACCATATGCTTCCCCTGTAGATGTGGAGTAGGACAGGTTCTGGGTAGTCGCTTCTTGGCCTTCGTACAACTGCTGTTCTCGCGTGTAGTTCTTATCGGTTACATAGGAGTAGGAATCGCCAGAGGTGGCATCGGTGCCGGTCATTGTGTATGGCCCAATGCCCTGCTTGCCTAGAGCTCCGCATTGGGTTCGGCTTGCCAACGAACCTAGGGTTACTTTTGCCGCCGCAGTTGACTCAAAAACAGGCGACAATGCCCTGACTGGAGCGGAAAAGCCAAAAATTGATACCAGCAAAAGGAATACCGACGGAACGGCCATGATAATCGCAGATTTATTGACACGGCGACGCCGTATTTTCATGGAGCCTCCTAAAAAGGACCTCCAATTCTAACATTTTTTAAAGCTTAAATATAAGTAAACAATTTTAAATAGTTCTGTCTGCGATGTTTCTGTTTTCTACTGGTTCAAGTCTGCCGCGATGTTTTGCTTCCCCATCTTTTCTTACCCACGTCATACCGTAGGTTGTACTCAATGTCTCTGGACCTTCTCTACGCAATAATCTTTCCGCCATTGACTGAAAGGTGGGGTCATCGCTGAGGTTGAGATACGCATTGTGCGACCATGGAAGGTCATAAAAGGCGGGTGCATTCACCAAAAGCGCTCCTGCAGTATTCCAATGTTCTTCGATTCTTGGGTTCTCATTTACAATTGCTCCGGATAGGCAGTACGCAGGAACATCCATACCCACTAACGGCCTATTTACCTCAAGCATTTTTTCCACAGTCGCAGCATCAATTGACATGTCTGAATCTATATACAACACTGCAGCATAATTAACTACTCCATAGTTGAGTTCAGTGCAGTCTTCACCCCAGTGATGACCGCTAGTTACCCTATGTCTTTGGGCGAACTCTCTTATTAGATTTCTACCGGTTTCTATACGAATCCATCTGTTTCCGGAATTAACTTTTGCCTGCATGTCGTTTATTGAGTATGTCCAATAATCTCCATTGACTTCTCGTAGGGCTTCAATCACCTCTGCGAATGGCTCTATCCCGCGATTGTCTAACTCAAAGGCCGCAAACCATTTTACATTCGGAAACCTTCTTGAAATCTCAACCTTGTCTGCAAGCCAATCAAGATGTTCTTTGGCATCGCACTTCCAAGCCACTAGTGGTGTTCCGATTACAAAATGCTTATCGTAATCAATTGGTTTGAATACTGGTGAATCAGGTGTTTTTATTTCTGGTTTATTGAGCTCTGCAACAAAGTCTGAACATACACCCGAAAATCTTGTCTTCCAATTTGAATCAATTTCCCACCATGAACGCTCTGGCAGAACGTTTATGCATTTGCTTGAGGTTGATTTTTTTCCAGGATATGCCCAAACATAACCCCTACTCGTAATCGTGTAGTCATCTGTATTGTGAAAGAAACAATGTAATTGATAATGTAGTGAAAAACTAAGCGCTTCTGGATTTTTACAATGCACCCATATCTGGTTGGCTCTATCAATTAGCCACTCTTTTGGAATTTGATACTGGGGTTCATCGTGACCGAGAAACAGACCAGATTTATTTGCCCATAAATCGACCTCTACATCAAAACCATTTGCAATTGCTTGTTCTATGTAATCTGGACGATTCTCAAATTCTGGTTTGGGTCCGTTAGTGTTCCCGCGATGAGAAATATAAATCATTTCTGCACCTGAACCCATATCCAGTTTTTGTGATTGTCTCCAGGGCCAGTATCGCGGATATCTGATTTGTAGTTTATAAATCCTATTTTATTTACAAGGTCTTCCTTTAGGTCTTGCTCATCAAGAATACTCACGTCCGAGTGGCCATTTGTACTTCCAGCATCATAGTTGTTGTCGTGGTAGCCAGCAGTCGGTATTTCACCTTTCCCGCCGCACCCCATCTGGAAACACAACTTTCCGCCTGGCTTGAGTGCTCTATAGATATCGGTCAAGATATCAAATCTAATTTTATGCACACAAATATGCTGGAAGCAGATTACGGCGAAAACAACATCGTAAACATCATCCTCAATAGCGGATAGGTTGTCACCACTGGTCACATACAGATTTGGTTCGGCAATGTTGTTTGCTTTAACATTTATGCGTGCTTTTTCAATATTCACATGAGAAATATCTATCCCATCAACCCGAGCAAATCTGTCTGCAAACTTGACCAAGTTTCTTCCAGGTCCGCATCCATATTCAAGTGCTACAAGACCATTTGTATTAAAGTCCTTGAATAAGAAATTGTCATAGTCTGACCAGTTGTTGTGAGCGTCGTACGAGCCAACTACTGGGTCTCTAAAATCAAGCGACCATTTTGATGCATATTCGTCATAATACGAATTTTGCATAGCTAGATAATCTTTTTTACTTTTGCTCATTTGTTGTTCTCCAAGTAGTAATTTAAATCTTCCGGTGTTCCAATGCCCCACATTTTTGGTACTTCCTTGATACGAATCTTTTTGCCATCCTGAATAGCTTCATTGAATACTGGGCAGACATAAAACTCATTATTGGTTCTGATATCTTTTTCAATCATTTGATTTGCGTATTTCACGTAATCCGAGCCGTGCTTCCAGTAATAAATTCCAACTGTGGCATTGTCTGAAATTGGGTTCTTTTCGGCAACTTCACACACAAGACCGTCGTCACCAATCTTTGCATAAGACCACTTTGGATGGGTTGCCTTAAAGGTAAGAATTCCACCGTCTACACCTTCTGCACCAAATGCATACAAGCACTCGTTGCTATTCCAATCTACTATTTGGTCAGAGTTTGCCATCAACAGTGGTTCGTCATTGTCTATTAACCCAGATGCCAGCAATGTTGTACATGCAGCGCCCTCTGTCATTCCATCAACCAGGACAATGTCGCACCCTGGTTTAATGAGTCCTAAAACCTGTTTTAAGTTGTATTTCTCGTAATGCTCTTTTTGTACAAGAAAAATAAAATGAGCGTCTATGTTTAGATTCTCAACAACCACCTGAATCATTGGTTTCCCATTAACCTCAATTAGGGGTTTTGGAAACGTGTACCCAGCTTGCGCAAAGCGAGAGCCGGCTCCTGCCATTGGTATCAAAACATTCATTTTTTCATTCCTCCACGCAACAGGCCTTTTGCCTCTGTTCTCTATTTCCTCAACAAAACGCATTAAACGTTCCTTATTCAGGTCTGCAGCATTCTTTATTGCATGAAGGTTGGCACCAGAACTAAGCGCGCCTTCTCTGCCGATATGAGAATCTTCAATAATTATAGTATTAGCGGGAGTTGAATCTAGGGAAACAATGCACTGCCAGTACATTTCTGGGTGTGGTTTGTGGTGTTTGACGTCCTCGTTGCTCATGATGTATCCGACGTACTTGAGAACCCCAATGGCATCTAGAGCCGTAATTACGGTTTCACGAATTGCGTTGCTTGCTACTGCAATCTTCCATCCTCGTTGTTTAAGTGTTTGCATTATGTCTATAGCAACATAATTTTTTGGAAATTCAGAAAGTATTCTTAATGTTGCGGCTTGTTTGTCCTCCCAAATTTGTTGATGTTTTAATTCGGGTAGTCCTTTGTCTTGAGAAAGCATTTTTAATTTTGTCGCAGTCCCCAGTCCGTCATATCTAGATAAATGCTCATCTCTTGTTATTACGTATTTTGGGTCGACTCTGCTTAGTGCAATATTTAACGAGTCGAAGTGAACGTCTCTTGATTCAATCAAGACTCCGTCCAGGTCGAATATTGCAAGAAAATTGCTATTCATTTGGATTTGGTCCTGCATGTCTGTGCCATTTATTATGGCGCACGATGCTCTTGCCATTGCACTTCATTAGATATTTATCACGAACGCGCATTGACCACTCAACATCTTCTTCTTCGTTCCAGCCACGTGATTCATCAAGTGGTTCTTCAATCATGACGTGTTTTTTAACCATGAAGAAACCGCCAGATATATACATGTACTGAGTTTGCGTCCAGTCGTTATAGTCGAGCGACCATGCACGACCGTGTCCTGGTTTGTCCCAAAGCGACCAATCCATTGGATTTCTGTCGCCATTTATTAGGTACTGTGGGCAAGAACAGATTTCCCAGTCTGTACCAAACGTCCTAAACTCTTCGTACCATTTTGCGTCAAATAGGTGGTAGTCATGCATTAATACAATATTCTCGTATTTTGCATTTTGTATAAGGATATTTTTTTTCTTTGTAATCCACCTAGGCTTAACTGATTCATCAAAGTCAATTTTGACAATGTCTGGGCCATCAATACCGGATGAGTCACCACCACCAACAATCAGTATTTCAAAGTTTGGAATTCCTAGACTTCGAATACTATTTATTATCTCGCTGAGTCTCTGCTTGTCCTCATAGACGGTTATTATTCCAAACGTGAAATCTATATCGCTCATTAGAGACCTATAAATTTTCTAACATATGTTTAAAGGTTGCATCCCAATCATGGCCTCTTTTTTCCATTGTAAAATTTTGTAAATTTTCATAATTTACTTCTATTTCGTCTTTTCTCTTAGAAGTATCTAATAACTCATCTAGGTGGTATATCCATTCATCTGCTGTACTAGCTACTCTTCCAACGCCACCTGCTGCTAATGTGGCATATTCGGCAATATTGGTTGCAATAAAAGGGACTCCAGCAGCCGCATACTCTAGCCCTTTAATATATGATTTCGCATGATTAAAAGGTATGTCTCTCAAGGGAGCTATACCTATATCCATGTCTTTGAAAAGAGATGGGTACTTAGATATAGGTATTAAAGGTTTTAGTTTTACAACACATTCGCCAGGAATTCCAAGCTGAAGATTAGCGGCGATGGCATCTTCTTGATGCCCGGAATGCGTAAACCACAATTTACGTTCTTCTATATATTGACCAATGAATCCAGAAAGTTGTTCTAGGTCTCTTGACCTATAGTTTGTTGCTCCAACCCATCCAATATTTAAATGTTTATTTTTTCTGAATTTATTTTTTTTCCATCTTGGTAAGTCAATACCATTTAAGACCATATATACGTTATTTCTTTTGCTTGCATAGTAATTAAATAAATATGGGGTTGAGGTTATGACAGCATCGGCTGCCATAATTATTTGAGCATAGATTTCTCGATTGTAATCAGCATGAAATTCTTTACTTGTTAGGTAGTATGCTTTATTGGCTTTATCTAATTCATCGTGGGCGTCGTCAATATCAACTACAATTTTTTGGCCTAATGCCTGAGCTTTGGATATGCCCTCCAAAACCTCTCTATGCATTAGTAGTTTAAATACGATAATGTCCCAACCATGTATTGCATCTCCGTTTGAGAGCATTAAACCAAAACCATTAGTTTCGCTAAATCCAGGGAACCCAACAGTGGATGTCCAACCATGTTTTTTTAATTCATCCGATGGCAATTTACATCTATACCAAGCACACCCGCTTGGCTCAATCGGGCTGACCCCTAAAGACCAATCATGGGTTAAGAAAGCCACTGAAGGTTTTTTTGACATAAGTTCACTCTAATCGATTCTTTGCGTTGTGATAAACTTTAAATAGGACCAAACACGTCTAGGAGGAAAAATGAGCGTAGCATTTATCAAGCAAGTAGTTGAACAGGCAGCAAAAACATTCGTGACCGCATATCTTGGTGCATGGGTGGCAGCAGGTTCAAGCTTTGATGCTTTGACCGACACAGGAAACCTTAAAATTGGTGTCACTGCAGTAGCGGCGTCAATTGCTATCAGCATGGGTCTGAAGAAGGTTGGTTCAAATAAGGACTCTGTTTCAGTACTTTAATCTGAAACTGTCCGTAGGGACAGGGGTTCCTAATCTACAATCTTTTAGGTCTTTGATTAGGAGAGCGCGTCCGTGATTGCTGGTGTTTACAACATAACAATAGAGCAGGGCTCTACTTTTGGACGCCTAATTTCTCTTGAACAACCGGACCTTGCCGAAGACCCCACAGGTCAAACTTTTGAAAATTTTGATTTGTCGGGCTTCACTGCTCGGATGCATATCCGCAGAACTATTGACACAGCAACACCAATGATTACTTTGACCACCGAAAACGGTCGAATAGCAATTAATCCCAACATTGCTGGGTCGCCTACTAAAAACAACGAAATTGCCTTGAGTATCACCGCCGCCGACACGGCAACCATCACGACTAGTGGGGTTTATGACCTAGAAATCATAAGTGCTGGTGGAACGGTGTCGAAAGTTATTCGCGGCGATGTTACTTTGATACCTGAGGTAACTAGATGAGCAACGTACCTAATCAGGTTTACATTAACCAAGACACCGCTAATCAAGTAATTGTTAATCAAGACTCCCCAAACCTTGTAACCGTTAGGGCAAATTCTGGTGCAGCCAATACTCGTCGCCATGAACATACTCAAGGGCAGGCTTCGACTACTTGGGTGATTACTCATACGTTGGGTGGCAAACCTTCAGTAACGATTGTCGATTCTGCGGATACACACGTTGTTGGTGATGTAATATATAACAGCACGACTCAAATCACGGTTAATTTTTCAGCGGCGTTTTCGGGTAAGGCTTATCTCACATAAGGAAGTAATATGGCGCAAAAATTTCTTACAAATATAAACCTTAATCAGAACCAACTGATTAACGCCACCTTTGAAAAACTTGCCACCAACCCAGCGGATGGCAACTTTGAAGGTCGGATGTACTTCAATACTGCAACCGACACCATTTTCGTCTATACGGGTTCAGCGTGGAAATCTATCCCACACACCATTGTTTCTGGTGGTGGAGCAGGCATTGCTGAAGCGCTTACTGTCTCAGAGTCAAATGGCACGATTACTCTTACCTTAAATGTTGCCGATACAGATAGTGCTGGTTTGTTGCCAGCATCCTTCTGGCAAATGCTCAATGATGCCACTTCCGATGCAACTGCAAGCAAACTTGTAAAACGTGACGGTAACGGCAATGCAAAAGTTGCTACACCTACAGACGCTGCTCACATTGCCACTAAGGGTTATGTTGACGCTGCTCGTCAAGGTCTTGATGTTAAGCAATCCGTAAGGGTTGCTACCACTGCGGCAATTAACCTTTCATCCGACCTAAATAATGGCGACACCATTGACGGTGTAACTCTTGTTACTGGTGACCGCGTTCTCGTAAAGAACCAAAGTACTGCGCTTGAAAACGGTATCTATGTTGTTACCGCTTCTGGTGCAGCATCGCGGTCATCTGACGCAAACGGAACAGCCGACACGGGTGAACTCAAGTCGGGAACTTTTACTTTCGTTGAAGAAGGTACCGTCAACTCCGATAAAGGATTTGTTGTTTCCACAAACGGAACAATCACAGTTGACACAACAGGAATCGCATGGACACAGTTCTCTGGTGCTGGTTCGTTTACATCAGGTGATGGTCTTTCTCAAGACGGAAACACAATCCATGTCAATGTCACCGCAAACCGCACGGCAATTGTGGCTGATGCCATTGATATTGCGTCAACCTATGTTGGTCAGTCTTCAATCACAACTCTCGGCACGATTACGACAGGCGTTTGGAACGGTACAGATGTTGCTGTTGCAGACGGTGGTACTGGTGCTTCTGATGCCACTACAGCAAGAACAAACCTTGGTATCAAAACAACTGCTGGTGCGGTTACTACAAGCGCCGCAACTCTTGCTCGTGTTGCCGCTCAAGGCAATACGGCGCATTCAACTGGTACTTCAACAACAACCGTCACTCATAATTTCAATACAACTGACGTAATTGTTCAGGTGTACGAAGTAGCCACTGGCGAGACTGTTTACGGCGATGTTACTCGACCAAACCCAGACACAGTTCAGGTTGTATTGTTGGGCAGTCACTCGGCAAATGCGTTTAGGATTGTCGTAACAGCAGTTTAAAACATAGTTGACCTTGAGGGGTCAACGAACTAAAAGCAATAGCGATTGAGGTCGCAAGTGGCACAAAAATTCGTTACTCCTATAACCATAAAAAATTTGGCATCCTCTGGTTCGGATGCGCTCACGGTCTTTTTAAACGGTGAAGCCTATGGTCGCGTAAAACTTGAAGCAGGCGGTCGTATCTCTTGGAGTAACGGCGAAGGCGGATACGACACAAACATTTACCGTGATTCAGCAAATGTTCTTGCTACTGACGATGTCTTAAAAGCAACTGCTGGCATCATCACTATGGCGGTTGCTGGTGCACCAACTGCCGCACTTGCTGACGGCGCACTCGCAGTAGACACCACGAACAATACTTTTTACTTCCGAGCCAACGGTGCGTGGAGTGAAATCAGTGGTAACTCCACAATCACCGTAAGTGACACAGCGCCAGCCGATGCAGAAGTTGGTGCTCTTTGGTTTGATTCCACAAGCCTAGAAATGTTTATTTACTACGGCTCGGCTTGGGTTCAACTCAATGCCGACACTGGCGCAGAAGAACTATCCGACCTGTTTGATATTGAATTTAATAATCTTATCGCTGGAGAAATTCTTAAATACGACGGCGAAAAGTGGGTAAACGAAACTGGTCCAAGCATAACGGTCAGCGATACAGCGCCTACGGGTTCATTTGCGGGCGACCTTTGGTATGACTCAACAAGCCTTGAAATGTTTATTTATTACGGCGGTAATTGGGTCGAAGTAAATGCTGAAACTGGCGCAGAAGAATTATCCGATTTGTTTGACATAGAGTTTGCGAATCTTGCCTCAGGTCAAGTTCTTAAATACAATGGCGAAAAATGGGTCAACGATACAGATAACGCTGGCACGACAATCAGTTCGATTGATGACATCAATGATGTAACAATTACAAGCGCCGCCAGCGGTCAGTTTCTTAAGTGGAACGGTACTGCGTGGGTTAACGACGCAATAGATTTAGGCACAGACACAACTGGTAATTACATGTCGGCAGTAACTGCTGGCACGGGAATCTCAGTAACACATACACCAGGTGAAGGTTCTTCTGCTGCTATTGGCTTAAATGCCACACTTGACAATTTATCTGATGTCACAATTACTTCTGCTGCTAATGGACAAGTACTTCAATGGAATGGAACTGCTTGGGTTAATGCCGCCGCTGCTTCGGGTGGCGCAACAGTCAATGTTGCTGAAACTGCTCCAGCCGACCCAAGTACTGGCGACCTTTGGTTTGAATCTGATACAGCAAAAACATTCATTTACTACGATTCACAATGGATTGAGGTCGGACCACAACCTGGCGGTGGGGCGCAAGCGTTAACAACTAAAGGCGACCTTCTTTCTAGAGACGCAAGCAATTTTGCTCGTCTAGCCGTAGGCACAAACGGATATTTCTTAAAAGCAGACTCGTCAACTTCAACAGGTCTTGTATGGGCGGCAATTCCAACAATCAACAATCTTGACGACATTGGTGATGTAACAATCACGTCGGTAAGTAGTGGTCAAGTTCTAAAATGGAACGGTACTGCTTGGGCTAATGCCGCTGATGACGCTGGTACAACAATTAGTTCCATTGACGACATTAATGATGTAACTATCACAAGTGCAACTAGTGGACAATTTTTAAAGTGGAACGGTACAGCGTGGGTCAATGATGCAATTGACTTAGCAACAGATACAACTGGTTCGTTTGTCCAGTCATTAGTTGCAGGCACTGGCGTTACTCTTGCCAATAACTCAGGAGAAAACGCCACCCCAACAATCACTGTTGATACATCAGTAATTCAGGCTCGCGTAGCGAACGTAACTGATACAGAAATTGGCTACTTAGATGGAGTCACTTCTGCAATTCAAACACAGATTGACACTAAAGCGCCGATTGCTTCACCAACTTTTACTGGAACAGTTTCTGGCATCACGGCAACGATGGTTGGGCTTGGTTCAGTCAACAACACCGCTGATACTGCAAAACCTATTTCCACCGCACAACAAACGGCTCTTGACCTTAAAGCACCTCTTGCAAGTCCTGCTTTAACGGGTACACCAACTGCCCCTACGGCGCCAGCAGCAACCAACACAACTCAAGTTGCTACTACGGCGTTTGTTCGCACGGAAGTTGCAAACTTGGTTGCAAGTGCGCCAGAAGCGTTAGACACACTTGATGAACTAGCCGCAGCCCTTGGAGATGACGCAAACTTCGCCGCCACAACAGCAACTGCTATCGGTCTCAAAGCACCGCTTGCCTCCCCCACATTCACAGGAACGGTTACGGTTCCGACACCATCCAACAATACTGATGCGTCTACAAAAGCATATGTTGACGCT
>Ga0208975_1000443_pt1 | contig 20428 bp, 24 predicted proteins | sample GreLakmeER78MSRF_FD_187700 | JGI IMG/M metagenome (GOLD analysis project Ga0208975, IMG submission 187700) | Freshwater lentic microbial communities from great Laurentian Lakes, MI, USA - Great Lakes metaG ER78MSRF (SPAdes) | ecosystem: Environmental > Aquatic > Freshwater > Lake | place: Great... | reverse complement strand
ACGGATTAAACGAAATGAACACAAACCAGCTCTTCAACAAAGTCATTGTCCACATGGGCGACACATGGCGCATTGTCGCTGTGGGCGCACAGCGTGATGGCAATACTTATTGCCACATGGCCAGCACTCATCTGGGCCGTCAACAAAAAAATGGCTGGATGCCTGCCCAGATTGGCGACTGGGTGGACACTGAAGTTTTAAAGGCTGTTAAATAAAACCCACGGGGCTTCGGCCCCGTTAACGAAAGAAATCATGAAACCGCAAACCGAAACCCTTTTGGATTATTTGACCGCCATTGCCATTGGCGTTGGCATGGCCGCACTCTTGGTGGCATGGTGGTCAGCGTGAAATCAGTCTGGATTCCCATCAAGCCAGAATCAAAACCTAAGCTGACACGATGCCAAATTCTTGGCGTGTGTCAGTCTAAACATAACCCAGCCTGCAATAAACAGTGTAGGAAAACAGCATGACCACAACACCTATTTACCCAGATGGCCTCTATCGTTTCGACTGCACCATTGAGGGTGTTGACCTAATCTGTCTCTTGGACTACAGCCCAGAAGAGAAAGGATCGACCGATTACACTGCCTTGCCTTATGAGCCTGACTATGAAGAGTGCATGACCCTCAATAACGCATATATTGCTGGCACTGTCGTGGACATTGCTCACATGATTCTGCAAAGCCTGGTGGACCACATTGAAGTCTCTGCGCTGGATAAGTTCAATGACCGATAAAGAATTGCCCCCAGCCATCGATGCCTGCCTTGACCTGGTCAATGACCTACTTCACCCAGAGGTTTATGGTCATGCCATTCCCACTGAGGTCAAAGCCCGTGCATTCGTGGTCAGGACCATGCTGGAGCGCTTAAAAGCCCGAATGGAGACCAGCACATGGCCAGAGGCTTAAAACCCCGTGTAAGCCCTGCCATCGAGGCAGCGCTTCAAAAGAAAGGCAATCTCTCAGACCTTGACTTGGCCAAGCTGTGCTTCTGTGCCAGGCGCAGTGCTGCGAGGATTCTGTTTGATTTGCACCGCCATGAATTGGTATATATCAGTGGATATACCAGAGTGAGCGCCAATGGCCAGTGGCGGCCTCTGTGGTCATGGGGTGATGGCATTGACGCTGAAGCGCCTGGGCCAGTGCCAGGCTCAGACCGAATCAGGAAATACCGAGACAAAATGAGTGCAGACGACAAAGACTTTGGCTTGGCCAGACGTAGACAGAAAAGACGGGTAGTTAAACGCGACCCTCTTGTGGCCGCATTTTTTGGGGGTTGATATGCCTGTTCAATATTTTTCAAAACTAACTAACGCGCAGCTTGATGTTTATTACTCAAAACATCAGGCTGCAATACCTTTGCCGTTTTCTGGTATCAAAAACAAAAATTACAAAGTTATTGGAAAATTGGATAGTCCTCATAGTCCCCAAGCAGGCCAAGAGGAACAACTGCCGGCAAACCCTTCGGGCCATTCTCTTGAAGATACTTTAAGAACCCTTGATAACCTTTAGTCCCAATGATGTCGCGCATTTTCATTACGTCAGCTCTTGGAGACATATTGTTTTGCTCTAAAAATTGCTGCATAAACTGAGTTTGCTGTGCGTTAACTTGTGGGACACCGGCTGTATCTAAACGCTGCGCAAAATTTTGAATGTCTGGCCGTGTTAATTGGCCTTGTAAATACTGCGCTACTTGGCCACTTCCCTCTGCGCCCCATGGTGGCATTTGAAGATTTGATTCAAATCTTCCAGCAATCAATTGGCCATCTTGAATATTTGCTTTTGCATTTTTAACAGCTTCTTGAATTGCTTTGCCGTTCATAGAGTTGTCAAATTTTCCAGCGTGTAAAGCACCACCTACATCAACAACATCTAGACCTTGCCCCTCTAATGCCGCTTTTGCCTGTGCCATTTGTCTGGGCAACTGACTTGCATCTTGGGCGCCAGACAACATTGGCTGAAATCTTATTCCAGTTTTTTCCACTGTTTTCATGCTCGAATTGGCTGGCGTAAATTTGTTCCAGCCAACACCTTCTTGCAAATCCATTACAGCGCGCACAGCAGAAGTTGCGTCAAGTAAACTGCGCCCTGGCTGGTCCAGCATGGGGCCACCGCGGGCAAGTTTTCCTGTCGATGTTTCTAATGTTGAGCCAACAAGGCCAACTAAAGGCTGGGCCACAAATGCTGGGTTTCTTTCAACAACACCAGCAGTATTAAGGTATTCACCCATGACTGGTTTAACTGGCAATTGATATGCTTGCAATGCGCCAATGTAAGGGTCACGATTACCCATTGGGGCTTGCATTCCTTGCGAATAAGCAGCTCGAACACCTTCTTCAGCAGTGTTAATTCCTGGCATAACATTTTGACCAGGAATAAATTCATAGGTTTGTGAAGCAATCTGGCGCTGCATAGCGTCATCAATACCGGCCCTAGCTCTTGCTTGAATAGACTCGTCAGATTCTTTTCCAATATTTTTCAAAGATGGTTTTTTGGGTTTTTCACCTTTACCCGTTCGCTCCCATCTTGCTAATTGCCTGTCATATTTTTCAGATGATTTTGTAAATCTATTGATTTCAGCATCTCTAGCAGCCTTGTATGAAATTTCTCGTTCAGCACCCCATGTGGCTGCTTGCGCAGCTCTTGGATCAAAAATAAATTCTGCTGATGTGTTTGGCACATCTAATTGCCCAGCAAGCCTTTTTTGTTCTGCTCTGTTTGCGAGTAATAAATTCTCACCAGTTAAAAATCCATGCTCTTGCGGAGTAAAACCTCGACTAAATGTTTTGCCCCCTGGGTCGCTGTAACCCATTACACGGCCATGCCAAATGTCGCTGGCTGTTTTATACAAATCAGTGGATGGAATGGTTGGGTCTTTTGCGTCAGCGTAAGGGCCAGTCTTTTTGCCCAGCTTAATTGCTCCAGGATTAAATGCATACATCCCAGTGGCTGGATCAATGTCATATGCTTTGGCTACATTTCTAGCCTGTGATCCAGTCCTTGGAATAATTTGTTGGCCACCAATGACCTGGGCATTGTGTTGACGAATAAAAGAATTCATCTCAGTTGGCGGTGTGGCTTGTGGGCTGTAGGCAGCCCCACCACGCGAAAATAAAGATGCCATTTGGCCTTGTGGAGGCATCCCAGCGGTCATGTTGGTGGGGTTGTACCCAGAAGCGCTCTCGGCTGCCTGCCTGGCTCTGTCATACCAAGACGCATTGAATGCACCGGCTTCGACTTTTTTATCTGCCCTTTGGCGCATATTTGATAAAGCACCAGGACTGTCCACAGTTAAGCCGACAGGCCCAGTTGATCTTGGACCGCCAATGTATTGACCTGATGGGTCTTGTTTTAAATGAGCGCCCTTTTGAGCCAGCTTCATTGCTTCGTTGTAATCTGTGACGTTGTCAAATACTGTAGCGACAGAACCTTTTTTGACATTTCTTGCAGATGCCTTAGATACATTTTGAGTCATGCCAATTGGCGCAATCGACATTGGCCCAGCCATTATCATTTCAGTCAGTTCAGACAAAGCCTTTTTGTCTGTGACCTTGGCTATATTTTTTGGATCACCAAATGCCTTGTCATATAGGTCTTGAAACTTTTTATCTTTCTCTTCAATGTTCAAAAGACCTTGCTGGATTGCTCTGCCCGTACCCTGCAATTGCTGAGTACGTCTAGGGTCTTGCATATATTGCAAAATGTCATCTAATAAGCCTGCCATGTTTGTTCCTTAACGATTGGCCATGCCAGTTAAATCTACGCGATACGGCTCTTGTGTCGCACCAATAGCAGCGCCAAATCCCATCTCTTCAGCCTTTTTGCGCAGTGACTTGGCCAATGGCTCGACCTTCATCACATTGGCCTTACCCATCATCATTGCTGCCAACTTGGGGTCAAGCATAGCCTCAACAAGCAATTGCTGAATCTGCTGGTCAGGCAATTTATAGAGAAAGTCCAGTGGCCTTGTCATGGTGCGCAGTGTGGTGTTGTCAGCCATTGACTCGCTAAACACTCGGCCAATCAAATTGCCCATGCTCATGTTCTGGAATGTGTTTGAGCCAGGTGCTTTCACGCCTGGTGCAGTTGCAGCCTGACCACGATTGATTTCGTTGATGATGTTGTCCAAACGGGTCTGAGCCGCTGGCGACAATTGAGCGCCAATTTCTTCTGCCTTAGTGGCCACTTGCCTGCGCAATGCAGCCGCGGCCAAGACAGGCTCTTGCGTCATCAAGTTTGGCTGGCCAGTTGTAACTTTGGCCTCGATGCCCTGCATAATTTTCATCTGGTCAATGGCACTCGATGACTTCTCAAACTGGCTCATATATTTTTTAAAGCCTGGGGCTGCTGCCTCAATGACATCATCCACAGACCGGATAACTTCATTGAGCTGGCCCTTGGCCAAACGCAAACTTGGCAGCTCTTGGTTGTATTTGCCTTGGGCTGCACCAGCCAAGTCTTTGCGCACCTCGTACAGCTCTTGAGGCGTTTTGGCGCGCTGCACTCGGTCTGCCGCAAACTTCATTGCGCTTTCAACATCCTGACGCACACCAACTGGACTGGACATCACATTGTCAATGGCCTTGTTGACCACCAAATTGATGCCGCGCTGGAATGTCTCAGGCTCGACAGTCACGCCAGCAAATGCCTCTTCACGCATTGGCGCTGTGATTCTGCTTCGCTTGGCTTCAGCATAAGGAATAGAGCCAGGTGTAAATTCGTCACCAGCTCGGCCACCAAGCCTTCGGAATGATTCGAGCAAAGCCTGCTGATTTGAAGACAAAACGCTTGGGAATGCACCAGACTGGTCTAGGCCGCGAATGGCAGTCTCAGCCGCGGCAAGACCAGGATCACGCGCACCAGCTGCTGTCGTGACGCGAACACCTGGGACAAGTGGCTGGGCTTGTTGCAAATTAAGCGCTGCACGCTCTGGGTCTGTGGCCAATCTGTTTAAGACATTGCCAACAATGACCTCACGGCCTGCTTGTGTAAATGGTTTGACTAAGCCACTTGGTGCTGCCAATGCTCTCTGAGTTGTCGAAAGTGTTGGTCCACCAGGCGCGACCATGCCGGCCAACATTGCACCACCAACTTGGAGCGCTGGGGGTGCGCCACCTTCGCGCAACATTCCACCGGCAGTTGATGCTGTCAATGCAGCCGCGGTCTGGGCCTTGGGGCTTTGCGCAAAGAATTGAGCCAAGTCTCTGGCCATGCCAGGCAATCTTGGCGCGACTTGACCGGCAACACGGGCAACACCACCAGTGCCATAACCGGCAGTGGCCACATCTTGCATGATGCGCTCTTGGGGCGTTCTAGCCTCTGGAAATCCAATGCCTGTCAATGTTCTTTCAACCGCTTGGCTTTGCGTTGGAATTCTTGTTCCAGCAGCCAAGTTCAAAAAATTGACCATGGGATCGACCACCATGGGTAGTAGGCCACCGGCAGTCAATGCCGCTTGGGCCATAGGTCGAACAGCGGCTCCCACTTGTCGGCCCAATGTGTCTGGCGGCATTACTGGTGCAGCTGGTTGAGCCTGTCCACCGCTTAATCTGATTTGAGCAACGCGCTCGATTAACTCTGGAGAGTCAGGCGCAACGTCATCGGGGATGTTATTGATCGTGATGCCGTCTTTGGTGGTAATTGAATATGGCATATTAGTAATCCACAGTCACAACTCTGTTCATTGGTGTGTAAGGAGTGTATGCCTTACCCGCAGAATTTTTCATCCCCAGTGTGACTACGCGCCTAGCCTCTGCTTTTTGCGCAATCTTTTCGGGTGTATCGCCCACCATTGGGAAGTAGGTGGCATATTCTTGTCGCGCCTCATCCACACCAATGGCAGCACCAGATTCTTTACGCAGCTTGGCGCGAATCCAGTCTTGCGCTGCTTGGTCAAACATCTGAGTGTCTGAGCTTTGGCCGGTTCGGGCCAATGCACCGCCAACAAACGGCACGGCCTCGGCAATTCGAGTGCCAGCGCCTGGCTGTGATCCTGCTGGTAGTTTTTCAAAAATGCTTTGAGCCAACTCCATGCGCTGGGCAAAGCCAGCTGCATTTGTCTCACCCTCTGTCGGCTTACCGCCAGAGACACCTTTGAGTTGACCACTTGGTCCCATAATTGGCTGGGCCAGTCCACCGGCTTTAGGTATATTAAAAAATCCTTCTGGCGTTTCGACTCGGTCAAATCCACTACGGGCAAATTCTTGCTGACGCAAACCAAGGCCAGCTTGGGCCACGCCTAAATTGGCACGATTTACTGCAAGGTTTCCTTGGGCAACAATATTGGATGCCATCTCCCCTGGACTCATAGTTTTTGCAATGCGCTCAAGTTCTTTGTTTGAGTTTTTGTCACGCACACTGATGTAAGAGCCAGTGTCTTGATAGTTAAACTCAGGACTGCGCTGGACATCCAGCAGTTTCATACCGCCTGATTCGCTCAAGACATATGAAATTGGTGTGCCTTGTTTACTGTTACCAAACTGTGGTGTTGTAGAGTATTTTTCTGGAGGCTTAATCTTTAAAGCCTGACCCATCAATTTGTCTGCATCATCAAACTTGCCAAATTGATTGGCCACATCAGCTTTGCGCATCAATTCGTTATAGCGCTTTTCTGTCGCGGTTAAAGGCGCTGGCGCTATTGTTGACTGCGCTTGGACTTGGTCCATTAGCTGCGCTCTTTGTGGACTTGGACCAAATGGTCCGGCTGCACTGGTGGGTGCAGTCTGACTTAGCAGGCTTGCCTGTGCTGCCGTTAATGGCTCCATTGGTTGCACAGATTCTGCTGCTTGGGGCGTTCCAGTCAAAGCAGTTTGATACTGTCCAAGTCGTTGCATCTCTTTCAACTTTTCACCCAAAAACAAATCTTGCAGTGATCCGGCTCTTGCCTGCTGATAACCTTGCTGGCCTGCCTGCAAAGCTGATCCAAGTGCTTGGCCCATGCTGATTGGCACTGCACTCCGGCCACTGGCCTGCAATAGTGCGCCAGCTGCTGACAGTGCAGCATTACGGCCTAAGAGCTTGCGCTGATCTTCTGTCAGCAATGCATCAAGGCCAGTTGGTACACCACCACCGCCAAATAGATTGCCTAAACTTGCAAAATCAAATTGAGTAGCCATATTTCCACCTTAATCCAATAAACCTCTGAGACGTGTATTGACCACATCGCCTCTGCTCATCATGTTAGTTGATCCTGTATCTGGTGCAAGCAAAGATGCAGCCCTCATGGCCCGTCTCTCTTGACCAGGCTTGATGGCCAGCTCTGCCACCGGAATGCCACTTCTATCCATGGCCACCGCCACATTGTCAAAGCCTTTGGCTTGGTCGTATGCATAGCCAAAGAGCGCCATGCCCACATCTTTCTCAGACCCTTGGTCAATGATCCTGACCTTTGCTGGGTCACTGGTGATCACAATGCCGCGGCTTGTCTGAGCCACTGTCAACCCGTCAGGGATGCGTGAGGGCATCGGTGATCCAGGCGTGATCAGGATGGTGTCACGCTTGCTTGAGGGATCAAGCAAAGCCATCAGCTGCGCATCAGCGTAGCGTTGTGGCTCTGGGGTTGGATTGTTTGGCATATTAGATCAGACCAAGCAATGCACCAATAGTTGCACCAGTGCCTGCCGTTGCTCCAAAGGCGCCAGCCAATTGAGACCCAGCCAATGCACCACCAAGAGCGCCAGCGCCAACATTCTGGCTGTATGGGGTTGTGGCCTGCATTCCAAGATTGGCCGGTTGAGCGCCAAGACTTGATTGAACAATGCCCAAACGCTGCAAACCAATATTTCGGATTGCATCCATTTGTTGCTGGTCCAAAGCCTGACGCGCACCACCAGCGCCCATGACAGCTTGAGCGCCACCAAGACGCAATGCTTGTTGTTGTGCAGCCAAATTACCTAGCTGGCTTGCACCGCCTAGTCGCAATTGCGCACCTTGCAAGCCTGCTTGCTGATTCGCAATGTCGGCTGCTGATCTGCGACCAATGTCGGCCTGCTGCATGGCCATCGCCTGGTTAAATGCCTGCTCGTTTAATGTTGTGCCAAGTGTGGCTGCCTGCTTGGCAAACCCTTGGTTAGTCAAAGCCTCGGCCACACCTTGGCGTGATCCACCAAATGCACGGGCTTGTGTGGCACGCTCACCAGTTTGCTGAATGGCAGATCGTCTTGCAGATTCCAAGTCAGCTAATGCGTTGGTGCGCACAGACTCTGTATATGGATTCATGTAAGAGCCAATTGAGCCTGGTCCAGTCAATCCCAAATTAGTCTGCTGCGCTGAAATCTGTGCAGGCTGATAAACACCGCCATAAGCCGCCATCTGCGCTGCCAAGTCTGTGCCACTGATGCCTGGGCCAGCGAGGGCCGTGTTGACCAGAGCCTCCTCGCCTGCCTGGTACATCGGGTTATAGCCAGCAAACTGCTGAGTCGGCAAAGCACCAGCGACCCCTTGGGCCTGCTGAAAGTTGGCCAAGAATGCTTCTTTGATCTGTGGATCAATGGAGCTTGTTGACGTTGTTGTTCCACCTTTTGACATATTGCCACCTTATCCCAGTAAAGATTTCATTTTCTTGGCAGGCACTTTGCCTTCATTGATCATGTCCAGAAGACCACGGCCATACTTGTTGACTGAAGACTTTTTGATCACATACTCACCCATATCAAGGTTGACAGCGCCATCATCTGGACCAGGCGGGTTGGGGCCAAACATGAGGCCGCCATGGACATAGCCACCTTTGGCCATTGCGTTACCAGTTCCAGCGCCAGCGCCAGTTCCACCACCGCCACCATCACCGCCATCGCTGCCACCATCGCCACCGCTATAGTAGTCGGCCAAAGTCACACCAGCATCTGCGGCAGCAGCTCTGGCCACATTGGCCGCTGCGATCTGGTCATACAAAGCAGGGTTATATCCACCCATTGCTTGGCCTGCCACCACGTTGGCGTATGGATTGCCCACTGGTTTCATTTGGGCCATGATCTGAGAGTAAGGTGAGCCAGTACCGCCAACAACATTGGGGTTGTACTGAGCGCCAATTGGGATGGATGTGTAATTTCTAAAGTTCTGGTCAAAGCCTTGGGTGGCATTGGCAAATGGTGTTGTGCCGGTCACACTGGTTGCACCAGTTGGGGCAAGTAAACCAGGCGTTGTTACTGGCGTTGTTACTGGCGTTGTTACACCAGTTCTTTGCAATGCAGCCAAACGCGCTGCTTCAGCAGCTGCCACCGCATTGCGTTGTTGCAATGCTAAAGCCGCCTCATTTTGTCTAGTCACCAAGTCGGCTTGGGTTTGTCCCACCGCTGCTTGTTGTGTTGTATTTAAAAGACCAGCAGAAGTTCTAGCCGCCAAGTTTCTGGCATCAATTAAAGCCTGACTGGCCGTTGTGTCTCTTGCTGTACGCGCTGCAAGTTCTGCATCAGCTGCGGCATCTGCAATCAATTCAGCCTGAGTCTTTGGCACTGCTGTCGCATATTGAGACGCGACACTCTGGGTCGTCACACCAGTCGCACGGGCCACATCTTCTGGGCTAATGCCAAGTCGATCCATTTCAATGCGCAACATGGCATTGCTGGTATTGTTTTTCTGTGCATCAAGCACAGCATTAAAAATGTTCCGATCGAATTCGGCCTGCGTCATGCCGTTGGCCAATGCCCAATTGAGTGCTTCTGATGCCATATTTATCCCCTAAAGTTCCTTTGCCATTACAGACCATTGTGGGCTGTAACCTTCGTCTTTCAAAAATGTCTTTGCCCAGCCTCTTCGGCCTGCCAAAGTCACCCTGGTGCAACCAACTGATTTGCCCCAGGATTCGATCAATGGTCTCATCCTTGAGAGTTCATCTAGGTCGCCACCAGCCAAGAAGTAATGCAAATTCTTCAGCCGTGGATAGACAATGATCTCTGTCAACACCACCGAGTCCTTGGCCGGCCACAGCTGTAATCTGTGACCCTCGACCATCTCAGCGACATCGTCAAAATTGTGTGTGCCTCCACTGTATTCTAATGCCGCCTCCACATGATGGCGCAGTCTCTCCAGTTGTTCTTGGTCGCTCATCTCTTGCCGCTGGCCACAGCATCAAGTCTAATGACTCCAATGCGCCAGTCGGCCAAAGCCGCACCAGTTACCACCATGTTGATTTGGCGGCCAGAAAACCTTACTGAAGTTGGGTTGGCTGCCGTAAATGGCCCAAAGGTAGACTCAGCACTTGTCGGGTAAAGACGGGTTTTGAACGAAATCACCGCCTCACCCAAGGTCTGCTCATCTGGCACAACTTCTCTGACCTTCATCACATTGTCGCCATTGCCAATTTGGATGGGACCAGACTCTGCAAAGAGTGTCGCACCATCATAGTCAAAGCCGACCTCATGCTCATAGACCTCGCCGCTATCATCCACCATCAAAGGCAGGGTGAAAACGCCAGCGTCAGTGCCACATAGGCGCACCAGTGAGCCGACATTCCAGTGATTTTCGCGGTAGTTAAAAGTTACATAGCTGTCATTTTCCAAGCCTGCATTGCTTGGGTAAAACCACCAAATTTCACCAAACTTGGAGTTGTGGACCGCAACAATTTTTGTTCTCTGGTCAAAGTTGATATTGCTAAAAACAAAATCAGAGACATCGCAAGGCAGTGGCTTGACGTAGCCGTCATAGATAAAGAACCCAGACTTGCTCATCCAAATGGCAGCAGTGTCAATGGCCGCCACAGACTGGGCCGAGATAAGACCGCAGCCGCTTCCGGCCTTCTCAAAGCCATAAATGAATGGCGCGCCAACATACTGGGCCGTGTGGACATCCACATCTGTAAACAGCAAGTTGATGCCCTTGACACGTTTGCCAGCCAGTAAACTGCCAGGCGTTGTCAGCTCATAATCGCCTGCCTGGTTGTCGCCTGCCGGTGTCCAAAGGGTATTGTTCTCTTGGTCGCACCACTGCACTTTTCTTGGGTTTCCACCCGCGCCAAGTGCAAACAGGAAACGCTCGGCAGTCACCAAAATGGCAGTGTTACTCACTGGCGCGTTAGTAATAACAGCAGCCAATGTGGGTGTGGCAAAGCCTAGCTGCCACTCGTAAATCTTGCCATCGTAATTTGAGCAAGCCACCAAATACTCGCCCCATGTATCAAGTGACCAAGTGGTGGCAATATCTGCCGATCCAGTGTCAGGCCGTGGCACGCCATAAGCAAAGCTGCCATACAGGTTTTTGCCGTAGCCTGTGGTGCTGGTGGCATCAATGAAGCCAGTTGTAAATCCAGTGGGTGTGATGTCTTTCAGAACACCCAAAACATCCATTGCAAAGAGCTTGGAGTGAGTGCCAAGCCCAATGTAAGAGTCGGCAGCGTTATCGCGCCAAGTGATGATTGCCCTGCAAGCGCCCGTCACAGTTGATGCCGATTTACTGCGCCAGCCGTTGACTGGTCTCAATGTGTTTTCATACCAGCGCACCAAATTAGCGTCATGCCAGCGCCCAGCAGACTGATACTCAGTGCCATTTCGGTAAACACCTGGGGGTAGTTTGATGGGTATGTACATGGCTAAATTGTAGGTAGATTTGAGACAAAAGACACAGTGGCAATGGCTGATGGCACTGCTGGCCGTGTTGGGCTAGAGCCGGCAGCAAAATGCTCTAGCGTCACATTCACATTGTCAACTTTGTAAACGATTTCAACATAGTCGCCTGCATCCAACTCAATAAAGAAGTTCAAGGCCGCAATCATGTGGCTTGGATCACCTGTGCTTTTTCTTGCAGGGGGGTGATACCGGCTGTTTGAATTGTCTACATTTGTGCCGTTCTTGCGAAACCAAATATCCACATCATGGCTGTCGTTGGTGGTGTTTTTGAGTTGAATCGAAAACTGGATGTTAAAGACACCAGAGTCTGCGACATTGAGCCTTGAGCTGTTTGACAGCGTGACCCCATTAGAGATGTCTGTGTTGCCAAATACCACAGCAGTAGCGACAGTGGTGCTTGCAGCCACCTGGTCGGTCAAGTCGAAAAATGCCCCATGGGGTGTGTTTAAAAACTTACCGCCCCTTGGACCAAACAAAGCGCCCAGTACACTGATCAATCTTCTAAAGTACCCGTTCAGCGCCCCATTGTTTTCAGCAAAGTAGCGTTTCTCATAAGCCTCTGGCGCAAAGCCAAGGCTTGGGATTGATGGGACTTCGAGTTGTTGATTGACATTGGCCATGGGCTAATTATGTCAGGACAGACAGTGCATGGTTGATGTGCTTGATGCGGTCGTCTAAACCTATGAACCCGCCATTGATCTTTTTGGTCATGGTCCGGTAGTCTTGGCTATCCGCATACTGGTTGAGCTTGTGGGTGTCCCAAAACCATCCGGCAGTTAGGGCTGCATACTGGGGCGTGGCCACCAGCTCGGGCTGCATGATCAGGTCCACGCCAAGCGCTTGGCCAGCGTGAAAATAATTGCTAGAGCCAGTGAGCTGGATGCATCCTCGGCCAATGAAGCGCCAGGCATCCCCACTTGCCTCATCTCGGTTGCCCATGCGGTTCGAGTAAACAGCCGTGGCAATGGCCTTTGGATTACGGGCGCAGGCTTGGGCCTTGGCCGCGTCAAAGCGCTTGGGCCAGAGCTTTTGCAGAGCCTCTGCTCTGTAATTCAAGTTCTCTTGCAGCACCCTAAAATTGCCACACTCATGGCCACACTGGCCAATAAAGGCAGCCTGGCGCAATGGCGTTGAAATGTCAAAGCGCTGGAAAGTCTCATTAAGCGCATCGACCCACTCTGGGCCAATGTGCAGTTGCTGGAGCTGCTGACTATTGACCATTGACAATTCTCCTTACTTCTTCGTAGGCGCTGGCGCAGGCGTTGAGCTTGGTGATGGCTTTGTCTCCTTCGGCTGCGATGTCGATAAGAGTTGCAATAGTCTGTCGCTCAAGTTCGCTTTCATCGGGCTGGCTGGGTTGTGGATTTCCAATGGCAATGGTGGCACTTGGACTGGCTTGTGGACAACTTGCGGTTGGGAGGCGCAGCCGGCCAGTCCTAGCAAGCTCATGCATAGCAGACTGTTTTTTCTTGACATCATCTTGGGCCTTTCTGAGTTTCGTTTCCTGGTCAATCAACTTAGTGCCAAGCTCTGCCTCTTTGGCTCTGGCCTCATCATTCTTTTTGGCAATGGCAATCTGCATTTCAGCGTCACGATCTGACCACCCATAATGATAGCCACCTCGGTAAGAGCCAAACAAGGCAATGCCGATTGCCAGGGCGATATAGGGTAATGGGATGCCAAACATTATTCTGACTCCTGTCTGGCCTGCGCCAGCTGTTCGCGCTCATGGTCATCCTCAAGATGGTCCGGTGGCGTTGTGGGTGGTGGACCAGGAGTCCATGACTCATCCAGCTCTGGGTTGGTCCACTTGGGCATGGCGCCAAATGGCTGGCTTGGGATTCCATTGGTGGTGGCATTAAACCCGTGATTGTTGCTGTAGCCATACTGGCCGTAGCCTTGCATGGGCTGGCACATCGGCTGCTGGCCCATGGGTGGCTGCTGCCTAGAAGTCATTGCCCGTTTACCAATAACACCACCGATACCACCCACGATTAACAGAACAATGTCGTTCAGCATCTTTGTATATGCCTGGTCAATGGGGGCCATTGATTTGATTGGCTGGGTGACAAAAGTCACTGAGTACAAAAGAGAAATCACGATAAAGAAAAGAATCAGGGTGACGGCCAGCACCACAATGCTCCAGACCCTGACCTCGATCTCTTCAGTTGTTAGGTTTAACTTCGTCAACTTTTTTCTCCAAGATGGGTGCTACCAAGTATTCTGGGCAAGTCTGAGTGAATAGGCATCTAGGCTTCTGGCACTCAGTTGCGTGAAAATTGTCAGGGTTCTGGCACTTGTAGCGATACTTTTCTTCGCAGCCAGTTAGCAGTAAAAGAAGCAATAAATATCTCATTTACCTAATCCTATTCTGCCCAGCAGTAGGTTAACGATCCGATCCGACAAGTCATCCGGCAAAAATTTGAGCAGCCCAAGACACCATAAAGCCACACACCCGTAAACGAATATCTTGAGGCAAAGGTCAAAGGTTTTTTGGTACTCATTCACCGACCGCACCTTCTAGTACTGGCACAGAATTCCATCAACTCATTTACGCCAACAAAGACTAGAAACAGAACAAAGAAGACTCCACCTATTGCCAAACCAATCTCTAGTTGTTCTTGCTCTTTCTCTTTGGCTTTCTTTGCTTCTGCCTTTAGCGCACTAATCTCTTTAGCATCTGCCAAGTCCATCTCTGCTTGCCGAGCTTTTATCTTGTTCCAAACGTCAATCTTTCCTGTCTGCATGAAGAGCATCTTTAACTCTTCCTCAAACGCTCTGGCTTGCTCTAGTGCCATTTCAATCTGCAAGGCCGTTCCCATGTTTGAGCCTTTGCCAGACTGCTTGGCTTGAAGCATTGCTTTGGTAGCTACAGACTTAGCGTCAAATAGCTTGCCAATCATTGGCGCAAGTGAGCCTAAGTCATTGGCAACCTTTGCTGCCTTCTTGACCATGCTGATGGCGCTTTGTATTCCCGCCAGGGCTGTAATCGGATCGATCATTTCTTTTCTACCTTTTTCCATTCAAGGCAAACAACCCTCCGATTGTAGACATCACCAGTCCATGTCCACTTGGTGCATCGATATTCGGCAGCAGCTGCTAATAGGACCAGAGCATAGATCATGGCCACATCAAAATGATGACAAAACTACCCCAAACGACAAAGACAGTGATGCAGACCGCGGCAATGAGTGCCACGGCCCAGTCTTTCATAGCCCCAACATTTTTTTCACAAATTCGGCAGCCACCCCTGGTCCAAACAAAACCGCGGCAATCACGATATAAAGCAGATATTCAATCTTCGTCATGCGCTTTGAGCCAGCGGCAAAACTTTGCTGAATGCTCTCGTATCGTTCAGCACAAATAGCCTCATGCACTGACAGTTTGGCTTCTGTTTCACTGATCATTTTATCGCTCATTACACGCCCATTTGTTTTCTTATCTTGGTTGCTGAAATGGCGTGTGTTGCATCATCAAAAGATTCTTGCTCAATTTTGTAGCCAACATCACGCCCATAGGTGATGTTAACAATATTTGGCACAAGCTGAATTTCATACTGACCTTGGTACAAAGGGTCTAAATCACGTTTGATAAAGTCTTTGACCTGATTGGCCGCAAACGGGTTTGAGCCGTTCCAACCCTGACAATCTCTGATCTGGATGACCACTTGACCCGTCTTGGCCAATGCTCTCTCAAACAGCTTTCGATGGCCTTCGTGCCAAGGCTGCCATCTGCCAAGCATTTGGACAGTCTCTTTCTGCCAATCAAAGACGGGCCGAGGGCGGTTGTCCAAGATGTGGGCAGCAATGAACTCACCCCACTTCTCAGCCTTTTGCTCGGTAATCCTAAAATCATACTGCTCTGGTGCAACAAACACCTTGTTGGTGTCCTCAAAACGGCCTTGATTGATCGTGTCAACCCAGACAGTCCAATCAGCCTTGAAGTTGTTACGCATCTCAACTAAAGGGGCAACAAAATCACAGATCACATAATCCACATCGTAACTATCGGCTAGGTCACGCATCCGCAAACTCTGGCGAATACGGCCTTCATGAGAAAAATCCCAATCATTGTATTTCTTACGCACATCATCAGCATTCAGCCACATAACTGTTTTATGGTTGTTTTGCAAGTGTTCAAGAATGTGCTGCGCTAGGTAAGTTTTACCAGCACCAGGCAAGCCCATGATTAGAATTCTTTTCATCCCTTGGCCTTATAAAGTTGTTTGATTGCAAACTCTGGTGCGGGTGTGCGCCAGAAGTCTTTGCCCGAATACTTCTCCCAAACTGATTTGGGCAGGATTGAGGGGCGTTCTTGCCATGTCACTTCTTTCCTGACTGTATGCAGGCTCTTCATGTTCAAGGCTTTGTCAAACACTTCGTTCTCATACTCAACATTTTTGAAGTCATGGTCATAATAAGGCTTGCCAATAAACCCATAAATCTCACGCATAACACTTTCAGGTTGTTTGCATAAAGATTCATATTCCACCAACATAATCATGTCGGGGTTTAACAGTAAACCTTCTTCTAAGAAGTAATAAGGCTTGACCACTTGGCCTTCCTTTTTTACATCCATCAGGGCATCGCACCTTGTGGTGACTGTCTGCCTAGCTTCATCGTCTGTTAGTGCCGCACCATACAAAGAGTTCTTGGCAGCAATACGTTCAAAGCTATCAAGTATCCAAGGCAAATCACGCACACAGCAAATGATTTTGGTCTGTGGGTAAAGCTCTTTCAATAGAGATGTTTTAGAAGTCCAACGTCTGCTAGTGTCAAATACTGTATTTGGCTTAACTTCTTTGTAGTAAGCATTAAATAAATCTTTAAGTATTTGCTTGCGTCTGTCTTCATCAATCAAATGGTTATTTTCGTTTTCTGTAATCACATTGATGGTTGAGATCACCAAACTTTGCATGGGCGAAGATATATCCGCATGGAACTCAGGGTTCTGACGCAAGATAGCCGAGAGCAGGGTTGAACCTGACCTTGGCAAACCTGAGATAAAGAAAAACTCTTTCATGCCATTGGAATCCAATTGACTGTGGCTTCATCCCATTGATAACGCACATTGCCACCATTCATAATGGCATCAGCGGGTCTAGCTACTGGCGCACCCCATGTCATTGTGTCCAAATAGCCAATCCATGATGGATAAGGCTTACGGGCTTCATGCTCGGCAACTTTGGCCGCATTGAATTCTGCTTCGGTTAAGACTTGCAAAACACCCGCAATGGTAGTGTCAGCATCGTCATCACAAGTGCCATAGTATTTAGGCGCACGTAGGTATGTGCCATCAGATGATGTGCTAACAGGCCATGTAGAACTGTCATGCCAAATATGAGTCCAACCCTTAACCGCTGGCATTGATGGGCCTGTGCGTTGTGGCTCAACTGTGCAAGGTATTTTTGTAACTGCATCTACTTCGGTAATGCAAATGTACATTGGGATACTCCTTTATTAAACTGCAATTCTGCGAACTGCTCGGACACGATAAGAATTTCCCTTGCCGTTGTATTCCTGCCTGCCTGTTAAGAAGCCTTGGCTTCTAGCATAAGTAGCAGAATACTCGGTGCTAGACCAGTAAGCGTTAATGTCGAAAGGTTCTGAACCTGTTTGGTCTCTAAATTCAGTAGCGGAAGTTAGCGCTGGATTGCTAGTAGTGTAGGCACTTGCCCTAGCAGGGACAGCATTAGGGTTAATTCCATTTCCAGATGAAGTATAGTTTGCAAAAGAATCTGGTTTTAAGTTGTAATAACAAACTTCTAACTCGTTCTTGGCTGGCATATACCAATCAGTCTGACCACCAGTGGATAAATCATTACAGAAGTGGGCTGCAGGATAAACTGTTGAGTTACCATCAGCAACCATATCCGCTGTATTCTGTGGGCCGTTAATGTCACTATCAGCACCAGATGTTGCTGTGTTTGCGTTTTTCCATTTTAATGAACTTTGTGCTGTAGACTTTGGCCCAACAATTAAAAAGTGTGTAGCAACACTACTTACCCCAATTTGACCAGCATAGAATCCACCACCAAAGGCTTGACCAATTACTGTAGGAATGGCAGGGGCAAAACTGCCACCCACAATATTAAGCATCATCCCACTCATGCTAAATTCCCCGTTACTACAGCAACTGTGGCAGTGATAAAAAGAATAGTAGCTACACCTCTTGTAGTAACGCTAAAAGAGGCAATATCCGTATCTGTGCCACCTTTGTAAACTGTCGTTACAGCAGAGCAATCGCAAGAAATCGATGCTGATGTATTGTTAAAGATACTGATTGCATCACCCGTTGCGAATACAGATGCTGGAACTACAATTGTTCCTGATGTTCCCAATTCAACAAACTTACCCACATCTCCAGCAACCAATGTATAACTTGCTGTTTTAATGCCCGACAAAGGAATGTTTTGATAGCCAACTTTGTTTGTGCCATCAACTGTGCAAGAACTTAATGTTCCGCTAGATGGTGTTCCAAGTACAGGAGTTGTAAGTGTTGGAGATGTCAGAGTCTTGTTTGTCAGCGTTTGTGTTGCTGTAACACCTACCACATCAGTGAGTGTGTTACTTCCGTAAGCAATTGTTTTGTTTGTCAGGGTTTCTGTACCCGCCAAAGTGCTTAATGTTCCCGTTGTGGGGAATGTGACGTTTGTTGTGCCTGTCAGAGTCCTTGTGTAGGCAAAGTTGCCAGAGCCTGTGACTGTCATGGCAGCGTTGTTTGCTACCCCTGTGCCGCCATTTGCTGCCGCCAATGTCCCTGCTAGGGTAATTGTGCCGGATGATGCGACTGGGCCGCCGCTTGTAGTCAGTCCAGTTGTGCCGCCCGATACATCCACACTTGTCACCGATCCAGCGCCTGGTCCAGTAAATGCAATTTGAATAGATCCAGCGCCTGGTGTGATGGTCACGCCAGACCCAGCCGTCAAAGATGCCTTGGTCAAAGTGTTGCCGGTGCTGTTACCAATCAGCAGCTGGCCATCGGTGTAGCTTGTCTGGCCAGTGCCGCCATTAAGAACTGCCAAAGTTCCTGTGATGTCTGAAGTAGATAACGTGACAGCATCCCATGATGCGTTTGTGCCATCGCTTTGCAGATACTTGTTGGCAGCAGAGGTTTGTGATGGCAAGAGATTATTCAATGCAGCCTGTGCTGTAGAAGCACCAGTTCCCCCATCAGCCACCGCCAAATCGGTAATGCCAGTAATTGAGCCGCCCGTAATCGCCACATTGCTCGATGTGAGTGGGCCTGTCACCCCTGCCGTTGCTGTGACTGCGCCAGTGAGTGTCGATGTCCCTGTCACCGCCAATGTCGTGCTTGCTGTGATTGCTTTAGCCGCCAAGGTTGTGTTATTGACTGTGGCAGTTCCTGTGGCAGCGCCAATGTTGACAGCGGTCGCTGCACCGGCCAAGTTCAAAGTAGTCGCTGTGGTGTTAACCAGGGCAAAGGTGGTGGATGGTGTCGTGAGTCCCGTAGTGACAGCTGGCGAGGTTAGGTTTGTTGTGCCTGTGGCTGTCAGCGTACCCGCGACCGCCAAGGTCTTGCCAGCGCCAACATTGAGGCCAACACTTGTGCCAGTGCCGGCAGCTGCAAAAATTGCATCGACCAAATCAAGGTCTGTGTTGACCTTGGTCCCCCAAGTGTTTGAGCTTGCCCCAACTTCTGGCTTGGTCAGCAATAGGTTTGTGGTTGTGGTATCTGCCATTTTTAGTCCTTAACCAAAAGTTTTTGCGCGAGTCAACAAATTGCCGCCAGAGGTCGAACCTCGGTCATCGGCCACTTGCAAGTCATTTAATGCGCGTTCATAAAGAGTCGCCCACACTTGAATTCTCGCATCATCTTGCAGATATGGCGCAGCCTGGAGAAGTGATCCATACAGATAAATGTCAGGACTCGATGTCAAAATAAAATTGGTTGCAACACTTACAGACAGTTTATTAAGGTTTGCAAAGTAGACAATTTCTGCCGTGTAGGATGCATCTGGCGTTGGCACAAATCTGAATTGAGTACCAACTACACCAAAAAACTTTGGCCTTGCGCTGGCCGTAAATTTTGTTGATTCTTGGTCCAAGGCATCCATTGTCATAAAAGACAAAGGAGTGTTTGGATTTGTGCTGGTCAATTTAAATGCCTTGACTTCTAAAAAGTCAGCAGGCGTTGACTCAAACTCTCCATCCACTGTCAAATTTGACCTAGTCAACATCTGCCTGGTGCGCAGTGTTCTTTCAATTTGCGCCTCCGCCAGAGAGATAAAGTCAGGAATGACAGAAGTCAGGTCCGACCGATTAAGCCAGTCGCCAATGGATGTCTTCAGCTCTGTATAGGTTGTCAGTGCCATTATTGGGCCTCTTTTTCCATCTCTTCTTTCACAATCCAAGTGTGTTCATGGCGAAACTCAAACGTGCCAATGTGGCCAATTTCCTTTGAGACATCATGGTCGATGTAGACTTTGTAACCTAGCTCTTGAGCTTTCTTACAAAAGAACACATCTTCTCCCATGTAGCCTCTGGTGGTCTGCCATGGCATATCAAACCATGGCTCACTCATGCCCTCAAACACCTCGCGCTTGATCAGCATTATGCCCGTTCCAATGCTTCCCACCTCTTCAATTCCAGTCGATTCTGGCATGGTGTAGACCGCCTGGCGCTTGCCGTTCTCATCATAGTTCTGGGCAGTTGGGCCAGTGGGCATTCTGCGCCTGGCACAGTTGGCAGCCACAATCTCTTTGTCGTGCTTCAAGAGCCGCTGGACCATGTCCTGTGGAAACGTCATGTCCGAGTCAATGAAAAGAATGTGGGTGCAGCCTTCGGCCATGGCATCCAAGCAAAGGTCAGCCCTTTGGTTTTGGATAATCGTGCCTTGCATCAATTTCAG
>Ga0208975_1000442_pt1 | contig 20463 bp, 39 predicted proteins | sample GreLakmeER78MSRF_FD_187700 | JGI IMG/M metagenome (GOLD analysis project Ga0208975, IMG submission 187700) | Freshwater lentic microbial communities from great Laurentian Lakes, MI, USA - Great Lakes metaG ER78MSRF (SPAdes) | ecosystem: Environmental > Aquatic > Freshwater > Lake | place: Great... | reverse complement strand
AAGATCAGCAAACAGGCACAGACGCTGATAGCTTTGTCGTAGGTGGTGCGTTTACTTGTACTGGTGCTGCTGTATTTAGCTCGACTGTGGCGTTAGGCGCATCAGCTACGGCTACTACGCAATCGGCGGGTGATAACTCTACTAAGGTAGCTACGACTGCTTATGTTGGTAACTCTGTAGCTCTTGCTTATCCAGTAGGTTCAATATATATAAACGCAACCAATAGCACTAATCCAGCTACTTTGTTTGGCTTTGGTACATGGGTTGCATTTAGTGTTGGTCGTGTAATGGTTGGTTTTGATGCAAGTGATTCATTATTTAATTCTGCTGAAAAAACTGGTGGTTCTAATGACGCTATTGTTCCTAGTCATACTCACTCAATTAGTGATACAGGTCACAGCCACGGATTACAAAAATTAGGTTCAGCACAAGCTGGTACTGATAATGGTGGTGCACCAATATCATCAGCTACTGGATATTCAACAGCAAGGAATTTGTCTCCAACAGAAAATGCTTCTACAGGAATAACTATATCTTCTACTGGTGATTCCCCTACTAATGCTAACGTACAAAAATACATTACTGTTTATATGTGGAAACGGACAGCCTAATCATGGATAAAATACAACTTACTGACGAGCAGATTGACCATATTGCGGAACGTGCTGCTGAGGTAGCATTTAAGCGTATCTATGAAGAAGTAGGTCGGTCAGTTGTAAAGAAGATATTCTGGATTGTTGGTGCTGGTGCTTTAGGTTTAATGATCTGGATGGCTGGTAACGGCTCATTAAAGTGATGTGGACCCACTTACACTTCTAGCGTTAGCTAATGCTGCTGTAGCGGCTGTAAAGAAAGGCTGTCAGCTTTATAAAGATATTAAAGGTGCAGCAGGTGATGTAAAAGAAGTATTAGACGATCTAAAGACTCAGTTTAATACGATACCGAATCCTACTCCAGCACAGAAGATTCAATATAACGAGGAAGTAGCTAGAGTTCAGGAGATAGCTAAGGCTGATCCTAACGATGTATTTACTGACATTGGTAATCAGTTAGGTGCTTTATTAGATGCACAAGATCAATTAGGCAAGGCATTACTAGCAGAAGAAATACAGATTAAGACTGCGTATAAAGGCGAAGAATCAGTAGGTCGTAGAGCATTGCGTAAGATTATTATTGAAGCCAGAGTTGATTCAATGATGGCTGAGTTACGTGAAACTATGGTCTATCAGGCTCCTCAAGAATTGGGGTCACTTTGGCATAAATATGAAAAGACAGTAGAGAAGATTGTCAAAGAACAGGAAATTGCTCACGCTGAAGAACTTAGATTGGCTAATATAGCAAAATGCCAACGGGAAAATATAAGAAAAAGAATAAAAAAACAGATGACATCAGTCCTCGCGGTGCTGTTCATAACATTGTGGTTTCTATGGCTAATGGTAATGATAAGGATGAGCGCGACGTACCGTGGAGCTTACTCATCGCAGTGGTGGTCTTGTGTTTTGTGCTAGTGATTGCATTGCCTGTTATGGGCTTGATGTACATGGATATGAACAATGCGACTAATGCTGCTATCGTTGAAATAGACCGAATGAGACGATTACGTAACCTAATATTGCGTGAATTAGAGGATAAAAATGCTAACTCTGAGCCAGCTCAAACAGCTCCTACCGAAGAACCCTTACGTTGAACATTGGCATCGTGCTTTATCTCAACTTCTTTCTGATTACGATATTAATACTCCTAATCGTATTGCTGCTTTTGTAGCGCAATGTGCTCATGAGTCTGGTGGCTTTATGGTTCTTAAAGAGAATCTAAACTATAAGGCTGCGACTCTACGTAAGATATTCCCTAAGTATTTCCATAACGATCAGATAGCTCAGGAGTACGCATCTAAGCCTAATAAGCAGGTTGCCATAGCGTCTAAGGTTTACGCTAATCGTATGGGTAATGGCGATGAAGCTAGTCAAGAGGGGTACAAATTTTGCGGACGAGGATTAATTCAGCTTACTGGAAAATCTAACTATCAAGCCTTTGCAGACTCACTAGAGATGGATATTAACGATGTGCCTGAGTATCTAGTCACGTTCGAAGGGGCATGTCAGTCTGCTTGTTGGTACTGGGAGACAAATAAACTCAATCAATGGGCTGATGCTGGCGACATTCTTACATTAACTAAACGCATTAATGGGGGCACAATTGGACTCGAAGATCGTAAGAAACATTATGACCATGCTCTCCATGTGCTTGGTGCTTAGTGCTTGTGAAGAAAGGTACAGGTATCCTTGCCAAAATCCTGTTAATTGGGATTCAGCCGAGTGCAAGAAACCTTTTTGTAGTGCAAATGGAACCTGTCCTGAAGATTTACACCACTATGAAAAAGATAAGGCAGGAAATATTAGTCAACCTAAAACACAACAAACTCCAGCTAAAGGAGATTGCAAATGATTAAACAATTATGGTCTGAAGAAAAATACACTACTGAAGAACTAAACGCTAGGCTGAAGTTTTTTATCGGCATCATTCTTGGGCTGACGTTATTCGGTATTGTGTTTGTTGTTTTATACAGTTTGATTTTCGTCACTCAACCGATGAATGGGATGAGTCCAGTTGATAACAAATTTTTTGAGCTTATCATTCCTGTTGCTACCTTTTTGACTGGTACGTTGTCGGGGATTATGTTAGCTGGCGACGATAAAGATTTAAGATCAAAAGCTATTGATGCGGCAAACAAGCCTTATACACCGCCTCCAGAGCCAATTTCAACACAAAAACGTCAAGAACCTACGTTAGAGCCTGTTTCTACTGCTCCTGCTGTTTCATTAGGATTCGGCGGTAAACCTGCTCCCCCACCCGCTTATCAACCGGAGATTTGACCATGTTTAAACTGCTTTGCTTTCGCATGTTTGTAACTGCGGCTGCTAGTATATTTTTAATTACCCAAGTACATGCTGGTGGTGAAATGAAGAAGGTCTGTCATCAGGAAAAAGGTAAGGAAGTATGTAAGGTAATCAAGGTTCATAAGAAATTAGAAGGTACTAAGGTTCCTACTAAATGAATCCGTACTTCATAGCTGGATCAGTCTTAGCGGTAGTCTTTGCTTATGGTGCAGGTCATTGGCAAGGTGATACAGCAGGTCAGGCTAAGGTTCAGGCTCAATGGGATAAAGAGAAAGCTAAGTTAGCTGAGGAATATGCTGCTAATGTCGCTTTAATGCGGGAAAAAGAACAGGTAATGCAAGGTAATGCAGACAAGCTACGAGAGGATAAGAACCGTGAACTTAGAGAAGCTAATGCTCGTAATACCGCTTTGCTTAACAGCTTGCAGCACCGTCCCAACCGCACCGAGAGTAGTGGAGTGTCCACGACTGCCAGCAATAGAAAAGACGGTTGTACCGGAAAAGAGCTTTACCGAGAGGATGGGGCTATTCTTATCGGGATCGCTAGAGAAGCAGACGAACTCAGAGCCAGTCTTAAACAATGCTACAGTCAATACGAAGCCGCTAGAAAAACATTGAACTAATTATTGTTTTCTTTCAGTTTGGCTTCAATGACTCCCCATTCTTCTCAGCTTCTTTATTCATTTCGCGCAATGCAGCTTCCCATCCCTGCATAGCCCAATAAAGTGGCGTGTGTTTTACAACGTCAAGATCGTCCGCCATGTCATCGCCATTCCACCATTCATAAAACTTATCTTCATTAGTCATTTGCAGATTCTTTCCTTAGCTTCTTTAAGATCAGAGTTCATTAGCCATGCAGCACATTGAGAATCCACCGTAAACGCATTAAAACCGTCCCTGTAGCCCTTTTTATAGGATGCCTGTACCATATCCGTAACCAAGCCAGAAAACAGCCACAAAGCCCCTAATATGGCTACTACGTACATTAACACTTTCATAACAATGCGCGAATGTCTGCAACAGGCATACCTAAAACTTCATGGATGCGTAAGATTATGTCTGCTGATACGTTGACCCGACCACTCCTAATCTTACTTATCGTAGGCGGTGGTACGTCTAATGTGCGGCTAAGTTCTGCGTCATTCTTAATGCTGTACTGCTCTTTAATTGCGTCTAGTAATTGCATAGTTACTCCGAATAAAAAGACAGGAGCCGAAGCCCCTGTTAAAGCCACGGAGGGGTGTGGCTGCGAGATCAAAGGTTCATTTCTTTCTTTAACTTGTTTATTTCTGCATGGCGTTGCTTATGGCATGGCTGACATAACCACATAACTTCAAGAGGTTTATCGTAATCTTCGTGATGAGCATAAGTTTTAACTGCATCACATCGTTCACAATTCATTCTTATAAGTTTCCCTAATCTAACTGCTCTGCTTACTGCATTATGAGCAGCCATTCGTCTTTTATCTGCCTGTCGCCATGCTTTACTTATTGCTGATGCTGCTTTTGCTCTTTCAGGGTTTTTTGATCTTTCTCTATCGTATTCTCTTATTCTTTCAAGATTTTCTGATCTATGTATAAGAACATCATTTTTAGTACATATCTTGCATTTATTTAGGTGACCGTCAGCCATCATCTGATGTTTATAAAACTCATCTAACGACTTGACGGTCTTGCACTTAAAACACTCTTTTGAATGAATCATGTTGTACTCCTTGTGCGGGAAATACAACCATTATAGACCCATTCTAATTAAAAGGTATATCTTCGTCAGGATCAGACGCTACAACAGGCTTATTTACAGGTTTCGTTGAATCATTCTTTGGGCGTACCGATAAGCTAAAGAATTTCTTACCGTCCTTCTTGCTCTCTTTAAGCCAACCAGATAACCAATAATCAGTACCAGATACATTAACGCTACCTGAATAGTCTGGATGGTTCTCACTCGTTTTATTCTCATTGCGATATAGAACCCCTCTATCACGATTGTCGTATTCTTGATTAGCCATTCCATATTTCCTTATTTTTTATCTTTGATATTAAAGCCTGAGATACTCCAAAAATATTTGCTATCTTTTTTTGAGGAATATTTAAGCTGCGTATTTCATTTACTTTGTCTTGATTAAGTTTGCTATTCCCGTTTTTCTCACCTCTTGGTTTATTTTCATATTGTGCTTCAACTAACTTACTTCCTTTTGCTTGCCTGTTTTTTTTAACTTTATCATCTGTATTATCTTGATGCGTACCAAGAAACAAATGATATGGATTTACGCATGCTGGGTTGTCGCATCTATGGCAAACAAATATTCCTGCTGGTATTTCACCAACAAATCTTTGATATGAATATCTATGCGCTGGGATAGCTTTACCATTAACTTTTATAGTGCCATATCTATTTGACCCTCTTTCTGCCCCTAACCATAACCAACAACCAGACATAGGCTCAGGTATATATGAGGCTTCAAATCTTTCAATATGTGACTTTAATTTTTTACCGTTAAGATGCCTAAGGTCTATATTCATGATATTTAACCTATTATTTCCCTGTTGAAAATTTCTTAATTGCACTACGCTCTTTACTATCTAACCTACTCCAGAATGCAGTCTTTGTATCTGCGTCAAACTCTTGCAGATTAATGTAATCAATGACTCCTTGCATATCATTGCGTTCCATAAGCATACGTACATCCATAGCTATGTTTTCAATGAGTTCTTTAGTCTCATCATCCATGCTATCGTAAACGTCAACAGTAATAGGCTTGGCTGACTTATGTTCATCTTTCTTTATCGTAGCGTCTACTATGTCGTTCTCGACTAGCTCTAGCGCATTTATCAATAGGTAGCGTCTTAAATAAGTATGCAAACTGCCCAAAGCCTGAATTGCTGGAGATTTGCCACCTTCAATTACGACACGAGATACAGTATCAGCAACAGGACTTTTAAAATAAATTACGCCACCATGCTCTGAATCAAAAATACGCAAGGTAGCCATATCATCGCTAATGCTAAATACTGAACATAAGCCAAGATTGTCAAAGATGACGTTAATGCTAGGTAAGAAGTCTGCTAGTTCAAAGTATTTGAATCCAGCAAATGAGTTAAAGCCTGATTTCTTTAGTGGTAATTCTTGTAATAGAACTCTGGCTTTTTGCAGCTTGCTATATACAAGCCATTCTTGTTGTTCGTGCTGTTCCTGCAATTGATAGTCATTCATAGTAGATTCCTATTTATCTGAATTTTTTATACTGAACCACATTGGTAGATTGTGTTTTCTCAATAGTAGATATTTTCTCAGTCTGTTTTTGCTCCTTTCTAACTTTGGCAAATAATTTGCGAATATCCGTCTTAGCGGCTGTAACATAGTCTTTCTTGTATAAAATGTTCTTTTCATCTGTCATATTGATCCTGCAATAATGTATAGAAGAACCATTATTACACCACAAAGTATAGGATGTTTAGCAAAATAATCATTAGTGTTAAGCAATTTATTCATAGTTATCATTTGATTCTAAAATATTAACAAGTTCGTGAATTTCGCGTGGTGCTACTAACAAGGCTTCACAAGCTATATTAAATATTTCTTTCTCTCTATCGCTAAGTTTATTTTCTAGTTCTTTTACATATAAGTTGTCAGTCAGCAATCGCAAGGCATAGACGATTTCAGCTACTTCCCAATTGTGCATATTAGTTTTCATTGCGACGCTCCCACTGTTCTGTTTTCATATCCTGTTCATAGTTCCACAGATCGTTAGCAGTTAGAGTGTCATCAACTCGTTTTGAATACTTAGCTTGATATGAAATCATGCGAGCAATATGATTACTTAGACTTGCAGTTAAGACTACTGGCTCGTGACGATGTGTAGCCCATAAAGTTAATATGTCGTTTAGTGATTCGCGCAACTCACCATCGGTAAAGTCTTGCGTAAAATCGTCTGGAGTTTTATTTAATATATTTTGCAGTGCTTCTTGTTCGTATTCATGGCGTTTCATAGTATTCTCCTAGTTGATTAATAGTTCCAAGGTTTTGCGCCAACTGCTTTTGCTGCTTTTTTTGCTTCAACTTTATTTGCATAAGGAGTTTGGCTAATTACGTTATCGCCGTTAATTTCTCCATATGGTGATTTGCTAAGGATTAATGTCCAGATGCCGCCTTTTGCTTTGAATATGTGTGCTGTAATCATTGTGCTCTCCTAGTGAATTAATATTGTGTTGCAGCGAAGAAACTATAACGCAGCACAATCTTGTATGTCAACAACTTTTTAAAATTATTTTATGTACGTACCACGAGTAGGTAGCCGTAGGGCTGAACTTATTGAAATTGTTAACAAATCTGGCGGGATTACTATCGAAAAGTTAGTAGAAAAGCATGGAATGTTAGGTGCTGCTGATACTATGTTTCTTATACGCGACCTTAAAAAGTTAGCTAAATTGTATTGTATTAACCAAATTAACGATGTATTCTTTCCAATTTACAAAAGCGTACCTGCTGTATTTGAGGTAGATAAGAACCTAGTTCCACCTAGAGAACCTGTACCATTTACGCCACTTAAAACATTTCCACCTACTATTAGTCCGAGAGGTCAGCCAATTGAAAGACGAAGTTTCAAAACTTGCAAGTCAAACGTCCGTTATTAAAGTAAAAACGATGTATAACTTTGCAATGCAGAAGTGTCCTATTTGTAAACATTCACGTTCAGCAATTCAATTTAGAAACTCTGATATTTGCAGGACTTGCGCTAGGAGAAAAGTTTCGTTATAGTCCTAGAGGATTTACCGGAATGGCTAGGGAATGCAACCCGAAAAGACGATTTCTCACCGTCCTGCCATACCACCTACTTTGTGAGAATTGCCATTGAGAGGGCATATATGCATTTCTATCCACACCATATCGGTGACTTCCAGCGCGATACAGCATCATTGTCTGATTCAGACACTATGGCTTATTTACGCCTAATCTGGATGTACTACGATACCGAATTACCATTACCTAATGACTCTAAAAGACTTGCATTTAAGATAGGTTCTAATCCTGATTCAGTTCAAATTATCTTGGATACTTTCTTTGTAAAAGAGCAAGATGTTTATCGTCATAAGCGTTGTGACCAAGTCCTTAATGGCATCTACGATAAGTCAGTTAAGGCTAAATTATCTGCTCAAGCAAGATGGTCAAAAAATGCGAATGATATGCAAACGCAAAGCGAACGCAATGCGAACGCATTAAATAACGATGCGAACGCAATGAAAATCGATGCTACCCATAACCCAATACCCATAACCCATATAAATAAATATATAGATCAATTTGAGTCGTTTTGGAAAATCTATCCAAAGAAGGTATCTAAAGAAAATGCAAAGAAGGCTTGGATAAAGATTAAGCCTAATGATGAACTTATTGCAAAAATTACTAAATCCGTTAGAGATCAAAAGTTATCTGATAGAGAACAGCAGTTTATTCCTCATGCAGCTACTTGGTTAAACAATAAACGATGGGAAGATGAAATAGCTGGAACCACTCAAAAGCCATTGATGGGGTGGAAATGATAGAGAACATACTCAGCCGACTAGAGAAGGTTAAAGGTCGTAACGGAGCGTATACAGCTTGCTGTCCTGCTCATACGGATAAGAGTCCTAGCCTAGCGATCAGAGAATTAGACGATGGTCGTATCCTAATGAAATGCTTTGCTGATTGCAGCGTCCAAGATATTTTGGGTGCTATTGGCATGGATATGAATGATCTGTTCCCCAACGTAAATAAAGACTTGCCTTCAGTCAAGAGAAAGTATTATGCTACAGACTTGCTCAGGGTTATCGAATTCGAGGCATGGGTAGTAAGCGTAGCTGCTTATACGATGAGTCAAGGACTACCACTATCGGAAGAAGATAGAACTAGGATGAAAGTTGCACAATCTAGAATAATGGAGGCAGTTAAATATGTCGGATAATATTTTTGCAATAGCGGAACGACTTTTTGAAGATCGTCAAATAATCAAGTCAGAGAATATTGATTTTGATAAGTATTATAAAAATACAGATTTATCGGCTAATGTTAAATCAGCAACTAACTGGCTAGACGAGATTTACCAAAACTACGTTGATCCTCAAAAGACTGACGATGCTGTAATGCCGTGGTCTAAAACTCACGCAGACGTTAAATTTAGGCTAGGTGAGGTTACGGTATATGCGGGTGGGAACGGTGGCGGCAAGTCATTGGTAACAGGTCAGATAGCGTTAGGTTTGATTAAGCAGGATAAGAAGGTCTGTATTGCTTCTTATGAGATGAAACCTGTAACTACCATTGTTAGAATGTTGAGACAGTTTGCAGGTGAAAATATCAATATACCGTTAACTCACGACAAAGAAGGCTACATTCGTGGTGTTTTAGGACGGTTTACTAATTTCATTGACGAGAATCTGTATCTTTATGACCAGCAGGGCAGCACGACTCCACAGAAAACGATAGCAATGGCTAGGTATTGTGCTGTTGAATTGGGCATTCAGCATATCTTTATTGACTCATTAATGAAGTGTGTAGTGGCTGAGGACTCATTAAACGAGCAGAAGTCATTCGTAGACGAGTTATGTGCATTGGCACGAGATCATCACGTACACATTCATTTAGTTCACCACATACGCAAGCTAGTGTCAGAGGAGATTCAGCCTGGCAAGACTGATTTAAAGGGTTCAGGATCAATTGCGGATCAGGTGGATAACGTGTTCATGGTCTGGAGAAATAAGAAGAAAGAAAACGCTCGTAGGAATAATGAGGACTATGACGAGAAGCAGCCTGATATGTTCTTAATGTGCCAAAAGCAAAGGAATGGTGAAGCTGAGGAGTTTTATGGGATGTACTTTGAGCATAATTCGCAACAGTTTATCGAAACTTTGAACGGTCAGCCGATTGACTTTGATAATAAAGGTGCTTTTCGTGCCTGATAATAGCGAACTACACAGACACCAATGCGAAGTAAGGCAGGTATTAAAGTGGCGTACTCAAGATAGAAACAAAGCCATCGAATACCTGTCTATTGTCCGCAAAAAACGCGGCGATAGAACTGCTCAACTATTGGAAAAAGATTGTAGGGAGCAATGGACACTAGGATCAAGAGGAGATGAAGGCGTATGGTTTTCAAAAGGGTAGATAACTGTCAAGTGCAAATTGTGAAGGCTTTACGAGATATGGGTTGTACTGTGGAGCATTTACACGCAGTAGGCAAAGGTTGTCCTGATATTGTTGTTGGCTTTAAAGGTAAAAACTTGTTGCTTGAAATCAAGGATGGTGATAAAAAGGTACTTACTCCAGATCAAGCCAATTGGCACAGACTCTGGAAAGGTCAAGTAAACGTAGTAACAAGTATTGATGATGCTAAAACTCTAATTTGGAAACTATCAGATGAATATCGATCCGAACGAAGCAATTAACTTTATGATTAAAAACTCCGAGGCTTATGCACTAGCTAAGGCTCAGGTAGTTTACTTAACCGAATACCGCAAGACAGTTAAATCTCAAGGAATTCTACGTAGCTTAAAAACTACGGTGGTTGAGAAGGAAGCTGATGCATATACTACGGTTGAATATAAAACGTGCGTAGAAGGGCTTAAAGAGGCTGTAGCGGAGGCTGAGAGGCTTCGGTGGATGTTGGTAGCAGCACAGGCAAGAGTCGATGTATGGAGGTCACAAGAGGCTTCTAATCGGTCAATAGAACGTAGCACTCACTAGGAGATAAATATGACTAACGATACGAATATTGTAGATGATAGCAATTTAGCAAAATGCGATTACTGTGGGTTCATTGATGATTGGGATGAGATTCCGGTGGTTAATGATAATCCGTGGTGTAGCGATGGAAAGGTTACTTGCTGTCCTGAATGTAACAATGGTGAGAGTTTTACAAGTTATAAACCGAATCAAAATGCGTAAAAAAGATAGAGAATACTTGTCTAAAGTAGCAGACATAGGTTGTATAATTTGCTATAGGTTAGGGTATGCGGGTACGATTTCGGAAATTCATCACGTCCGTGGTGTAGGTCTAGGGATGGGTGTCAGAAACTCGCACGATAATGTATTGCCGTTATGTCCAGAGCACCATCGAGGTAATACTGGGTATCACGGAATGGGTCGCAAAGCATTTGAGCGCAAGTACGAGACAACTGAACAAGACTTACTTATTCAAGTAAAGGAAATGCTAAATGATGAAGAAATCGAAAGCAGATAAGAAGGTTGCTAAGGTAATGACTGAGTTTGGTAAGGGTGAGCTTCATAGTGGCAAGGGTGGTCCTGTAGTTAAGTCTCAGAAACAGGCAGTCGCAATTGCGCTTTCAGAGACTGGCAAGTCATTACCTAAACGTGGTCAACGTACTGCTAAGAACAAGGCTAAAAAATGAAAACTGGACTCTATGCAAATATTGCAGCAAAGAAAAAACGCATTGCCGAAGGTAGCGGAGAGAAAATGCGTAAGGTAGGTGCTAAAGGTGCTCCAACTAAGGCTGACTTTGTGGCTGCTGCTAAGACTGATAAACCTGCTAAAAAGGCAAAGAAATGATTAAGCGTGGCAAAGAAGAATTCTCAGGTTACAACAAGCCTAAGAAAACTCCTAGCCATCCTACTAAGAGTCATGCGGTACTTGCGAAGGACGGAGACGAGGTTAAGTTGATTCGTTTCGGTCAGCAAGGTGTAAGGGGTAGTCCAGACGGTAGCAAGCGTAATGAGGCATTTAAGGCTCGTCATGCGGGTAATATTGCTAAAGGTAAGATGTCAGCCGCTTTTTGGGCTAATAAAGTGAAATGGTGAGTTATGAAAGAATGTCCTATTGTCTGCTCAGACATCCAGCTTAATCTAAAGAATCGAGATTGGGCATTTGCCAACGTAGGTTATGGTCCTGCTAATCCTGACTCTCCAGAGGACTTCTGGCAGATTCGCGCTAAGGAATGGGCGACAAGTCCTAAGAACGCTCAGACGATGAAATGTGGCAACTGCTCTGCATTTATCCAGACTCCTGAAATGATGAAGTGTATTGTCGATGGTATTCAGGGTGAAGAATCAGATAACGAGACGTATGCTAACGAGGTCGTGGATAGTGCTGAATTAGGCTATTGCGAGCTATTCGAGTTCAAGTGTGCAGCAGACCGTACCTGTTCAGCGTGGCTGGTTGGTGGACCTGTAACTAAAGCCATGACTGACAAGCAAAAGACGATGTTAAAGATGGCAAAACTAGAATATTCTGATGATGAAGAATCTGATGACGAATGACTGAATTAACTATATACATACCTACTTATAATCGTTTAAATAAATTAACAAATTGTTTAAATGCTATTAAATATGATATTGCTGGTTATGAAGATAAGGTAATCGTTTATGTTTCTAATAATGCAAGTACAGACGGTACTAAAGAATATTTAGATAGTTTAGATTGGATTAAGGTTCGTCATAACGATACTAATTTAGGTTTTGTTGGCAATGTAACGCATGGGTATAACTTGCCATTTGAGTCTAAATTTGTATGGATCATTGGGGATGACGATTACTTAATAGCTGGCTCAATAAGTGAGCTACTTGAATTAACTAAATGTGATGTAGATTATATTTTTTGCAACACTACTGCATTTGTAAATGAAACTGAGCAAGAGATATGGGCAAGTTATCCGAATATTCCTAAAGGAATTATTAAGGGCAAATACAAAGATACGATAAATACTACTTTTGATAAGTTAATAGATTTTCAGGTAGCAGATACGTTGCTTGGCGAATTAATGGTTAATTGCTTTAGACAGTCTACGGTTAGATGGTCAGGAGATTTAAACCATCCTGATGAATTTGAGCATCAAGGAAGGCAAAAGCAGCCTCATAATTTGCCATTCATTGAGTGTTTTACTAAAGAAACTAAGGCAATTTATGTGCCAACACCAAGAACTTTTAATTTTTGGGGTTCGGCAGAGTGGATAGATAATTATGATTATGTTTATCCAATAATAATGTTGTGGTTAATTAAAAAATACAAAAAGTTTGTTAGCGAAGAAAAATATTATGAATTGTTAAAAGGCTATTTTGTAATTATGCAAAAAAGTTTAGAAAGACAATTTCAAGGTGTTAGTAAAGCAGAGCCATTTTCAGAACATATTAAATTGATAATCTTAAATGAATTTGAAGATGCCCAAAACTCTTAATCTAGGTTCTTATAAAACAGTAGATTCTATGAAGGTGATCCTTTGCAAGCAATCGTAATCGCTACGGTCGGTAGTCCAAGTATTCACGTATTGCTAGAAAGCATTAATCAATATGCAAGAGACTTGCCAGTTTACATTAGTGCAAATAGTCTGGAGTTGTGGGGAGAAGTTAGAAAGAGACTTGGCAACGATAGAGTTATCTTCCGACCAAATACTTCTTCCAATTTCGGAGATGCGTATAATGCAATTGTCTCTTATGCGTTCAATACAGGGCATTACGATTCACTAATTATTGCTAATGACGATGTAGTATTGGCTCCCGATACTATTGAAAAGATGCAAGCGGATTACAAGTACGTCAGCAAGTCATTTAAGGTTGGGTTCTTAGGTGCAAGATCAGATTACGTACTACCAGCACAGAATATACGAGTAGCTGAAGAAGATGACGTATTTTCAGCGTTAAAGTGGGATAGCGAGTTACATATCAAGATGACTGATGTGATTGCTCCTATTTTTGCAGCTATAAGTAAGGAAGCATGGGATGTAGCGCAATTCCCTAGCACTAATTGGTATTCAGACAATATAATATGCCATGACTTAGGCAAAGCAGGATATTTCCACTTTGTCAGCAGAGGTTACGTTCATCATGCAGGATCGCAGACGGTTGGAAACGACTTTGCTAAGTGTCATGAAGAACCAAGAGAATGGATAAAGACTAACAGACCAGATATGTACGAGGCATTTTATGGCAGAGTATAGGGTTCCAACTCAAGCAGAATTAGATCGACTGCTATACATGCAAGGTATGCAGGGCAAGAGCAATCAACAGATTATTGATGAGAATTTAGCTCGTGGTACGACTATTCAGGCATTGCCAGAGAATTTCTTTCAGACTGCATCGGCTGGTGCTCGTCGTGTTGGTGACTATGTAAATCAAGCAGGTAATGTCCAGCAAATAGTAAATAAACTATTTCCGTCCAATATTGGCAATTCTCAACGTCAAGTTCCTATTCCTACCAGTTTTAACTTTGCTCCTAAACAGGCTCCAACTGGTGAAATAATACCTTCTGGATTGCAGACTCAGAGTGTTCCTGTAGCAAATATATTGCAAGCAATTAAACCTGCTGATGTATTAGGCATTAGCGGTGCTGAACGAACTTATGGTGCTTTAGGTGCTGGTAAGGCTCCTCAGCCTTTGGATGTTGTAGATACGTTAGGAGTTGGTGCTATTGGATTAGGGGCTACAGGTGGGCTTTTAAAGGCTACTAAAGGGCTTCCTGTTGGCATGAGCATACAAGAGGCTAAAGGATTGTTGCAAACTGCTCCTAAGTCAGAGATTGGATTTTATAGTGCTGTTGAACAGGCTGCAATGGCAAGTCCTAGAAAGTCTGCAACTGGTCAGGCTTTCCTAAATGACATTATGAAAGGTCAGGATGTACGTGCTGACGAAATAAAATGGATGGGATTAGATGATTATCTAAAAGATAAGAAAAGTATAACTAAGCAAGAAGTTCAGGATTATATTGCAAATAATAGAGTAAATGTTCAAGAAGTTCGTTTAGGTGAATCTGTTGCTGAAGATCCAGTAGGTATTGCTAAACGAAAAGCAATATTTGATAAATATGATCCAGAAATACAAGCAAGATATAAAGAAATGGATAATCCTGCTTATATATTAATAGATAGACAAGTAAGTCCAGAAGAATATCAACGTGGTGTAATTTTGCAAAATAGAGGTTATAGAGGAGAGCAATTAACTGCTCAAGAGCAAGTTGAATTAAATGACATTATGAATCGTCATGCTGGGAAGCCTATTCGAGAATTTGCAAATAATGAAGAAGCGAGAAAGTTTTATTTAGGTATGAGTCAAGAAGATAGGCTTCGTCATTCAATTTCACCAAAAACTAGCTCAAGACAATTACAAGACCAAATAAATGAAATACAAAATCTTAGAGATGCAGAAGCAGACGCAGCTTATGTAGTTCCTGAGCCAACTCCTACAAGATTCCCTAAATATCAGTTAGCAGGTGGTGAGAATTACCGTGAATTAATATTAACTATGCCAAAAAAATCTCAGGCATTACCAGAAGGTTTTACTGTTGATGCTTATTCAGTAAATGGTAAAACTATGTACGGTGTTTATGATGCTAATGGACAAAGATACGGTAGTGGAGCAACAAAAAATGATGCTTTAAAAAGATTTGGTGAATTACATCAAAAAGATGAAACATACACATCATCACATTTTCCAGAGCAAGAAAATGCTTTAGCTCATATTCGTGTTAATGACCGCATAGATGCTGATGGTAAGAAAATGTTGTTAATTGAAGAAATACAGAGTGATTGGCATCAAGCTGGTAGGGATAAAGGATATGCAGGTCAAGTTAAATCAGCTAAAGATTTAGAAAATGAATTAACTGAAATTAATAGAGAACGATCAAAGCTATTGCAATATGCTGCTGACCTTCCAGATTCAAAAATGGCTGAATTTAAACAAGTTAATACTAAAATTAAAGAACTTGAGGAAAAAGCAAGAAATGTAGATTCACAAATATATCAAGCAGTTGATAGAGGTGATCCTGTTCCTGATGCTCCATTTAAAGATACTTGGTATCAATTAGCATTAAAGAGAGCTATCCAACACGCAGCAGAGAATGGTTATGATCGTATCGGATTGACAACAGGTAAGCAGCAAATTACTAGGTATGAAAATGAATTGCGTCAAGTTGTTGATGAGATTTCATTTCAAACTGGTGCTAAATTAACTCAATCTGAAGCTGATGAGTTATATTCATTAAGACAAAATATGAAAAATTTAACTGGTTCACAAAAACAAAGATATGAACAGTTATATAGTAAAGAAGGTGAATATGTTGGTGAAAATGAAACAAAAGTAAGAGGTTATAAAGGATCTAAGCCAACATTTGAGGGAACTGTAAAAAATGGTAAGTTTATTGACGGTGCAGCCGAAGGAAAAACTGTAGAAGAAGTTTTAGGTAAATCAATGGCTAAACAAATTGCAGAAAAGAAAACAGGGAAAATAGAAGGCGATGATTTAACCATTGGCGGTGAAGGAATGAAACAATATTATGATAAGAGCTATCCTGAATTTTTGAATAAGTACAGTAAAAAATGGGGAGCTAAGGTAGGTGAGACTAATATTTCAACAGATAGAGGAAATATAGGTGGTATGCCTTCAATGTATCCTAATAAAGCAACAGTACGTTACATAGATATAACTCCAGAGATGAAAGCAGGAGTATCTAAAGGACAACCATTATTCGCAGCAGTTCCAGCAATACCAGCAGCAGGACTACTTGCACCACAGGAAAAACGTAGATAGCATGACATCCAGAGGATAATGCAAAAATGGAAACAGATAACATCAGTAAAATAGACGAAGATACACGCGCTGCTAACCTTACTAACATGGGTAAGGGTAGACCTAAAGGCGCGGTTAATAAGTCAACAGCCGTAGTAAGAGAGGCTATTGCTAATCTACTAGAGCGTAATGCTCCTAACATGGACAGATGGCTTAATGAAGTGGCTCAAGATGATCCTTATAAGGCACTTGATCTAATGAATAAGCTAAGTGAGTACCATATACCTAAGCTGGCTAGGACTGAGATAAGTGGCGTTGATGGTGCTCCTCAGCAGCACGTGGTTACATGGCAGAAGTAATCGAGATAGCTTATAAGCCACGTGAGCAGCAAAGGCTGATTCATGAGGCGGTAGACAAGCACAGGTTCACAGTAGTAGTCGCACATCGTAGGATGGGCAAGACTGTTAGCGCGATTAACCATCTAATCAAGGCTGCCATTGAGTGCACTAAACCAAACCCACGATTTGCCTATATTGCTCCAACTTACGCACAGTCGAAACGTGTGGCTTGGGATTACCTGCTGGAATTTACTCGTCCTTTGGGGGCTGTGGCTAATATCAGCGAGCTTAGAGTTGACTTTTGGGGTCGTAGGATTAGCCTGTACGGTAGCGATAATGCTGATAGCCTTCGTGGGCAGTATTTCGATGGCGTTATTCTTGACGAGATAGGCGACCAAAACCCTAAGATATGGAACGAGGTTATACGTCCAGCATTAGCGGATAGGAATACTGACGAGGCTCCTACGTGGTGCTTATTCATTGGTACGCCTAAAGGTAGGAACCATTTTGCAGAGTTCAGAGACAGGGCTAAGACTGCCGAAGGTTGGGCATTACTAGAGTTTAGGGCTAGTGATACAGGGATACTAGCGGCTAAGGAACTCAAAGATGCTCGTAAGGAAATGGGCGATGATAAGTATAACCAAGAGTTTGAGTGCAGCTTTGATGCAGCCGTAGAGGGTAGCTATTATGGGCAGATTATCAACAATCTTGAGGAGAAGAACCGGATCACCACTATCGAGCCTGATGACTTATGTAAGTCTTATGTTGCTTGGGATTTGGGGATTAGTGATTCTACTAGTCTGTGGGTTGCTCAGGTGGTTGGAAAAGAAGTACGTCTCATTGATTTTACGGAAAACCACGGAGTCGGTTTGGACTGGTATGTACGCTGGCTCAAAGATAACGGCTACGAAGGCTACACGCAGTTCCTTCCTCACGATGTGGAAGTAAGAGAGCTAGGTACTGGAAAGAGCCGTAAAGAGGTTTTGCAGGAAGCTGGACTGGATATAACAGTAGCTCCTAGATTATCGATTGCAGACGGTATACAAGCCGTTAGAAGGCTATTGCCGCAATGCTGGTTCGATCATAAGACTAAGACTGGCTTAGATGCGCTTAGGAACTACCGTAGAGAATATAACGAACGTCAGCAAGTGTTCTATGACAAGCCGTTACACGACTGGTCTAGCCATGCAGCAGACGCATTTAGGTACTTAGCAATAAGCCTTGACCAAGACGAGACTTCATGGCAGTCAGATTTGCCCATTAACACTAAATGGATTGTATAATTGCGAAAATCCTAAGAGGAAACGCATATGATGGACGAAGGCAAAGTAAAAGGTATTATCGAGAACGAAATAGATAACAGTATTGGTTATCTTGATACCGAGACTACCGAGGATCGTAAGCGAGCCTTAGAGTATTACCTAAGATATCCCTACGGTAATGAGCAAGAAGGTCGCAGCCAGATCGTAACTGGTGAGGTAGCTGAGGCTATCGATGGTGCATTGCCACAGTTAATGCGTGTATTTACGACTACCGAAGATATTGTCTACTTTGAGCCTAAGAGTCCCGGTGATGAGGAGTCAGCTAGACAGGCTACAGACTACTGTAACTGGGCTTTCTATCGTGACAATGATGGAATGCTCATCCTTCATAACTGGTTTAAAGATGCCCTGCTGCAAAAGGTAGGCGTAGTTAAGTCATATTGGGATCAGTCTACAGACGTAACTAAGGAAGAATACGAGAATCTGTCAGAGGATGAACTGGCTCTATTGCTATCGGATCAGACTCTAAAGGTTACCAAACAGAAAATAGAATATACGGAAATGTCGGACATGATGGGTAATGTCATACAGATTCCTAAGTTTGAAGTTCAGGTACAGCGCATTAAAGAAACAGGTCAGGTTCGTATTGAAAACGTGCCTCCTGAAGAATTCCTAATATCTAAGTCAGCCAAGACTATTGACCAAGCTAGTTTCGTAGCGCATCGTCGATTGATGACTCGTTCAGAGTTAATCGCTATTGGCTACGATCAGGATACAGTTGACGATCTGCCAACATATAACGATCTTGAGTTCAATGCGGAGCGTATTGCTCGTTTCCCTAATGGTGAGCAGCCAGACCAGAACACTAGCCTAGACTTCTCTATGCAGGTGCTAGAGGTATACGAGTGCTATATACGTATTGATGAAGATGATGACGGTATTGCTGAGTTGAGGCGTATCGTCTATTGCGGTTCTGAGATATTGGAAGATGAGGAAACAGACTATGTTCCATTCCACTCTATCTGTCCTATACCTGTACCGCACAAATTTTTTGGGCAAAGTCTTGCTGATCGGACGATGGATATTCAGCTACAGAAGTCCACGATAACTCGTCAGAGTTTAGACAATCTGTATCTAACTAACAACAATCGAGTAGGTGCGGTAGATGGTCAGGTCAACATGGATGACTTGCTCAATGCTACTCCGGGTGGAATTATCCGTATCAAGAATCCTAGTGCTTTGGTTCCGTTAACGGTGCAGAGTACATTCGGTCAAGCAATGCCAATGTTGGAATACTTGGATGCAGTTCAAGCCAAGAGAACAGGCGTTAGCGATGCACAGCAAGGACTTGATCCAGACGTACTGAACAATGTTACGGCTACGGCTGTGGCTGCAATGATGAAGTCAAACTCAGGCAAGCTAGAGTTAATCGCTCGTATCTTTGCTGAGACAGGCGTTAAGTCGTTGTTTAGAGGCATCTTGCATCTATTGGGCAAGTATCAGGACAAGCCTCGTATCGTTCGTATGCGTGGTAAGTACGTTACATTTGATCCTAGAACATGGGCTAACGAGTACGATATTAGCGTTAATGTTGGTCTAGGCTCAGGTGACAGAGATCAGAAGTTAGCTATGTTGCAGATGGTTCTAGCGAAACAAGAGCAGATCATTCAGCAGTATGGTCCGTCTAATCCTTTGGTATCTATCGGTCAATACCGCAATACTTTAGCTAAGTTCATTGAGTCAGCAGGTTTCAAAGATGCTAACGAGTTTATGAATGAAATTACGCCAGAGCAAAATGCTGCGTTATCTCAGCCACAGCCTCCATCCCCGGACGCACAGGCACAGGTTGCTGAGATGCTGGCTCAGGTGGAAAGAGAAAAAACTCAGGCTAAGAGCCAAATTGATGCGGCGAAACTTGACCTTGAGAAGCAAACACTTGAAGCCGAATATACCCGTAAAGGTATAGAGATGCAGATGAAGAACCAGAAGGATTCTGCTGAGTTACGGATCAAAGAGGCTGAGTTAGCAGTTAAGCAATTACAAGCTGTACTGGCTATGGACTTAGCTGACGAGGATACAAAGAATAAGCAGACTGAGTTAACACTCAAGGCTTTACGTGAACTAGGCACTCTGACTAGAGGAATGTAATGCAGAAATCAGACTGGGCTACTAACTTACTGAGAGACGATTACTTCATAGAGATGATGGAAGAACTCAGAGGTATGGAGATAGCTAAGTTCTTAAATAGCGAATATGGGGATGTAGAGGAGCGCGAAGAAGCGTATATACGTCTTAGAGTCCTAGAGTCTATTGATAATTACATTCAAGGGTTAGTAGACCAGAAAATTATAGATCAAAAAAAGTTAAAGATTTTGTAGTCCGAATCGTCCGGTTGGCGATATAATTAAGGAAACATAAATGAGCGATACTCAAAACACGACACCGGAAGGTAGTGGTGAGTTAACGGTAGAAGGTGCAGCTA